>Ga0210377_10002200_pt1 | contig 17256 bp, 13 predicted proteins | sample PLM4_65_b1redo_FD_155480 | JGI IMG/M metagenome (GOLD analysis project Ga0210377, IMG submission 155480) | Groundwater sediment microbial communities from an aquifer in East River, Colorado, USA - PLM4_65_b1 redo | ecosystem: Environmental > Terrestrial > Soil > Riparian zone | place: USA: East... | reverse complement strand
GCAAGCCGCCGAATCCCTCGGAGCTGCTCTCCAGTCCGAGGATGCGGGATCTCGTCGAGGAGGTCGCGCGCAGGTACGACCGCGTGATCCTCGATACGCCGGCGGCCCTGGGTGTTCCCGATGCGAAGGCCGTCGCCGAGCTGTGCGACGGCCTGATCTTGGTCGTGCGCGCGGACGTGACGCCCCACAACGAGATCGAGGCGGCGCTCGAGATCCTCGATCGACGGCGTCTGCTCGGCCTCGTGCTCAACGGCGCCCAGGTGGAGCAGGGGCGGTACGGGTACGCCACCTAGGCTGGCGCGCGGTAGACGTGCGCAGCGAGCCCGAGGCGAGCGACGGCGGATCCCCGCCGGGGCCCGCCGCCGGCCGGATTTCGGGACGCGGAACACGAGGCGATGGAAGCGCTGAGCTGGCTCATACCGCTCCTGGTGTCGTTCGTGGTCTCGGTGATCACGACACCGCTCGTGGCGCGCAGCGCTGTCGCGCTCGGCATCGTCGACCGTCCGACTGAGCGCTCGGTGAGCCGACGGCCCAACATGCCGTTGCTCGGCGGCCTCGCGGTTGCCACCGGACTGGCGGCCGGCGTGGGCGCCGAGGTCTTCCTCACCGAGGATCTGATCTACACGCAACGACTGGGCGGACTCCTGATCGGTGGCCTGCTCGTGGTCGCGCTCGGTGTGATCGACGACCAGCGCGGGCTCGGTGCAGCGCCCAAGCTGCTGGTGCAGGTGGTCGCGGCTTCGATCGCCATCGCGTCGGGCTTCCGGGTCGACCACCTCATGGACCCGATCACATCGACGAGCCTGAGCTTTCCGCCATGGCTCAGCTGGATCGGCACGACGCTGTGGATCGTGGGGATCACGAATGCCATCAATCTGGTCGACGGACTCGATGGTCTCGCGACCGGTGTCGGCGCGATCATCGGCGGAACGCTGACGGTGATCGCCTGGCAGGCGGGTTCGCCCCTCGGCATCTGCGTGGGCCTCGCCCTGTTCGGCGCGCTGCTCGGCTTCCTGCCCTTCAATTTTTCGCCGGCGCGGATCTTCCTGGGTGACACCGGGGCGCTGCTGATCGGCTTCGTGCTGTCGCTGCTTGCGCTCGAGGGCACGCGGCGCCTGGCGCTGCTCACGTTCGTGGTGCCGCTGCTGGCGCTCGCCGTGCCGATCCTCGACACGGGGCTCTCGATCCTCCGGCGCGTCCGCTTGCGCACGCCGCTGTTCCGGGCCGACCGCCTGCACATGCATCACCGGCTGCTGGCGTCGCGGGGCTCCGCGCGCGCGGCGGTTTTGCGCTTCTACTTCGTGACCGGTTGCTTCTGCCTGATCGCGCTCTCGTTCACGCGGATCCGGGGCATCGTCGCTGCGCTGTTCCTCGCGGTCGTGATCCTGCTGACGTTGCGCCTGCTCTCGAACCTCGGCGCGCTCTCCATGCAGCCGGGCGACGAAGGCGCCAGCGGCGAGCTCAGCGTGGGTCCCGGGGAGGAGCAGCCTTGAGGCCGGGCTGCGCGCTGATCACCGGCATCACGGGTCAGGATGGCTCGTACCTCGCGGAGCTACTGCTCGAGAAGGGCTACGAGGTCCACGGGCTCGTACGCCGCTCGAGCACCGAGACCTTCGAACGCATCGCGCACCTGCGCGGGCGCGTAGTGCTGCACCAGGCCGATCTGCTGGACCAGAGCTCGCTCGTGACTCCGCTGCGAGAGGTGCGCCCCGCCGAAGTCTACAATCTGGCAGCGCAGTCGTTCGTGCCGACGAGCTGGCTGCAGCCATCGCTCACGGGCGAGTTCACCGCGATCGGCGTCACGCGCGTGCTCGATGCGATCCGCCTCGTGGATCCCGCGATCCGCTTCTATCAGGCTTCCAGCTCCGAGATGTTCGGAAAGGTGCGCGAGACGCCGCAGAACGAATCGACTCCGTTCCACCCGCGCAGTCCCTACGCCGTCGCCAAGGTCTATGGCCACTGGATCACCGTGAACTACCGCGAGGGCTACGGCCTCTACGCAGTCTCGGGGATCCTGTTCAACCACGAGTCGCCGCGCCGCGGCCGCGAGTTCGTGACGCGCAAGATCTCGGAGTCTGCCGCGCGCATCAAGCTCGGCCTCGAAGACGAGCTGCGGCTCGGCAACCTCGATGCCAAGCGCGACTGGGGTTACGCGAAGGAATACGTCGACGCGATCTGGCGCATGCTGCAGCCCGAGAGCCCCGGCGATTTCGTGATCGGCACGGGCCTCCACCACTCGGTGCGCGACTGCGTCGAAATCGCCTTTCGCCACGTCGGGCTGGACTGGCAGGATTTCGTGAAGGTCGATTCCACGTTGATCCGGCCGGCGGAGGTCGATACGCTGCTCGCCGACCCCACGAAAGCGCGCGAAGAGCTGGGCTGGCGGGCACGCACGACGTTCGAGGAGCTGATCCAGCTGATGGTCGAGTCCGACCTCGAGAATCAGGAGCGCCAGAGCGGCCGGCGGCGCGACCAGGGGCGATCGCGATGAGCGGTGTGGCGCCGCAGCGCGTGCTCGTCACCGGCGCCGCGGGCTTCATCGGCTCGACGCTCGTCGATCGGCTGCTCGCGGAGGGGCGCGAGGTCGTCGGTCTCGACAACTTCGATCCGTTCTATCCGGAGCAGGAGAAGCGACGCAATCTGGCGTCGGCGCTCGACCACGCACGCTTCCGGCTCATCCTGGGTGACATCCGCGACCCCGCAGCGCTCGCAGGTGCATTCACGTCCGCCGAGATCGCCGGGGTCGTCCACCTGGCGGCCCTCGCCGGCGTGCGCCCGAGCCTCGAGCGGCCTGCCGCCTACGCCGACGTGAACGTGCACGGTACGGCCGCAGTGTTCGAGGCAGCGATGCGCGTGGGGCTGCCGCGCGTCGTCTTCGCGTCCTCCTCGTCGGTGTATGGCGAGCGGCCAGGGGGACCGTTCCGCGAAGACGATCCCGCGCTGCATCCGATCTCTCCGTATGCCGCGACGAAGCGCGCGGGCGAGCTGCTCGCCCACGCCTTCCACCACGGCCACGGACTCGCCATCACCTGTGCGCGCATCTTCACGGCCTACGGCCCGCGGCAGCGGCCCGACCTCGCGGTTCGCAAGTTCGCCGAACGCATGCTCCGCGGAGATCCCATTCCGGTGTACGGCGATGGCGGCAGCCTGCGCGACTTCACGTACGTCGACGACCTCGTCGACGGGCTGGTGCGCGCTCTCGATCGCGATCTCGGCTTCGCGATCCTGAATTTCGGCGCCGGTCGCACACTGACCGTGCTCGAGATGGTGAAGCAGCTCGAGCAGGCGCTCGGGGTCGACGCGAAGATCGAATGGCGACCGCGCCAGACGGGCGATGTGACGCGCACCTGGGCGGACGTCTCGGCGGCGCGCGCGGCTCTCGGCTGGTCGGCGAGCGTGCCCTTCGAGGCCGGCGTCCGACGTTTCGTCGCCTGGCTGCAGGAGTCCTGATGGGTTCGCGCAGCGGCGCGCGCCGGGCGTTGGTGACGGGAGGCGCCGGCTTCATCGGCAGCCATCTGGTCGCGGGGCTCGTCGCCGAGGGTTGGGTCGTGCGCGTGTTCGACGATCTCTCGAGCGGTCGCGAAGCCAACCTCGCAGACGTCGGCGACGCGGTCGAGCTGATACGCGGCGATGTGCGTGATGAGCAGGCGCTCGCGCGAGCCGCGGACGGAATCGAAGTGGTGTTCCATCAGGCCGCGCTGGCCTCGGTGCCCCTCTCCATCGCCGAGCCGCTGCGTACCCACTCGGTGAACGTCGACGGCACGCTTCACGTGCTCGAGGCGGCGCGCCGGGCGGGTGTGCGCCGCGTCGTCTATGCGGCGTCTTCGTCGGCGTATGGCGATGGCGAGGAATTGCCCAAGCTCGAGACGATGCCCGCGAATCCCCTCTCGCCCTACGCGCTCCAGAAACATGCCGGTGAGCTCTACTGCTGCCTCTACACGAGCCTGTACCGTCTCGAGACCGTCGCGCTTCGCTACTTCAACATCTTCGGCCCGCGGCAGGATCCGAAGAGCGAATATGCGGCGGTGATTCCGCGCTTCATCTGCGCCGCGCTCGCCGGAGAAGGCGCCACGATCTTCGGTGACGGCGAGCAGACGCGCGATTTCGCCTTCGTGCAGGACGCCGTCCGTGCGAACCTGCTCGCCGCCGATGCCGAGCGCGCTCCGGGTGCAGTGATCAACGTCGCGACCGGGTGCCGCACGTCCCTCAACGAGCTCTGGCATGCGATCCGCGGCATCACGGGCGTTCGGGCCGAGGCGCGCCACGCTCCGGCGCGCCCGGGCGACGTCCGCGCCAGCGTCGCCGACCTGTCGCGCGCGCGCGAGCTGCTCGGATTCGAGCCGGCGGTCGACTTGCAGGAGGGGCTGCGCCGCACCGCCGAGCATTTCACCAAGAACCCGCATTGCATGGGGAGATGAGCCGATGAACGTCTGCATTGTCGGGACCGGATACGTCGGCCTCGTGACCGGCGCCTGCTTCGCGGAGTTTGGCGTGCAGGTCGTCTGTGCCGACAAGGACGAGGCCAAGATCGCGGCGCTGCAGAAGGGCGAGATCCCGATCTACGAGCCCGGCCTGCAGGACATCGTCGAGCGCAATCTGCGCGCGGGACGACTGTCGTTCACGACGAGCACTGCGGAGGCCGTGCGCGCATCGCTCGTCATCTTCATCGCCGTCTCCACCCCCGCGCGCCCGGACGGCAGCACCGACCTCACGGCGGTCGAAGCCGTGTCGCGCGAGATCGGGAAGGTGCTCGACGGCTACAAGGTGATCGTCACCAAGAGCACGGTGCCGGTCGGCACGTCCGTGCGGGTGCGCAACTGGATCGCCGAGGAGCTCGATCGCGCCGGCGAATCGCGGCGCTTCAGCGTGGCCTCGAACCCCGAGTTTCTGCGCGAGGGCTCGGCGATCGGCGATTTCATGCGCCCGGATCGCGTGGTGATCGGCACCGAGGACGATCAGGCGGTGGCGATTCTCAAGGATCTCTATCGGCCGCTCTATCTGAATGAGACGCCCGTCGTGCTCACCGACGTGCCGACCGCGGAGCTCACGAAATACGCGGCGAACGCGCTGCTCGCCACGAAGATCTCGTTCATCAACGAGTTCGCGAATCTGTGCGAGCGGGTGGGAGCCGACGTGCAAGCGGTCGCGCGCGCCGTCGGTCTCGACCGCCGCATCGGTTCGAAGTTCCTGCATGCGGGCCCTGGCTTCGGCGGCTCGTGCTTCCCGAAGGACACGCGCTCGGTCGCCCACTTCGCGCAGGAGCGGGGGGAGAAGCTCGAGGTGGTCGAGGCCGTGATCCGCGTGAATCAGCGCCAGCGCGAGCGCATGATCGAGAAGATCGTCGATGCGCTCGGCGGCGACGCCCAGGGCAAGACCGTGGGTGTGCTGGGGCTCTCCTTCAAGCCCGAGACCGATGACATGCGCGATGCGCCGTCGATCGACATCATCCAGGGCCTGATCGAGCGCGGTGCCGCGGTGCGCGCCTTCGACCCGCAGGCGATGCCGGCGGCGAAGCAGCTGCTGCCCGAGATCCTGCTCTGCGAGGACGCCTACGACGTCTGCGCCGGCGCCGACGCGCTCGTGATCATCACCGAGTGGAATCTGTTCCGCATGCTCGACCTCGCGCGTGTGAAGGCCCTGCTGCGCTCGCCCGCCATCGTCGACCTGCGCAACGTCTACAAGCCGGAGCCGGTGCGCGCGGCAGGCTTCACCTACACCGGAGTTGGGCGCGGATGAATCGCGCGGGGGGCGCGCTGCATGCGGTGATCCTCGCCGGCGGCGCCGGCGAGCGCTTCTGGCCCGCGTCGCGACGACGGCACCCGAAGCCTCTGCTCGCGGTGGTGGCCGGCCAGAGCCTGCTCGCGGCCACGCTCGCGCGCGCGCGCCGCTTCGCGGACCGCGATCACGTCTGGATCGTGTGCGGCAGCGAGCACGCGGGCGCGGTGCGCAAGGCGGCAGGGATTCCTGCGCGCCGGCTGCTGATCGAGCCGTGCCGGCGCAATACCGCAATGGCGATTGCCTGGGCGGCGCAGCGCATCGCCGCCGAGGACCCGAGCGCCGTGCTGGCCGTGCTGCCCGCGGACCACCACATCCCCGACGGCGCGGCCTTCGCCACGGCGATCCTCCGCGCCGCCCGCGCGGCCCGCGCCGCGGGCTCGCTGGTGACGCTCGGCATCGCGCCGATGCGGCCTGATACGGGCTACGGCTACATCCATGCCGGAGCGCCGCTCGGCCGCGCGCAAGCGGGTCTGCGCGGCGTGCGCCGCTTCGTCGAGAAGCCGGATGCGGCGACGGCGCGCCGCTTCCTGCGCCGCGGCGACTACCTGTGGAATGCCGGCATCTTCGTCTGGACGGCTCGCGCGATTCTCGAGGAGATCGAGGCCTGCGCGCCGCCGTTGCACCGTGCGCTCGCACCGCTGCGCCGGGATCCGCGGCGCATCGGCAGGGACGCCCTGGCGCGCGTCTATCGCCGCGCCCCGTCGCTGTCCATCGACGTGGCGGTGATGGAGCGCAGCCGGCGGGTCGTGACGCTGCCGGTGCGCTTCCGTTGGAGCGACGTGGGCACCTGGGCCTCGCTCGCCGAGGAGCTGGGGGTCGGTCCGGGCCGGACGCGGGTGATCGCCGGCGATCTCGCCTTCGACGAGCCCGGCGGGAACCTAGTCTGGGGTCGCGAGCGTCCCATAGCTCTGCTGGGCGTCGCGGGACTGGCCGTGATCGACACCCCGGACGCCCTGCTCGTGGCCCGTCTCGAGCGCAGTACCGACGTCCGACGCATCGTCGCGGCGCTAAAGGCCGAGGGGCGCGCGGACGTCACGTAGACCGGGGGTGAAAAGGTACATGTCGGCGATGCAACGCAGCCGTGAAGCCCTCGAATCGCTCCGCACGATCCCGCTGTTCGCCGAGGTGAGCGACGTGGATCTCGAGGCGATCGCTTCGCTCTTGATCGAGCGTCGCTTTCCGAAGCACAAGACCATCGTCGAGGAGGGCCTCCCCGGCGACTACATGTACGTGATCCGCGAGGGCCAGGTGAAGGTGACCAAGCTCTCGGGCGACGGACGCGAGAAGATCCTCGAGCTGTTCGGGCCGGGGTCCTTTTTCGGCGAGATGTCGCTGCTCGACAACTCGCCGCGCTCCGCGAGCGTGAAGACGCTCGCCGAGACGCGCATCCTCGCGCTGTCGCGCAGCGACTTCCTGGGCGTGCTGCGCCGCAGCCCCGACATCGCGATGGCGGTGATCAAGGAGCTCACGCGCCGCGTGCGCCAGGTGGACGAGCACGCGAGCTCGCTATCGTTCCAGCGCGTCAAGCAGCGCACGCAGGGCCTCCTGCAGCGCCTCGCGAAGGACGAGCCCGGCGAGGACGGCTGGCGCACCACGCCGGCGCTCACGCACCAGCAGATCGCCGACATGGTCGGCACCTCGCGCGAGACCGTGACGCGGGTCGTGAAGGGCCTGAAAGGGCAGGGGTGGTTGCGGCAGGAGGGCAAGAAATATCTCGTGCCCGCCGCCGAGGACGCCTGAGCCGCCGAGCCAACGCGCGCAAGCGGGCGCAAGCCCGCGCGCAGCGAGCCGTAGGCGAGCGGAGCCCTGGAACGCGCAGGCGAGCGAAGTCCACGAACTTGAGCGGGCGCCCGGTTACGCCGATGTAACTGCGCATGCAGGCGACGGCGCTTCGATTCGAGGAGTGGATCCTCGGTTCGCTGACCTCGGGGATCGTTGCGATCGACAGCGACGGGCGCCTGGTCACGCTCAACGCCGGAGCGCAGCGCATCCTCGGCTGTTCGAACGCAGAGTCCCCGGCGGCGCTCGGCCGCGACTGCCGCGAAGTGCTGCACGCACAGCCCAGCGTGGCCCGCCTGCTGCTCGATACCCTCGACGGGCGTGCGCCGCTCTCGCGCGCCGAGCTCGTGCTCGATGGCGATGCCGGGCGGCTCGCGAGCACGATCGGCTTCACGCTCGCGCCGGTGCGCGACGGCGACGGGTCCGTGCGCGGCGCGGCGATGCTCTTCCGCGATCTCACGCCCTTCGAACGCGGAGACGAGCAGGAGCGTCTGCGCGAGCGCCTTGCCGCGCTCGGGCAGATGGCCGCGGGCATGGCTCACGAGATCCGAAACCCGCTCGCGAGCATGGAGGTGCTCGCGGGTCTGCTCAAGCGGCGCCTCACGGGTCGTCCCGAAGAGCTCGCGCTGCTCACCCAGCTCATGAGCGAGCTGCGCGCGGTGGCCGAATCGGTCTCCGCGAGCCTCGAGTTCGTGCGACCGGTTTCGCTCGTGCGCTGCCCGGTCGATCCCCGAGAGATCGTCGAGGAGTCGCTGCGCACGGCGACCAAGCGCGTGCCGTTCGCGGGCGCGATCGAGCGCCGCTACGCGCCGGATCTGCCCGAGCTGCACGCCGACCCGGATCTCCTGCGCGGGGTCGTGACCAACCTGATCGTGAACGCCTTCGAGGCGATGAACGGGCAGCCGCAGCCTGCGCGGCTCGAGCTCTGCATCCACACTCGGGTGTCGGAGCCCCCCGCCCGTTCGGTGAGGGTCGGCGCCGACGGCCGCACGGCTGCGCCCGAGCTGCGTCCCCTGCGCGAGCTCGTGATCAGCGTGTCGGATGCGGGGCCTGGCATCGCCGAGGAGCTGCGCGAGAAGATCTTCTACCCTTTCTTCACCACGAAGGAGCGCGGCTCGGGCGTCGGGCTCGCACTCGCGCAGAAGATCGTGGCGAGTCACGGGGGCGTGCTCGAGCTCGAGAGCGTGTGCGGCGCGGGCGCGACGTTCCGCGTGCGGCTGCCCGTGTCCGGCGGGGGCGCGCCGTGAGCACGCGCCGCGAGGCGCGCATCCTCGTGGTCGAGGACAACGACACGCTGCGCGGCGGCGTCTCGCTCGCGCTGCGCGAAGCCTGGAGCGAGGTCGAGGAGGCGGCGAGCGGGGAAGAAGCGCTGGCGCGCATCCACGACCCTGGTCGCGAGCCCTTCGACGTGGTCCTCACCGATGTCCGGCTGCCGGGCGCCGACGGTCTGGCCGTGCTGCGCGCCGCCCGCGAGCGCGATCCCCGCACGAGCGTCCTGTTGATGACGGCCTACGGCTCGATCGAGACCGCCGTCGAGGCGATGCGCTTCGGGGCTTTCGACTTCGTGCAGAAGCCCATCGACCTCGAGCAGATCGAGCTGCGCGTGACGCGCGCGCTCGAGCACCGCCGGCTGATCGCCGAAGTCACCGAGTTGCGCGAGGAGCAGGCCGCACGCCGCGCCGTCGATGAGATCGTCGGCGATAGCCCGGCGTTGCGTGCGGCTGTCGACCTCGCGCTGCGGGTAGCGCCGACGCGCTCGACGGTGCTCGTCACGGGCGAGACGGGCACCGGCAAGGAGCTGATCGCGAGCCTGATCCACCGCTCCTCACCGCGCCGGGACGGACCGCTGGTCAAGGTGAACTGCGCGGCGTTGCCCGAGACGCTCCTCGAATCGGAGCTCTTCGGGCACGAGCGCGGCGCCTTCACCGGCGCGGATCGCCAGCGCATCGGCCGCTTCGAGCAGGCGAGCGGCGGCACACTCTTCCTCGACGAGGTCGGAGACATGTCGCCCGCCACGCAGGCGAAGCTGCTGCGCGTGCTGCAGGACCAGGAGTTCCAGCGCCTGGGCGGGACCCGCGTGCTGCGCACCGACGCGCGTCTGGTTTCGGCGACGAACCAGGATCTCGCCGTGCGCATGCGCGAGGGCTCCTTCCGCGAGGATCTGTTCTTCCGCCTGAACGTGATCCGCGTCCATCTCCCACCCTTGCGCGAGCGCCCGGACGACCTGCTCGCGCTCGCCCACCATTTCCTTCACCGCTTCGCACACGAGGTTGGTCGCCCCGTGCGCGGCTTCACGGACGAGGCGCTGGCGCGCATCCGCAGCCATGCCTGGCCCGGCAACGTGCGCGAGCTGCACAACACGCTCGAACGCGGGGTGCTGATGGCGGAAGGGCCTCGCATCGACGCCGCCGATCTGGCGTTGCCGTCCCGTGTCGAAGGCGAGCTTCGGGAGGGTTGGCGGCCGGACCTGCCGCCCGGCGGGATGTCTCTGCGCGAGGTCGAGCGGGAGCTCGTGCTCGAGGCACTGCGCCGCAGCGGCTTCCTCCAGAAGGACGCGGCGAAGCTTCTGGGCGTCAGCCGCCGCAAGCTCAACTACATGATCCGGCGCATGGGCATCACCCACTCGAGCTGGCGCCGGAACCGGCCGCCGGGGCAGGCGACGCCGGCGGCCACCCGCGCGGCTCCGACCCGAGTGCCCGGCGCCCCTTGATTCCTCCGCTGCTTCCATCAACCTTACCGCCCGGTCCGGGGTTCCCATTTCGGGTCCGGGAACTCAGAAACGTCGCGGGGTGTCTGCATGTTCATGCGTTGGGTCACGCGTCGGCTCTTGATCCTTGTCCTGTTGCTGGGTCCGTTCGCCGGCTGCCAGTCGGACGAGGCGAAGCTCACCGAGCACATGGCGCGCGGCGACGAGTACGCGGAGCAGAAGAAGCAGGCCGAGGCGATCATCGAGTACAAGAGCGTGCTGCAGCTCGACCCCAACCACGCCCCGGCCCATTTCGCGCTCGCGAAGGCGTACCTGCGCAACCGGCAGGCGCGCGAAGGCTTCTGGGAGCTGCGCGAGACGGTGCGGCTCGACCCCTCGAACCTGGATGCGAAGCTCCAGTTCGCGCAGCTCGCGATCCTCGCAGGCGAGCCCGAGGAGGCGCTCGCGCAGTCCGAGAGCGTGATCGCCACCGATCCGAAGAACGTGATGGGATACCTGATGAAGGGGCAGGCGCTCGAGGTTCTCAAGCGCAACGACGAAGCGCTCCAGGCGTTCGAGAAGGCACTCGAGGTCGGGCCGGAGGACCCCGCCGCGTTGCGCGTGCTTGCGTTGGCCTACGACGCTCAGGGCGACATCCCGCGCGCCGAAGCGACGTATCAGAAACTCATCGCGATCGCGCCGGACATGAACGCCTACATGCCCTACGCACGTTTCCTCGGCCGCGCGTACCCGAACAAGCGTGACAAGGATGTGGAGGCCGCGTTCCTCAAGGGGATCGAAGTCGCGAAGGCCGACGAGACGACCGACGCCTATGGGGCGCTCGCCACCTTCTATTTCCGCCGCAACCGCTTCGACGAACTCGTGAAACTGCTCGAGGAGGGAATCGCGAAGAAGGAGGATTCGGTCGATCTGATCTATCTGCTCGCCCGCTTCTATTCCTCGCACGGCGATGAGGCCAAGGCGCGCGAGCTGATCGAGCAGGCGACCCAGGCGAAGCCCGAGGACCCGAAGCCCTTCCTGATCCTCTCGGCCTACCGCGCCCGCCAGGGCGACTCCAAGGGCGCGCTCGAGGCCGCCCAGCAGGCGCTCGCCGTGGCGCCCAAGGACGAGGCTGCGCGCCTGCGCTACGCGGAGCTACTGGTCGAGATCGGCTCCCAGGAGGGCGAAACCGCGAAGATCGACGAGGGCCGCAAGATCGTCGATGAGATCCTCGCCGACCAGCCCTCGAATCCCGGCGCGCTCTTCATCCAGGCGAAGATCGATCTGTCGTCCAGGAAAATTGACGAGGCGATCACCGCGATCCGTACGGCGATCAACGCCAAGCCGAACTGGGCCGAGGCGTACTACGTGCTCGGCGCCGCTCTCGCGATCAAGGGCGACAACGCTGGCGCGCGCAACGAGCTCGCGCGCGCCCTGGAGATCGACCCCAACCTCTACCAGGCGCAACAGGTGCTCGCCAAGGTGCACGAGGAGCTCGGAGAGCACGAGTACGCCGTCGAGGCGGGTCGCCACTACCTGAATCGGCAGCCCGACAACCTCGAGATGCATCTGATCGTCGCGCAGAGCCTCGTGCGGCTCGGCAAGCTCAAGGAGGCCAAGAGCGAGCTCGAGCGCATCGACGAATCGAAGCGCGGCGTCGAAGGCAACTACGCGCTGGGCCGCATCTATCTTGGGCTCGGCGATTTCGCCCAGGCGCGCAAGTATCTCGAGATCGCCGATGCGGCCATGCCGCGCAACGCCGACATCCTGACGAACCTGCTGACGCTCGATACCCGCGAGAATCGGCAGGCCGAATCCCTCGCGCGGATCAACGCGGCAATCGAAGCCGAGCCCGGCAACGCCAAGCTGCAGCAGCTCGGCGGGATGCTGGCGCAGATGACCGGCCGTCCTGCCGACGCCGAGGCAATGTACAAGAAGGCGATCGAGCTCGATCCGAACGATCTCGGCGGCTACGAGCGGCTCGCGCACTTCTACTCGGCGACGGGCCGTCTCGACGAGACGGTGAAGACCTACGAGCAGGCGGTTGCAGTAAAGCCGGACCAGGCGAACCTGCACCACTTCCTCGGCGTGCTCTATGAACTCGGCGGGCAACGCGAGCGCGCGCTGGCGCGCTATGAGGACGCCATCCGTCTCGATCCGAATCTCGGCGAAGCGAAGAACAATCTCGCGTATCTGCTCGCCGATAGCGGCCAGAATCTCGACCGCGCGCTCGACCTCGCGCAGGAGGCGAAGACGCAGCTGCCCGACAACGCGAGCGTGGCCGACACGCTCGGTTGGGTGCTCTACAAGCGCGGGATTCCCTCGGCGGCGATCAGCTACCTGAAGGAGGCCGAGGCGGGCACCAATCCGAACGACGCGAGCATCGGGATCGTGCGCCATCACCTGGCTCTGGCCTACGAAGCCAACGGGGATCTGCAGCAGGCGCGCGAGGCGCTCTCGCGCGCGCTGGCGGGCCTCGAGAAGCAGCTCCAGGCCGCCCGTTCGCGGGGGGCGGCCGCCGTCGAGCCGCCCTGGGCGACCGAGGTCCGTGCCATGCTCGACCGCCTGAAGGCCAAGGCCTAGCGCCGGAGCCCCCGCCGCCCCGCCCCGAGAGCATCAAGACTTCACGTCCACCAGCCGATACGGCTCGCGGTTTCGTGCGTCCTACCGGAAATCGGCGCTTGGTGCCGTTCCTGGAGGGGCGCCGTCAGACCGCTGTGAACGGCGGGTCTGCAGCTGGAGGGGTTGAATGAGGATCTCGAAGTTCGTGAGTCTCGGCGCGACGCTGCTGACGCTGGCCCTTGCCGGTGGCGCTCCCGCCGCCGACGAAGCGCCGATCGCCAGCCCGGATCCGGGCGAGGCGTCTGCGCCTGCAGCCGCCGCCCCCGTCGAGGGCGCCGCCGCGGCACCCGCTGAAGCGGCCCCGGCGCTCCAACCCGCCGCGGAAGCCGCAGCTTCCGACGCCAGCGCCGCCGCGGCGCCCGAGGCGGCTCCGTCCGCGCCTGCCGAGGGCGCGCCGGCTCCGGCCGCAGCCGAGGCCGCCGCCGCCACGACCGCTGGCGAGACGCGCGCGCTGGGCGCGCTGGGCTACGACGCGCAGGGTCGTCCGGGCCGGGTCCACGTCGTCGTCCGCGGCGACACGCTGTGGGACGTGAGCGAGGCCTATCTGGGCACGCCCTGGGTGTGGCCCTCGATCTGGAAGGACAACCAGGAGATCCACAACCCGCACCTGATCCGCCCTGGCGATCGCATCTGGATCACGCCCAGCGAGATGCGGCGCGTGACCCCCGAGGAGGCCGCAGCGCTGCTCGCGGGCCAGCCGGCTGCGCTCGAGCCGGAAGCCGAATCCGTCGCCGAGCCGGAGGCTCCGCCGCTTCCGCTCGCTGCCCCGGAGCCGGAGGCGCGACACACGCTGCTCGTGAGTGCGCGCGAAGGTGTCGGACTCGTGACCCCGGAGGCCCTCGAGGCCTCGGGGAGCATCGTCAGCGCCGTTCCCGACAGGGTCATGCTCAGCCAGGGCGACGGCGTCTACGTGGGCATGCCCGAGGGCGACACGCAGAAGGCAGATCAGTTCACGATCTTCCGGGTGCGCGAGAAGGTCTTCGACCCGGATACGGGTCGCCTGCTCGGCCACCACGTCGAGATCCTCGGTTGGGTGGAGATCGAGCAGCCGAACCCCGAATCCGCGCTCGCGACGATTCGCGAATCCTTTGGCGAGATCGAGATCGGCGACCGTCTGATTCCGCGCGAGCCGCTGCCGGAGGAGATCGCCATTCTCGGCAGCCCCGGCGACGTCGACGGCAGGATCAGCTTCTTCGCCAACAAGCGCACGGTGATGGGCACGGCGGACTTCGTCTACCTGAACCGCGGCGCTCTCCAGGGGCTCGAGGTCGGTAGCCCCCTCGAGGTCTATCGCCAGTCGTTCCTGGCAGACGAGACGACGCGAAATCAGAGCGTGCGCGTGCCCGAGCGTGTGGTCGCGCAGCTGCTGGTGGTGAAGGCCGATCCGAACACCGCCGTGGCGTACGTGGCGCACACGAACACGGAACTGGCGCTGGGCGATCACTTCCGCGGCGCCCAGGAGTAGCCGGCCGCCCTCGCGCGAGCTATCCAGGGAGCTCCCCGGTCCCGGGGAGCTCCCGGTTTGCCTCTGGACGCCCTGCTCGACCCCGCGGATCCCGCGGGCGCACTTGCCCTGCGCCCCTGGCTCGCCTTGCAACACGCGCTCTGCTTGCGTCCCGCTCTGGCCGCCGCCCTGCTGCACGAGCACGGCGATCCCGAGCGCGCACTGCGCGCGAGCGGAATCCGCCCGGCTCGGAGCGGCGTTCTCGAGGAAGCGCTCGTGACCCTGCGCCGCGTGCGCGCGGTGGGACTGCCGCTGGGGTCCAACGCTTATCCGCCGCGTGTCGCGCGACACGCGGATCCCGCGCCGCTCCTGCTCGTACAAGGCGACGCAGCCGCGCTCATCGCACCCGGCATCGCGATCGTCGGATCGCGCGCGCCGACGCAGCACGGCCTCGCGCTGGCCCGCGAGTTCGCCGGCGCGCTCGCGCGCGCCGGCCTCGTCGTGATCTCGGGCCTCGCGCGCGGCATCGACGCGGCGGCGCATGCGGGTGCGCTCGATGCCGGCGGACGAACCGTCGCGGTGCAGGCTTGCGGCCCGGATCTCGTGTACCCGGCGTCGCACCGCCGCCTCGCGACCCGCATCGCGGAGCAGGGCGCACTGGTGACGGAGTTTCCGCCCGGGACGCCGCCGCGCCGCGGGCACTTTCCGCTGCGCAATCGTTTGATCAGCGGGCTTGCCGAGGCGCTGCTCGTGATCGAGGCGCGCGAGCGCAGCGGCACGCTGGTGACCACGGGGCACGCAGCGGCGCAGGGTATCGATGTCTTCGCCCTCCCGGGGCCGCTGGGCGCGGCGGCGTGCGCCGGCTCGAATCGACTCCTGCGCGACGGCGCTCACGTCGCGCTCGAGCCGGAGGACGTGCTCGGTGTGCTGCGCTTGGGAGGTCTGCGGCTCGAGCCGCTGCCCGATCCGCCGCCCGTCGCGCAGGCCGCGCCGTGCGCGAGCGGCGCGGGCGCCGCGATCCTCACTGCGCTCGAGCTGGCGCCCGCGCACCGAGACGAGCTCGCGCGCCGGATCGCTCTCCCGCCCGAGGACCTCGCGCTCGAGATCCTCGAGCTGGAGCTCGCCGGTCGCATTCGCGAGGAGCGCGATGGAAGGCTGTGCGTCGTATCGCCGCACGCGGCGCGTGAGCTATGATCGTTCGCTCCCCGCAGAGGAAACATGTCGGAGCAGCCGGAGCCGCCGGAACCGCCGCCGAATCCGCCGAGCCTCGAGGAGTCGCACGTCGTCGTCGTCGGCGCGGGCCTCGCGGGCTGTGAGGCGGCCTGGCAGGCAGCGCGGCGCGGGCTCGACGTGGTCCTCCACGAGATGAAGCCAGGCCAATTCTCGCCGGCCCATGCCTCGCCCGACTTCGCCGAGCTCGTCTGTAGCAACTCGCTGCGCGCGAGCGGCCTGGGCAATGCCGTGGGGCTGCTCAAGGAGGAGATGCGCCGTCTCGGCTCGCTCGTGATCGCAGCGGCCGATGAGACCGCGGTGCCTGCCGGCAAGGCCCTGGCGGTGGACCGCGTGGCGTTCGCGAGGCGCATCACCGAGGCGATCGAAAACCATCCGCGGATTCGTGTGGTGCGTGGCGTGGTCGAACGCATCCCCGATGCGCAGCGCGTGATCCTCGCCACGGGTCCGCTCACTGCGCCCGGCCTCGCGCGCGACCTGCGCGAGACGCTCGGCGACGACTACCTGTACTTCTATGACGCGATCTCTCCGATCGTGTACGCGGACTCGATCGACCACGACATCGCGTTCCGTGCGTCGCGCTACGACGACGGAGAGGGCGACTACCTGAATCTGGCGCTCTCCGAGGCGCAGTACTTCGGCTTCGTCGAATCGCTGCTCGCCGCCGAGACCGTACCGCTGCATCGCTTCGAGGCGTCGCTCTATTTCGAGGGCTGCCTGCCGATCGAGGAGATGGCGCGCCGTGGACCGCGAACCCTCGCCTTCGGACCGATGAAGCCCGTTGGAATCCGCGACCCGCGCACGGGCGCGCGTCCCTACGCCGTGGTACAGCTGCGGCAGGAGGACAAACGCGGTGTGCTCTACAACCTGGTCGGCTTCCAGACGAAGCTGCGCCTCGGCGAGCAGCAGCGCATCCTGCGCACGCTGCCGGGCCTGTCGGGGGCGGTCTTCGCGCGCTACGGGTCGGTTCACCGCAACACCTATGTCAACGCTCCGAAGTGTCTCCTGTCCACGCTCGAGCTCCGCCGTCGACCTGGCTGCCAGCTGGCGGGCCAGATCGCCGGGGTCGAGGGCTACGTCGAGTCGGCGGCGCTCGGTGGGCTCGCCGGAATCTTCGTCGCCTGCGCCGCGCGCGGGGAAGAGCCGCCGCGGCCCGACGAGGCGACCGCCCACGGCGCCCTGTTGCACTACCTCGCGAGCGCCGACCCGCGCCATTTCCAGCCGATGAACGTCAACTACGGCCTGTTCCCGCCGCTCGCGGAGTCCGCGCCGCGGCTGGGCAAGCGCGAGAAGAACGAGCGCCTCGCAGCCCGCGCCCTCGAGGCGTTCGAGCCGTTCGTGCGCCGCACGACACCCGCGTGCGCATGAACGCGGCCGAGGCCCTGCGCGCCTTCGAGCGCTTCCTGCGCGCCGAGCGCAACCTCTCGCCCCACACGCAGCGCGCCTATCTGTCCGACGTGCGCCAGTTCGCGGCGCACGTGGGCGAGGGCTTCGTCCCGGGCGAAACGACGAGCGTCGACGTGCGCGGTTTCCTCGCAGGCCTGCACGGACGACGCGGCCCGGCGACGCTCGGTCGCAAGCTCGCCTCGCTGCGGGCGTTCTTCGGCTACCTGATGCGCGAAGGTGTGTGCGCTCTCGATCCCACGGCCGGGATGCCGGCGCCGCGCTTGCCCCGGCGCCTGCCGCGTCCGCTGCCGGTCGACGAGTGCATGGGGCT
>Ga0210377_10002199_pt1 | contig 17258 bp, 11 predicted proteins | sample PLM4_65_b1redo_FD_155480 | JGI IMG/M metagenome (GOLD analysis project Ga0210377, IMG submission 155480) | Groundwater sediment microbial communities from an aquifer in East River, Colorado, USA - PLM4_65_b1 redo | ecosystem: Environmental > Terrestrial > Soil > Riparian zone | place: USA: East... | reverse complement strand
TCGGCCGAGTGCGGCCGCGTGCCGCTGGCGGCGTTCATCATCAACTGCCAGGCGCCGGACGAAGGCAACATGCACACGTTGCTGCACTTCGCGACGCCGATGCAGCGCCAGAAGTACCTGGTGCCGCTGTGCAACGGGGTGGTGCGCTCCTGCTTCGCGATGACCGAGCCGGAGGTCGCCGGCTCCGACCCGACGGGGATCCAGACGCTCGCCGTGCGCCAGGGCGACAAGTGGATCATCAACGGCCACAAGTGGTTCATCTCGGGCGCGCGCGGCGCGCAGTTCGCGATCCTGATCGCCTGCACCGACCCGGACGCGAACCCGCCGCAGGCGCGGAACTCCGCGTTCATCGTCGACCTGCCCAACCCGGGCTTCGAGATCGTGCGCGACGTGCACACCATGGCCGGCGGCCACAACCACTGCGAGATCCGCATCCGCGATCTCGAGGTGCACAACGACAACATGCTCGGACCGCAGGGGCAGGGTCACACGCTCGGCCAGGTGCGCCTCGGCCCCGCGCGCCTCGCGCACTGCATGCGCTGGATCGGCCAGATCGAGAAGGCGCTCGACATGATGGTCGCGCGCACGGAGGAGCGCATGCTCCACGGCGCGCGCCTCTCCGAGAAGCAGGGCATCCAGTGGAAGATCTCGGAGGCCGCGCTGGCGCTCTACCAGTGCAAGCTGATGGTTCTGCACTCCGCCTACCTGATCGAGGCCAAGATGCCGTTCCGCCAGGAGGTCTCGATGACGAAGTTCTTCGTCGCGAACACGCTCTGGAACGTCGTCGACGCGGCGATCCAGGTGCACGGGGCGCTCGGCTATTCCTCGGACACGCCGCTCGAGCAGATGCTCAAGAACGCGCGCTCGGCGCGGCTCGTCGACGGCGCGGACGAGGTGCACCTGACGCAGATCGCGAAGCACGTGATCGATGCCTTCCGGGGGGAGGGCTCGACGCGGCGCGCGACGGGGCTGGGACTGCTGTTCTGAACGTCCTGTTCCTGCTCGAAGGCGCGCAGATCGGAGGGGGCGAGGCGGATGTCCTGCGCCTCGCCGCGGGCCTCTGCGCGCGTGGACACCGCGCGGTGATCGGCGCGTTCCACACGCCGATGCTCGAGGAGGCGGCCGCGCGCGGCTACCCGACGGTGCGCATCCCCGGCGGCGTGAACCTACCGGGAGGCGTGCGCGCCGTCGCGCGCGTCTGCCGCGAGCACGCGATCGACGTCGTGAACGCGCACTCCTTGCGCATGACCCTGGTCGCGGGTCTCGCGCGCTCCTTCCGCCTCATGCAGACGCCGCTGGTGACGACGATCCACAACGTCGCCGACCGCCGGAACGACCGGCGCGCGCGCACGGTGCTCGAGCGCTTTCCGGACGAGGTCATCTTCATCTCGCGCTACGAGCGCGATCGGCTGGCCGAGGTCTGGGGCCGCGCGGTCGGCCTGGTGATCTACTCGGGCGTCGAGCTGCCGCGGCCGGGCGCGACCGAGCCCATCGACCTCGAGGCGAAGCACGGCGTTCCGCGCGACGCGCGCGTGATCGGATTCGTCGGCCGGCTCTCACCGGAGAAGGCGGTCGGCGACGCGATCGCCGCGCTCGTCCGGCTGCCGGAAGACGTCTGGCTCTGCATCGTCGGGGACGGCCCGGAAGAGGGCGCGCTGCGCGCCGAGGCGCGCCGCAAGGGTGTCGAACGCCGGGTGGTGTTCGCGGGCTTCAGCCGCGAGGTGGACCGCTACCTCGTGGGCCTCTCGGTGCTGGTGCTGCCGTCGCGGCGCGAGGCGCTACCGGTGACGTTGCGCGAAGCGGGCGCGCTCGCGATCCCGGTGATCGCGGCGGACGTCGGGGGCGTGCGCGAGATCGTGGTGCCGCGCGAGACGGGCCTGGTCTATCCGACCGGCGACGTCGATGCGCTGGTGCGCGCGATCCGCAGCATGCTCGAGGATCCGTCGCGCGCCGCCGCGCTGGGCTGCGCCGCGCGCGAGCGGATCGCGCAGCTCTTCGGGGTACGGCGCTGGGTCGACGAAACCGAGGCGCTGTTCGCGCGCCTCGCGAAGAGCGAATAGGAGCTGCGCATGGACTACAAGGAAATCCTCTACTCGGTCGAGGAGCACGTCCTCACCATCACCCTGAACCGCCCGGAGAAGCTCAACGCCTTCACGGGACGCATGATGTTCGAGGTGCTCGACGCGATCGATCGCGCCGACGCCGACGACGACGTGCGCGCGATCATCTTCACCGGCGCCGGCCGCGCGTTCTGCGCCGGGGCCGACCTCTCGTCGGGCTCGGGCACGTTCGACTCGCGCGAGCGCGCGGCCGACGTGGGCATCGAGGGCCAGCGCGACGGCGGCGGGCGCGTGACCTTGCGCCTCTACGACTGCAAGAAGCCGCTGATCGCCGCGATCAACGGGCCGGCCGTCGGCGTGGGCGTGACCATGACGTTGCCGATGGACATCCGGCTGGCGTCGAACGACGCGCGCTTCGGCTTCGTCTTCGCGCGCCGCGGCATCTGCATGGAGGCAGCGTCGAGCTGGTTCCTGCCCAGGGTCGTGGGCGTCTCGCGCGCGCTCGAGTGGGTCTACACCGGGCGCGTGTTCCCGGCGAGCGAGGCGCTCGAGGGCGGTCTCGTGCGCAGCCTGCACGCGCCCGACGCGCTGCTCCCCGCGGCGCGCGAGCTCGCGCGCGAGATCGCGGAGAACACTTCGGCGATCTCGGTCGCGCTCTCGCGCCAGCTGGTCTGGAAGATGCTCGGCGCCGATCACCCGATGGAGGCGCACAAGATCGACTCGCGCGCGATCACCGCGCTCGGCCAGAGCGCCGACGCGCACGAGGGCGTCGCGGCGTTTCTCGGCAAGCGCAAGGCGGAGTTCCGCCAGCGCCCGAGTCAGGACATGCCGAAGTTCTTTCCGTGGTGGCGCGAGCGGAAGTTCGAGTGATGTGGAAGGGGCTGCTTGCCGCGGCGATATCGTCGCTGCTGGTCCTGCTCCTCGTTCTGGCGGCAGAGTTCGCGGTGCGCCGGGCGCGCCCGGACATCAACCACCAGGACACCGAGCTCACGCTGCTGGAGGACAACGCGTTCGGCGCGACGCCCGGCTTCCGGCGCAACGCGACCGGCGTGATGTACGGCCTGACGATCGAGACCGACGCCGAGCGCCTGGTGCGGCTGCGCCGCCCGGAGAGCTTCGACGAGACGTGGGTGCTGCTCGGGGATTCAGTCACCGTCGGGCCCGGTGTCCCGACGGAGCTGACCTATGCCCAGCTCCTGCAGGACGCCCACCCGCGCGTCCGCATGCTCAACTACGCGGTGATCGCCTGGTCGCTGGACAACTACTCCGATGCGCTCGCCGTCGCGCTCGCGGATCACCCGGACACGAGCCGCGTGCTGCTCTTCTACTGCTTGAACGACATCGACCAGGGCATGACCCACGTGCCGGGACGTCCCGGACCGATCGAACGCGTTCGCGGCGCGCTGCGCCGCCACTCGAAGCTGTACATGCTCCTGAAGGAGCTGCTCGCGGACCGCAGCCGCGATCATTGGGCGATCCACTCCCGTCCGTACACGGAGGGCGGCGCCGAGCTCGAGCGCGCGTTCGGCCTGCTCCAGCGCATCGCGGACCAGACGCGCGCGGCCGGAGTTCCGCTCACCGTGGTTCTGCTCCCGTTCGAGTATCAGCTGCGCGGGGGCCCGGGCGCGACATACGCCCCGCAGGAGAAGGTCGGCGCGGAGCTCGAGCGGATCGGAGTCCCGGTGATCGACCTGCGCGCCGCCTTCGAAGCGTCGGGTCAGTCCCCGAAGGAGCTGTTCCTCTACGCGGACGCGATGCACCTGTCGGTGGCCGGCCATCGCCTGGTCGCCACCGCCCTGGATGCGCAGCTCCCGTCGGGAGACCCGACGGGACGCTGAGCAGCGCGGCTACGCCTTCGCGGACGCCCGCGAAGAGACGTCCTGGTACCAGCGCGACAGGTTCCTCTGCTCCGGCGCGATGCGGATGTCCGAGACGCGGCCGAAGTCGATGCCGACCAGCGCCGTGATGTCCGCGATCGTGTAGCGATCGCCGGCGATGTAGCGCTTGTTCGCGAGCTCGCCGTCGAGCCACGCGAGCTGCTTCACCGCGGCCTCCTTGCACACCGCGCCATACTCCGGCACTTGCGGGATCCGGCCCTTGAAGAACGCGTGCGTGTTCCGGAAGGCGCCCGCCGAGTTCGAGAGCAGGTTCAGCTCCATGCGCCGTTGCCACATCTCGACGAACGCGCGGTCCTTCGCGTCGACGCCGAGCAGCGGCGGCTGGGGGTGCAGCTCCTCGAAGTAGCGGCAGATCGCCACCGACTCGGCCAGGAACGAGCCGTCGTCGAGCTCGAGCACGGGAACGCCGCCCATCGGGTTCTTCGCCAGAAACTCGGGCAGGCGGTTCTCGGCCTTCGCGATGTCGACCGGCACGACCGGCACAGTCACGCCCTTCTCGGCGAGGAAGATGCGCACGCGGCGCGGATTCGGAGCCAGGGTGCTGTCGTAGAGCTTCATCGGCGTTTCTCCTGTGTGCGGGCCGCGATCATACCCGAGAGCGGCGCTCGCCTGCTCGATCCCTCGAGCCGCTCCCCGCGAGTCGCGTATAGTACGCCCGATGGAGCTCGCCGCGACCGTCGTCCTCTCGACCTTCGACCAGCCCCGGCTGCTCGACCTGGCGCTGCACGGCTATGCGCGCCAGAGCGTGAGGACGTTCGAGATCGTGATCGCGGACGACGGCTCGAAGCCCGAGACGCGCGAGCTGATCGAATGCCGCGCGCGCGCCTTTCCCGTGCCGATCCGGCACGTCTGGCAGCCGCACCGCGGCTTCTGGAAGTCAGCCGCACTGAACCGCGCGGTGCTCCAGAGTCATGGCGCGCAGCTCGTCTTCTCGGACGGCGACTGCGTGCCCAGCCGGACGTTCGTCGAGGAGCACCTCGCCGCGGCGCGTCCGCGGGCGTTCGTCGTCGGGGGGCACGTCCGGCTGAGTGAGCAGATGACGCGCGAGGTCACTCCGGAGTCGATCGCCTCTGGCGAGCTCGAGCGCGCGGCGTCGCTGGTCGAGCGCACGGCGCTGTGGTGGATGCACGGGAAGAGCCTCGCCTACATCGCGCTCCGCCGGCCGCGAAAGCCGCGCTTGCTCGGGCTGAACTTCTCCGTGGACCGCGCGACGCTCCATCGCGTGAACGGCTTCGACCAGACCTACCGCAACAGCGCGCGCGAGGATTCGGATCTCCGGAACCGGCTCCTGCTCGCGGGCGCTAGCCCGGTCTCGCTCTGGCACCGCGCGCGGGTGATGCACCTCTTCCACGCTCCGAACGTGGAGCGCATCCTGTGGAAGGAGGCCAATCGCTACTACCGGCGGCGCGACCTGCGCCCCGAATCGCCCGATGGCCTGCGCGAGCTGGCGCGCGAGCTCGGCGACGCGGCCCGTCTCACGGGAACCTGATCCGCTCGGCGCCGGTGTAGACGTTCAGCGCGTCCTGGCGCAGGAACGCGACGAGCGTCTGACCGTTCTCTCGCGCGAGCTCGACCGCCAGGCTCGACGGTCCGGAGAGTGCGGCGAGGACGGGGATGCCCGCGACCAGCGCCTTCTGCGCGATCTCGAAGCCGAGCCGGCCGCTGGCGAGAAGGATCGTCCCCGAGAGCGGAAGCCGTCCCTCGAGCGCCGCCCAGCCGACCACCTTGTCCACCGCATTGTGTCGCCCGACGTCTTCGCGCGCGCAGAGCAGCTCCCCGCGCGCGTCGAAGAGCGCGGCCGCGTGCAGCGCACCGGTCGCGCGAAAGAGCGGCTGCACGTCGCGCAATCGCGCCGGAAGCGCGGCGAGGAGGCTCGCATCCACGCGGGTCGGATCGTCGTGGAGCGCGCGTGCCCGCGTGCGCAGCGCCTCGAGCGTCGCCTTCCCGCAGACCCCGCACGACGAGGATGCGAAGAAGTGCCGCAGCTCGGGCACGCGCACCCCCGCGGCGCCCGGCTCCGTGCGGATCTCGACGACGTTCCGGGTCTCGTCGCAGTGCGCGATCGCGCTCACCGCGCCGAAGTCGGAGACGATCCCCTCGGTCACGAGAAAGCCGGCGGCGAGCTCGACGTCGTCGCCCGGCGTGCGCATGGTGACGGCGAGCGGCTCGCCGTCGAGTCGCAGCTCGAGCGGCTCCTCGACGACGACCGTCTCGTCGCGCGTCTCGCGCGCGCCCGCGCGCACGGCGACGATCTCGACCTGGGCGCTGCCGGGATCGCGCTTCACGGGGGAAGCCTAGCCGATCCGCCCTCCGCGCCGGACTCCTCGACCAGCGGGCCGAGCACGCGAGTCCGCTCGTCGCGCTGCAGGTCCGAGAGCCGGTCCGCCGTGGCGCGCGCCCCCACGGCGCGAAGCAGCACCAGAGCGGGTCCGCCCAGCGCATCCTCGACCGCGAGCCGGAGCGAGCCGAGGCCCGTGACGAGCGTATCGAGGCGGCCTGCGCCTGGCGCGTTCTCGAGGTACGCCGCGCGCGGCTCGGGCAGGCGCTCGACGTCCTCGGCGCGCAGACCTTCCATGAGTCCGGTCGAGCCCTGCGAGAGCGCGAGCGCGACCCGCCGCACGCACCCGCTCGGAATGCCGCGCAGCACCGGACGGGTCAGCGGATTGTCGTCGATCAGCGCCACCCCGTCGCCGGCCAGGCCGACGACCGCGGCCGCCGAGAGTCCGCCGGCCGCGACGAGATCGCCTGCGACGCGAAACGGTGTAGAGACGATCGCCTCCGCCGCGCCGCCGAGATCCGGCGCAGCCTGCGTCGGATGCGCCGCCGTGAGCGACAGGATGGCTGCGATCACGGTGCAGCTGGCTCGGGTCAGCGCGTCTTCCTTCCTTCGCGCTCTCGATACCGCACGCTAAGATGGCCGTCCATGCAGATCGAGGTATCCGAGCACATTCCCGCGTCGCCCGCGGCGGTTTTCGCGCGCTACACCGACCACGAGCGCTGGCCCGACTGGGCCGGCGTGAAGGAGGTCGTCCTGCGGCAGCAAGGCCACCCCGCGCCCAACGGCCTCGGCGCGATCCGCGTGATTCGCGCCTCTGGCCTGGCGATCGAGGAGGAGATCACGGCCTTCGATCCGCCCAAGCGCATGGCCTACCGCCTGGTCGCGGGCGCGCCGGTCCGCGACCACTCGGGCGAGGTGCGCTTCGACGCCGACGGCGCCGGCACCCGCGTCACGTGGACGGTCCGTTTCCGTCCGCTGATTCCCGGCACCGGCTGGCTGCTCCGTCGCGTCCTCGAGCGGGGGATTCGCGGCGTGCTGGCGGCGCTCGCGGTACACGCCGCTCGCGCGTGAAGCGGCTCGACCGCGCACTCGCGGCGTTCGACTCCCCTCTGGTGTTTCCGAGCGCGCTGGTGGTCGGCGTCGCGCTGCGCCTCGTCCTGTGGATCGCGCTCGCCGACGTCGCCCTGATCGCGGACGCATCCGTCTACGTCGGAATGGCGTTGCAGCTGCTCCGAGGAGAGGCCTTCGCGCCCTATCACCCCCCGGGACTCTCCTTCCTGTTGTTGCCCGCGCACGCGATCTTCGGCGATGGCGAGCGCGTCGCGCGCGCCGCCATGATCGCGATCTACGTGGCGACGAGCTTCGTCCTGCGCGCGCAGACGCGGGCGCTCTCGAGTCCTCGCGCCGCGAACCTCGCCGTCGTCTGCTTCGCGCTCTATCCGACCTGCATCTGGGGCTCGGTGGAGCCGCTGACTCAGCTGCCGAGCGCCGCCTATCTGCTCGCGATCGCGTGGCTCGCGCCCGGCCTCGTCACTCGGCCTCGCGTCCTGGCCGCGGCGGCGCTCGGCCTGGCCACGGGCGCGCTCATCCTGACTCGGCCGAGCGCGCTCGTGTTCCTCGTCGGCGTGCCGCTCTATCTCGTCGCACGAGGTGCGGGCTTGCGCAGCGCGGGGATTGCCGTCGGCGTTGCCACGGTCCTGGTCGGCGCATGGCTCGCTCACGCGCAAGCGATGACCGGGCGGTTCGTCTTCGTGAACGATGCGAACTCCCTGAATTTCTTCATCGGGAACAACACCTACACGCCGCTCTACAAGACGTGGTGGTTCGGCTCGCATTCGGCGGGCACGGGCGGCGTGCCCGCGGCCTACACCGAGCTCCAACGGGAGATCACCGCGCAGCCCCCCGCGGAGCGCGAGCGCCTCTATCGCTCCGAGGCGCTGAAGCACATCGCCGCGCGCCCCGACCTGTTCGTGCTGCGGACCCTGAACCGCGTGCGCGTGTACTTCGCGCTGGACTCGAGCACGGTGGGCTGGATGCGTCTCTACGGCCTGGTGGAGACGCCCGCCGCCATCGCGATCATGGCGGTGGAGGCGGTCTTCTATCTGGCGTTCCTGGCGGGGGCGGTGCTCGCCTTTCTCGCTCCGCCGAGCAACGCGGGCGGCCGCGAGCGACAGGTCGTCGCCGCGATCGCCGGACTCCTGTACGCGCTTCCGTACTTCGTCGCGTTCTCGCACCCCACGTACCACTTCCCGGTCGTCATCCTGGCGCTGTCGCTGGCTGCGGGATTCGTCGATCGCGTCGCGCGGGAGCCCGCGCCGGGGACGTTCGCGCGGCTCTGGGCGGCGCCCGGCCGGCGGCGCTGGCTGCTCGTGGCCGCCGCGCTGCTGGTCCTCGTCCAGCTCGAGTGGGTGGTGCTGAACCTGGATCGGCTCGCGTGATCCTGCTCAAGTACGGCCCGAAGCTGCCGATCAATGAAGTGAAGTTGCGGTCCGCCGACCGGCAATTGAACGATCCAAGGGAGGCGGGAGCGCAGGTGCACGGGACTTGGGGGGGATCCGGCGCCGGCGCTTCCGCCTCTTCTTTTGCGCCTGCTGAACAATCCGACTCTCTTTCTACGTCATAAGCGTCCAGATACGGCCTGATCGGCCGGGGGGAGTTGCGCGCGATGCAACGGCTCTTGCGCGGGTTGGCCGCAGTTTTCGGCCGCGTGCGTTGGTCGCCTCCCGCGTGGCTCCTCTTCATCGCAGCGCGGCTTCGCACTGGCTGGTCTTCGCTCGAGCGGCTGCGCCACGAGCGCGCGGCGATCTACTACGGCGGGCTCGCGCTGGTCCTGGCGTGCATGGCCGGCGGTTGGGCCGGGCTTCATTGGTGGGAGAACCGGCCGCAGCCCGTCTGGGTCGAGACCACGATCCGAGCGCCGCATCCGACGCCGCTCGTTCCGGACGCGGTTCCCGAGCCGCTGCGCATCCAGCTGTCACTGCCCGCGGCGCGGCTCGAGGACGTTGGCCAGGAGCTGACGCGGGGAATTTCGGTCACTCCGGCGATCGACGGAGTCTGGCGCTGGGAGACTGACTCGATCCTGTCGTTCCAGCCACGGGCGGACTGGCCGGTGGGGGTCGACTATCGACTCGCGCTCTCGCCCGAGCTTCTGGCGCCGGGCGTGCGGCTGCGCGAGCCCGAGCTCGAGTTCGCTTCGCCCGAGTTCGCGGCGTCCATCTCCGACCTGCGCTTCTACGACGACCCGGTCGACCCCGCGGAGAAGAAGGTCGTCGCCACGCTCTCGTTCTCGCATGCGGTCGACAAGGCCGAGCTCGAGCGCCGGATCGAGCTGCGGATGCGAATCGAGCCGATCGCGAGCTTCGACGACGCGTCGGTCACGCGCCCCGCGTTCCGCGTCAGCTACGACGAGGCGGACGGCAAGGCGTACATCCATTCGGAGCGCCTGGCGCTGCCGGAACGGGAAGGGGAGGTGCGCCTCGCGCTGGCGCCAGGCATCCGGGCGGCGCGCGGCGGGCCGGGAACGTCGGAAGCCGCGCTGCGGACGACGCGTGTCCCGAGCGTCGAGAGCTACTTCCGGATCCAGCGCGTGAGCGGATCGGAGGTCACGAACACGAGCCACGAGCTCGAGCGCGTGGTCGTGGTCGAGGCGAGCGCGGGCATGCGGCAGCCCGATCTCGCGGGGCAGGTCGACGTCTTCCTGCTGCCGCGCGACCGGCCGGCGGTCGGCGCCCTGCTCGCGGATCCGAACCACGCCTGGACCGACGAGCGCGAGGTCGTGCCCGAGGTTCTCGCGCTCGCGGAACGCGTTCCATACGAGTGGCTTCCGAGCGAGCGCGAGTACATGCCCGTGCAGACGCTCCGCTATCGCGCGGATGCGGGGCGGACGCTCTATGTGCGCGTCCGGCGCGGCGTGCGCTCGCTCGGCGGCTACGCGCTCGCGGTCGACTTCAATGCGCTGGTCCCCGTGCGCGAGTTTCCGCGCACCGTCCAGATCCTGCACGACGGTGCGATCCTGAGCCTCTCCGGCGAGCGGAAGCTCTCGATCCTGACGCGCAACCTGCGCGCGGTGCAGTTCGAGCTCTCGCGGCTTCTTCCCGGTGCGATCCCCGCGCTCGTCTCACTCACCAGCGGTCGCTTCGAGCGGCCGCAGCCCGTGACGCAAGCCTTCGGCATCGACAACGTCGCCGAGGTCTTCCGCGAGGTGCGTGCGATCGCCCCCGATCCCTCCGGCGCCGCACAGTACACGAGCTTCGACTTCGCGCCGTTTCTCGCCCGTGGCGCCCGTCCGCAGGGACTCTTCTCGCTGCGCGTGCGGGCGTGGGATCCGGACAAGAACGAGGCACTGGCCGAGTACGCGCTGAGCGACGAGCGCATGGTCCTGCTCACCGACCTCGGCCTGATCGAGAAGCAGGCCGTCGATGGCAGTCACGAGGTCTTCGTGATGTCGCTCGAGCGCGGCGAGCCGGTCGCGGGCGCGCGGGTGGAGATGCTGGGCAAGAACGGACTTCCCGTTCACGCGCGCTCGAGCGACGCGCAGGGGCGCGCGAGCTTTCCGAGCTTTGCCGGTCTCGAGCGGGAGAAGACGCCGACGGTGTGGGTGGCGACGACGCAAGGCGACCTGTCGTTCCTGCCGCTCGACCGGCGCGATCGCGAGCTCGACCTCGCGCGCTTCGACACCGGCGGGCTCTACACGTCGGCCGCGCAGGAGTCCCTGCAGGGCTTTCTGTTCTCGGATCGCGGCATCTACCGACCCGGCGAGGAGATCCACGTCGGCGCGATCGTGAAGCGCGCCGATTGGAAGGCGCTGCCCGCGGGCCTTCCGCTCGAGATCGGGATCAGCGACCCGCGCGGCCTCGAGATCCGCCGTGAACGCGTCGTCTTCTCGCCCGAGGGCTTCGAGGAGATCCGCCTGCCGACGGACGCCAGCGCGCCGACCGGCCGGTACCAGCTCACCTTGCGGCTCGTGAAGGAACGCGAGGAGAGAGTCGAGCTCGGCTTCACCTCGGTGCGCGTCGAGGAGTTCCAACCCGATCGCATGACGATCGACGCGCGCTTCTCGGGCGCGCCAGCCAAGGGCTGGCTGGCTCCGGGCGAGCTCGCGGGCCGCGTGACGTTGCGCAACCTCTTCGGGACGCCGGCCGCGGGCGCTCGCGTGCGCGGCTCGATCACGCTCTCGCCGTGGTTCGCGTCGCTGCCGGGTTACGCCGACTACCGCTTCTTCGATCCGTTCGCCGCGAAGAAGAGCTACACCGAGACGCTCGGCGACGCCGAGACGGACGACGAAGGCACGGCGCTCCTGCCGCTGGGGCTCGAGCGCTTCGAGCGCGCCTCGTATCGAGTTCGCTTCCTGGCGGAGGGCTTCGAGCCCGAGACCGGGCGCAGCGTCGCGATGGATGCCAGCGCGATCGTATCGCCGCTCCCGTACCTGGTCGCGTGGCGGACCGACGGCGAGCTGCGCTGGATTCGCGCGGGCACGAAGCGCGAAGTCGAGCTGATCGCCGTGGCGCCGACGCTCGAGCGCGCGGCGGTCGCCGATCTCTCGCTCGAGCTGGTCGAGATCTCGACCGTCTCGGTGCTGACGCGACAGGAGAACGGCACCTACGCCTATCAGTCCATTCGCAAGGAGCTGCCGCGCGCGAGCGAGAAGCTCGCGATCCCGAGCAGCGGGCTCGTGCGGGAGCTGCCCGCGGCGACGCCCGGCTCCTTCGCGTGGCTCGTGAAGGACGCTGCCGGAACCGAGCTGAACCGCATCGCCTTCGACGTCGTCGGCGAGGGCGGCAGCGCGCGCCGCGTCGAGCGCGACGCGGAGCTCCGGCTGAAGCTCGAGCGCGCCGACTACGCGCCGGGCGACGAGATCGAGCTGGAGGTCGAGGCGCCCTACACCGGAGCGGGTCTGGTCACCATCGAGCGCGATCGCGTCTACGCCGCGCAGTGGTTTCGCGCGCGATCGCAGACGTCGGTGCTGAAGATCCGCGTGCCGGAGGCGCTCGAGGGAAACGCGTACGTGGTCGTGAGCTTCGCGCGTGCGCTCGAGTCCCCCGAGATCTTCGCGAGCCCGCTCTCCAGCAGCGCCGTTCCGTTCTCGCTGCGCCGCGAGCGGCGGACCCAGGCGCTGCGGCTGGACGTGCCCGAGCGCGTGGAGCCCGGCGCGCGGCTCGCGATCCGCTACGAGACGGCGGTGCCGTCGCGCCTCGCGGTCTTCGCGATCGACGAGGGCATCCTCCAGGTCGCGCGCTGGACCACGCCCGATCCGCTCGCGCACTTCTATCGCAAGCGGGCGCTCGAGGTCACGACGCGCCAGATCCTCGATCTGGTTCTGCCCGAGTTCGCGCTCGCGGCGAGACTCTCGGCGCCCGGTGGAGACAGCGACGCAGCCATGCTCGCGGGGAACCTGAACCCGTTCAAGCGCAAGGGCCTCGAGCCCGTCGCGTTCTGGTCGGGCGTCGTCGACGCACCCGCCGGACCCGGCGAGCTGCACTACGACCTGCCCGATCACTTCAACGGCACCGTGCGCGTGCTGGCCGTCGCGGTCTCCGAGGAGAACATCGGCACCGCCGAGCGGCGCACCACGGTGCGCGGCCCCTACGTGCTGCGCCCCACCGCGCCCTATGTCGCGGCGCCCGGTGACGTCTTCGACGTGAGCGCGCTCGTCGCGAACAATCGCGAAGACGCGGGCAAGGAAGCGCCCGTGCGTGTCTCGCTCACGACCTCGGCGGGACTCGAGGTCGTCGGCGAGCGCGAGCAGACCCTGGCGATCGCTTCCGGCAAGGACGCGCCCGCGCGCTTTCGCGTGCGCGCGCTGCCGCAGCTCGGCGCGGCGAAGGTCGCGTTCTCCGCCGACGCGGAAGGCGCGCGCGCGGTGTCGACCGTCGAGCTCAGCGTGCGCCCGCTCGTGCCGAAGATGACCACCGTCGCGTCCGGCGTGCTCAATGGGACCGGCGAGCGCACGCTGCCGGCGCTGCGAGCGCTCTACGAAGCGGGCCGCGACGTGCGCGTGGCCGTCTCCGCGGCGCCTCTGGGCGCGGCGCGCGGGCTCGTGTCCTATCTCGACGAGTACCCGCACCTGTGCACCGAGCAGCTCGTCAGCGAGGCGTTCCCCGACCTGGTGCTCGCTGCCCATCCAGAGCTCGGCCGCGATCCCGCGCGGACGGCAGCGCGCCACCTTCGGGTCGTGCGCATGCTGCAGGGGCGTCAGGATGCCGACGGCGCGTTCGCGCTCTGGGCGCCCGGCGGAGACACCTCCGACTTCGTGACCGTCTACGCGACGCACTTCCTGCTCGAGAGCCGCGAGCGCGGCCGCGAGACTCCGCCCGCGCTGCTCGACCGCGCGCTCGCCCGTCTGACCGGGCTCGTGCACGTGCCCGCGAGCGATCTCGCCGGGATGCGCACGCAGGCCTACGCGCTCTACGTCCTGGCTCGCGCGGGCCGCGTGGCGACGCCCGAGCTCAGGGCGCTGCGCGAGGCGTTGGATCAGCGCGTCGCGGCGAGCTGGCCCTCCGACCTGACCGCAGGCTGGCTGGCGTCGACCTACGCGCTGGTGAAGCTCGACACGGATGCGACCGCCGCGCTCGGCTCGCTGTCGCTCGAGAGCGACCCGCGCGAGGACCATCTGAACTACCACGACGCGCTGATCCAGCGCGGCGCGCTGCTCTACCTGCTCGCGAATCACTTTCCCGCGCGCGCGCGAACGCTCGACGGCGAGGCGATCTCCAAGATCACCGACGGGATCGCCACGGAGCGCTTCAACACGCTCTCGGCGTCGTTCGCCGTGCTCGGCCTGGAGGCGCTCGCGCGCGGCGCCGCGTCGGCGGGGCCCGCGCGCGCGTCCCTTCAGGCGGTCGTCGCGGGGGGCGCGGCAAAGGAGCTTCCACTCGAGGGAGCGGTCTTTCCGCAGGCGGACGTTCCGCCCGGCGTCGCCAGCTTGAAGCTGCGCGGACAGGCTCCGGGCAACCTGTTCTATCAGCTGGTGCAGACGGGCTTCGATCGCGAAGCGCCGGCTCCGCGCGCGAACGGCGTCGAGGTTGCGCGCGAGATCGTCGACGCGAAGGGTGCCCCCGTCAGCGCGGCGAAGCTCGGCGACACGCTGCTGGTGCGCGTCCGCGTTCGCGCTCCGTCCCAGCCGGTCGGCATCGCGGTGATCGACCTCCTGCCGGCCGGCCTCGAGGTCGACCTCGGCTCGGTCGAGCTGCAGGACCGCCGTTCACTCGGCGGCCCGGGCGCGACCTGGCGACCCGACTACGTCGACGTTCGCGAGGACCGGGTCGTGCTCTACGGAAGCGCCTTCGAGGAGGCGCTCACCTTCACGTACCGCGTGAAGGCGGTGCACCGCGGCGAGTTCCAGGTACCTCCCGTCTTCGCGGAGGGCATCTACGATCGCAGCGCGCAGGCGATCGGTGCGGCGTCGCAGTTCCGTGTCGGCGACTGAGCGCATGCGCCGCCCGGCGCGGATCGCGGCGGTCGTCCTGTTCGCCCTGGCCGGAGTCTGGCTTGCGCTCGGCGCCACGCCGCGACCCGCGCTCGTGAACCGCGCCGGTTTCTCGCAGGCGGTCTTCGACCGCGACGGCGGGCTGCTGCGACTCACGCTCACGAGCGACGAGAAGTACCGGCTCTGGGTGCCCCTGCGAGCGATCTCGCCCTCGCTGGTCGAGGCGACGCTGATGCAGGAGGACCGCCACTTCCACGCCCACCCGGGCGTGAATCCGCTCTCGCTCCTGCGGGCGTTCTCGCGCACGTACCTGGCAGGTGGCCGGAGGATCGGCGGCTCGACCTTGTCGATGCAGCTCGCGCGCCTGCGCTTCGGCATCCGCTCGCGGTCGGTGCGTGGGAAGCTCGAGCAGATCGCGCGCGCGATCCAGCTCGAGCGCCACTACTCGAAGGACGAGCTGCTCGAGGCCTATCTGAACCTCGCGCCCTACGGTTCGAACGTCGAGGGCGTCGGCGCAGCAAGCCTGATCTGGTTTCAGAAGAACGCCGCCGAGCTGTCGCTCGCCGAAGCCCTGACCCTCGCCGTGATCCCGAAGAGCCCGCACGCGCGCTCGCCCCTGCGCGAATCCGGGCGCGCCGTGATCGCCTCCGCGCGCGAGAAGCTGTCGGCAGCGCTGGCCGAGGCGACCTCGCGTGAGCATGCCCCGCACCTCGACGTCGCGCTCCACGCGCCCGCCGACCTGCCGTTCCGCGCGCCGCACTTCGCGCTTCGCGTCGCGGCCGAGCAGCCGTTCGCGCCCGCCATCGCATCGTCGCTCGACGCGGACCTGCAGGCGCTGGCCGAGCGCCAGGTTCGCCAGTTCACCGAGCGGAATCGCGGGATCGGCCTGCGCAACGCGATCGTGCTCGTCGTGCACGCGCCGACCCGGGAGGTGCGCGCGTACGTCGGATCGGCGGACCACGGCGACGAGGCGATCGACGGCCAGGTCGACGGCATCCGCGCGCGGCGCTCGCCCGGCTCCGCGTTGAAGCCGTTCCTCTACGGGCTGGCGCTCGACGCGGGCCTGATCCATCCCGAGACGATGCTGAAGGACGCCTCGTTCGCGGTCTCCGCGTACAACCCGGAAAACAGCGATCGCGACTTCCTCGGTCCGCTCTCCGCCACCGAAGCGCTGGTTCGCAGCCGCAATCTGCCGGCCGTTCAGCTCGCGAACGAGCTCGGCACCGGCGCGCTGCACGGCTTGCTCGCGCGCGCCGGCATCGGCGGACTTCGCGATGCCGGCTACTACGGGCTCGCGCTGACGCTCGGCGGTGTCGAGCTGCGGATGGATGAGCTGGTCGCACTGTACGTCGCGCTCGGAAACGGGGGCGTGCTTCGACCCTTGCACACGACCGTCTCGCAGCCCGTCGCGGCGGGCGCGAGCGAGCGCGAGGTTCGACTGCTCAGTCCGGAGGCGAGCTTTCTCGTGCTCGAGATGCTGCGAGCAAATCCCCGCCCCGACCTCGATCTGGCGCGCGGCGCTGCGTCCGCCGGCGAGGCGATCCCTTGGAAGACCGGCACGTCCTTCGGCTTGCGCGATGCGTGGGCGGTCGGACTCGTCGGGCCGTATGCGATCGGCGTCTGGGTGGGGAACTTCGACGGGTCGCCCAATGCCGCATTCGTCGGACGCGAGGCCGCGGGCCCGCTCTTCTTCGCGATCGCCGATGGCCTGCGCGCGAGCGTGCGCGGTGCGCTGGTGTTGCGCTCGCCTCCGGCGGGATTGCGGCGGGTCGAAGTGTGCGCGCTCTCCGGCGCGCTTCCCGGACCGTCCTGCCACCACCGCAAGCAGACCTGGTTCATCCCGGGAAGGTCGCCGATCGCTCGCTGCGAGATCCACCGCGAAGTGTGGGTCGACGCGAAGACGGGTCTGCGCGCGTGCAGCGAGTCCGGCGCGCGCCGAGAGGTCTTCGAGTTCTGGCCCTCGGATCTCCAGAAGCTCTTCCGCACCGCCGGCATCGCACGGCGCTCGCCGCCGCCTTACGGACCCGAGTGCGGACGCGCGAGCGCGCCGGGGCTCCCGCCGCGCATCTCGTCGCCGCAGCCGAAGCTGCGCTACGAGCTGTCGGGCGACGGAAGGGGCGAAGTGCCGTTCAGCGCCGTGAGCGATGCCGACAGCGCCAGGCTCTGGTGGTTCGTCGACGACGCGCTCGTGGGTGTCTCCGCGTCGGGCGAGCCGCTGTTCTGGAACGCCCGTCCGGGCCGGTTCGTCGTGCGAGCCGTCGACGACCAGGGGCGCGTGGGCGAGCAGGTCCTCCACGTGGCGACCCGGGTCACGGGGCGTGCGGAGGAGGGGGCGCGCTAGCGCCTCATCTTCGGGCCAGCTCGATCAGCCGCTCGAGGTGGTGCACGAGCTCGTCGAGGCGATCCGGCGGACCCGCTCGCCAGCGATCGCCGTCGCGCTCCGCCGCGCCGAGGTTCTCGAGCAGGCGGAGCGCGTTCCCGAAGTTCATGTTCGAGAGCAGCTCCGGCGATTGCACGCGGTCCTGCAACAGGAGCTGGCGGCCGAGCTCGTGGCAGCGGCGCAGCACCACGGAGCGCGCGAGCGGGGCCGCTTCGCC
>Ga0210377_10002198_pt1 | contig 17284 bp, 19 predicted proteins | sample PLM4_65_b1redo_FD_155480 | JGI IMG/M metagenome (GOLD analysis project Ga0210377, IMG submission 155480) | Groundwater sediment microbial communities from an aquifer in East River, Colorado, USA - PLM4_65_b1 redo | ecosystem: Environmental > Terrestrial > Soil > Riparian zone | place: USA: East... | reverse complement strand
GGTGAAGCCGCCGTCGGTGACGAGATTCACGCCGGTGATCAGGCTCGCCGCGGGGCTCGCGAGGAACGCGACCGCGCGCGCGACCTCTTCCGGTGTACCCATGCGGCCCTGCGGACAGGCCTTGAGCGTCGCCTCGTAGAACGGCGGCATCGCCTTCTGGATCATCTCCCACGCGCCGCCCGCGAAGTACACCGGTCCGGGCGAGACGAGGTTCACGCGCACGTTCTGCTTGGCGACCGCGTGCGCGAGACCCGAGGCGTAGTTCACCAGCGCCGCCTTGAGCGCGCCGTAGCCGCCGGGAGCGCCGAAGGTCTCGACCGCGGCGGTCGTGCCGATCACCACGATGCTGCCCGCGCCCGACTTCGTCAGATGCGGAAGCGCGGCTTCGCAGGCGCGCACCGTGCCCATCAGATCGACCTCGAAGTTCGCCTTCCAGCCCGCCTCGCCCTGCCCCGCGCTGGCCGAGACGTTCGAGATCAGGATGTCGATTCCGCCCAGTGCCGTGGCCGACTCCGCCACGAAGGCCTTCAGCGCGTCGCCGTTCGCGACGTCGACGGACTTCGCGAAGACGCTCACGCCCTTCTTTTCGAGCTCCTTCTTCGCGGCCTCGACGCCCTCCGCGCCGCGCGCGCAGATCGCCAGGCTCACGCCCTCGCCCGCCAGACACTCCGCGATCTGACGCCCGATACCACGGCTCGCGCCGGTGACGACCGCGCGCTTGCCCTTGAGTCCGAGATCCATGTTCCTTCCCTCCCGCGACGTTGCCCGCAGCCGCGACCCGGGAAGTATACTCGCGGACCGAATCGCACGTTGGAGGGAACGGCATGGGCTTCCATCACCTGGCGGTCGCGACGCGCGACGCCGTCGCGAACGACGTCTTCTACGAGCGCGTCATGGGCTTCCGCCTGGTGAAGGTCGAGCCCGGGGAGACGCCCGACGGCGGCTGGGCGAAGCACCTCTTCTACGACACCGGCGGCAACGGCATGATCGCGTTCTGGGAGCTGCACGACGAGTCGATCGGCGACGACTACCCCACGGCGCTCTCCGAAGGCGTGGGGCTACCGGCCTGGGTGAACCACATCGCGTTCGACGCGTCCGACCTCGCGGAGATCGAGAGCCGCAAGAAGCGCTGGCTCGAGGCCGGCTATCCCGTGCTCGAGATCGACCACGACTGGTGCTACTCGGTGTACACCACGGATCCGAACGGGACCCTGGTCGAGTTCTGCACCTCCACGCGCCCGTTCGACGATGCCGACCGCAAGCGCGCGCGAGAGCTCCTGATGGCGCGCGAGAAGCCGGACCTGGTCGCCCCCAAGGGGCACAAGTTCCACAAGCCGGAGCTCGAGCCGCTGCACGTCAGGGCGACGCGGAGCTGATCCAGGCGTCCAGCAGCCGAGCGGCGTCCACGTCGCGCATCTGTACCGGGGGGCTCTTCATCGCGAACGCGGAGATCGCTTCGAGCGGTCCGCCCAGCCCGCGATCGCGCGCGAGCTTCGCACAGCGGATCGCGTCGATCGCGACGCCCGCGGAGTTCGGCGAGTCCTCGACCGACATGCGCAGCTCGAGGTTCATCGGCACGTCGCCGAAGCCGCGCCACTCCATGCGAATGAAGCAGACCTTGTTGTCCTTCTGCCAGGCCACATAGTCGGAAGGTCCGATGTGGATCTGCTCCGGCGCGAGACGCACGTCGAGCTGTGACTGGACCGACTCGGTCTTCGAGACGCGCTTGCTGACCAGGCGCTCGTGCTCGAGCATGTTCAGGAAGTCGGTGTTGCCGCCAGTGTTGAGCTGGTAGGTCGCGTCCAGGGCGACGCCGCGGTCGGCGAGCAGGCGCGCGAGCGTGCGGTGGACGATCGTCGCGCCGACCTGGCTCTTGATGTCGTCCCCCACGATCGGCAGCCGCGCGGCGCGGAAGCGCTCCGCCCAGACTGGATCGGACGCGATGAAGACGGGCACGCAGTTCACCAGCGCGACGCCGGCCTCGAGACACGCTTCCGTGTAGTGGCGCACCGCCTGCTCGGAGCCCACGGGCAGGTAGCAGACGAGCACGTCCGCGCCGCTCTCGCGCAGGCTCCGTGCCACGTCGACCGGTGTCTCGGTCGCGACGCGGAACGCCCGCTCCGCGGGATGCCGCGCCATGTGCTCGGCCACACCGTCGAGCTCCGGTCCCATCTGCACGCTGACGCCTGAGGCCGGCAGCTTCTCCTGGAAGATCGCCGTGCAGTTGGGCGCGGCGAAGACGGCTTCCTCGAGCGGCCGCCCGACCTTGCGCGCGTCCACGTCGAAGGCCGCCACCGGGCGCAGGTCCTCGAGGCGGTAGCCGCCGATGTCGGGATGCAGCAGCCCGGCGGTGCGCGCCGGATCGTGGATCCGGTAGTACGCGAGGCCCTGCAGGAGGGAGCTCGCGCAGTTCCCCACCCCTGCGATCGCGAGTCGAAGCGTCGGCATGCCGGGCGCAGATTCACCCACGAAGCGGCCCCCGTCTAGACCGGCCCTCGGTCGGCCCCCAGTGAGAGGCGCGCTTCCGCTTTTTGGTATGTGAGGGAAGAGACTGCGCGCTCGAGACCGGCCGCGGCTCGCGGGAGCGCGCGAGAGCGCGTGCGCGTCGGCACGGAACTTGGATCCGGACGATCGCGACGGGCGCACGGTCGCGCTCACATCTCTTGCGGAGGGACTTCCCATGACCCGGATCCGACGTGGCGCGGCTCACTGCCGCACGATCGACTGCTTCGAGCGCGAGAAGCTGGTTCCCCTGGTGCCTTACGCGCTCGAATTCACCTGCCCGCGCTGCGGCCGCCCGGCCGCGATCGATGCGGAGTTCGGTACGGGGCTCGGCGCCTCGAGCCACTACAACGAAGTGCGGGTCTACTTCAGCTTCGACCCCGCGACGCGGACCTACACCGAGGCCGCGCGCGCCGAGGACGAGACGCTCGTCGGCCAGCACAGCGCCTACGCGTTCTTCAGCCCGCTGCTGCGCGACCGCGCCGAGGCGGAGCGCCTCGCGGGCGTCCTGCTCACCCGGCTGAACGGCGAGCGGCGGCACGCTCGCCCGCTGCGCCTCGACGTGACCCGCGAGGAGCTGCGCCAACAGGGCTGGCGGATCGCGAGCTAGCGCCTAGCGGCCCGCAAGGGAAACCCAGGTCGCGCGCGCGATCGCGATGCGGCGCCCCGATGCGGCGAAGAGCGCCGCACCGGCGGTGCCGCGTCTGCCGTCGCGCGCGAGCGGCCACGCCATCACGAGCGCGCGCTCGCCCGCGGCGAGCTCCGCTTCGATCGAGACGCAGAGCCGGCCGAGCACCATCGGCTCGAGCGCGCGCGCGGACTCGGGTTCGAGCAGCGGGAACGACGACGGACTGTCGAGTGCGGCCCAGAGGATCTCCGGGGGCACGATCCCGTCCTCGCCACAGACGGACGCATCGGGAACCCAGAGCGCCGCGACGATCTCGCTGTCGGGAACGATCCCGGGGAAGATGCGCAACCCGTCGCCGGGCGCGCGCGCGGGACCGCAGACGAAATCCTCGGGGAACGGGTGCGTGCGCATGGCGCGGCAGTCCCCCGCGTGCGCTTCGACGAGGGCCACCGCCGGTCGAGCCGGCACCTCGAGCGCGAGCGCCGTGCAGGTCGCGCGCGCGAGCTCGCGTCCGTCGAGCGCGAGCGTGCGCGCGCCGTCGGCGCCGTCGATGACGTCGAGCGCGGTCGCGAGCGGCGCGGGCGCGCGCAAGGTGACCTCGACCGCGCCCGCGAGCCCGTGCGCGAGCCGCCCCGCGACGTAGCCCCCGTTCGCGGTTCCGGGCGGCCCGCAGAAGCGCGGGTCGATCACGAGCGTCCGCGTCACGAGCTCGGACTCCCGGCGAGCTTCTCGAGCACGGCGGGCAGCTCCGCCAGCGATTCGATCCGGGCGTCCGCGCGCGCGACGTCGGAGCGGCGCGCGTGCGCGCTGCCCCAGGGTCCGCGGCGCAGGAAGATCCCGCGCATGCCCGCCGCCATCGCAGGCAGCACGTCGTTGTCGAGACGATCGCCGACGTAGGCGATCTCGCGCGCGGGAAGACGCGCCTCCGCGACGATGCGCGCGAAGAATGCAGGGCTCGGCTTCTCGACGCCGGAGCTCTCCGAGCAGAGCACCCAATCGACGGGCAGCGCGAGCGCGCGCAGGTCGGCCTCCGCCGACGCAGGCTGGTTGCCCGCGAGGCCAAGCCAATAGCCGCGCGCGCGCAGCGCGTCGAGACATGGACGCGCATCCGGGTAGAGGTCCGCGCGGCCGATGCGGCTCGGCGGCGGGCCGGCGAGAAGCCGCCGCTCGCGCTCCCGATCGAGATCGAGGCCGGGTCTCAGCTCCTCGAACACCTGCCGGTGGTGCAAGCCGCGCTCGATCACGCTGCCGAGCGCTCCGAAGAACGCGAGCCGCGAGACGCCGAGCCAATCGGCCCATTCCCCCCACGAGCGCGTCTCGTCCACGAGCGTTTCGCCGACGTCGAAGATCACAGCCCGGACCATGGGCCCGGGATTCTGTGTGCTGCGACGGGGTCCCGCAATGTTGACGTGCGCAGCCGCCGCTTCATCATCAGGACACGGGCAGCGCGGAGGACTTCGGGGTGCAAGGCGACCAGACGGCTCGGGTACACGCATACCTCACGGAGCTCCAGGATCGCATCTGCTCCGCGCTCGAGGCCCAGGACGGGCAAGCGCGATTCGCGGAGCACACGTTCGAGGGCGACGGCTCCTCCGCGCGTCCGCGCGTGCTCTCGGACGGGCCGGTGCTCGAGCGCGCGGCGGTCAACTTCTCGCACTCGCGCGGGCCGGCCCTTCCGCCCGCCGCGACCGCGAACCGGCCCGAGCTCGCCGGGCGGCGCTTCGAGGCGGTCGCGCTCTCGCTGATCGTGCACCCGCGCAATCCGTTCGCGCCGACCTCCCACGCGAACCTGCGCTTCTTCGTCGCGGAGCGCGAGGGCGAGCCCGCGGTCTGGTGGTTCGGCGGTGGCTTCGATCTCACGCCCTTCTACGGATTCGACGAGGACTGCGCGCACTGGCATCGGACCGCGCGCGACGCCTGCGCGCCGTTCGGCGCGGACGTCTATGCGCGCTTCAAGAAGGCGTGCGACGAGTACTTCTTCCTGCCGCACCGCGGGGAGGCGCGCGGGATCGGCGGACTGTTCTTCGACGACGAGCGCGCGGGCGGCTTCGAGCCGAGCTTCGCGTTGGTGCGCAGCATCGGCGATCGCTACCTGTCCGCGTATCTGCCGATCCTCGAGCGCCGCAAGCACACGCCCCACGACGCCGCACAGCGCGACTTCCAGCTCTACCGGCGCGGCCGCTACGTGGAGTTCAACTTGATCTACGACCGGGGCACGCGCTACGGCCTGCAGTCGGGCCGGCGGATCGAGTCGGTGCTCGCGTCGATGCCGCCGCTCGCGGCGTGGCGCTACGACTGGCATGCCGATCCGGGGTCGCCCGAGGAAAAGCTCGTGGAGTACTACCTGCGCCCGCGGGAGTGGGTCGGGGAATCGCCGTGAAGACCGACTCGCTGCACCTTCGCGCGTCCGACGGGCTCGAGCTCTTCGTCTACCGCTGGCGGCCCGAGAGCGCGCCGCCGCGCGCGACCCTGCAGATCGTGCACGGCATGGGCGAGCACGCGGGTCGCTACGCACGGCTGGCCGAGCGCCTCTGCGCGGCGGGCTTCGAGGTCTTCGCGGCAGACACGCGCGGTCACGGCCTGTCGAGCTTCGCGCCGGATCTGCTGGGACACCTCGCTGACGAGAACGGTTGGAACAACGCCGTCGACGACGTCGGCCTGCTGGCCGCGCGCGTCGCAAAGGAGCGGCCCGGGGTTCCCCACGCCCTGCTCGGCCACAGCATGGGGTCGCTGCTGGTGCTGCACTTCCTGACGCGCGGGCGTGCGCCGGTCGACGCGGTGGTGCTCTCGGGAACGACGGGGCCGCCGGGTCGCGGGATTGCGCTCGCGCTCCTGGTCGCGCGGATCGAACGCCTGCGGCTCGGCGTCCGCGGCCGGAGTCCCCTCCTCCAGCGCATGCTCTTCGGGCAGTTCAACCGCGCCTTCGAGCCCGCCGAGACCGCGTTCGATTGGCTGTCGCGGGATCGCGCGGAGGTCGCGAAGTACGTGGCGGACCCGCACTGCGGCTTCGTGCTCACGGTCGGGGGTATCTGCGAGCTCGCAGCCGCGCTTGGAACGATGTTCAAACCCGCGGCGCTGGCGCGCATTCCGCACGGGCTGCCGGTGCTGCTGTTCTCCGGCGAGCGCGATCCGGTGCACGACTCCCTGCGCGGCTTTCACGCGCTCGCAAGCGGGCTTCGCGACGGTGGACTCGAGCGGCTCACGGAGCGCGTCTACCCCGAGGGCCGGCACGAGATGCTGAACGAGACGAACCGCAACGAAGTCACCGCCGACCTGCTCCGCTGGCTCGAATCGAGTCTCCCCGCGTCGCCGCAATAGCAGTTGCGTACCGGAGTGTTTCCGACGCAGTTGCGGCAACACCAATCCTTGTTTAGCATCGAGTCTTCCCTCCAAGAGAAGCAGCCAAAGGCCCTGGAATGGGCGCCCTCGGGCGTGATGCACCTGGGGGATGCTTACTCGGCACGGCAGCGATACGTCGCTGCCGTGTCCCGCTTAAGCGACTCACGTTGCGGATGTTCCGATCTCTTCCGTAGCGTCGTGGTAGAATCCCTCCATGGGATCGTCGCTTCTGCTGCTGTCGACGCTGCTCCTGTCACCGATGCCCACCCCGAGCCTCCCGACGAGCGCCGAGCAAGCGTGTCTTTGCACCGAGTCGCCGAGCAGCGAGCCGTGCGGACCCGAGCGGACGACCTGCCACTGCGTCGATTCGACCGGCTGGACCCGCGTGCGCTTCTGGGCGCCCGAGACGTCGCGTTGCGAGGAGCTGGTCTTCTTCTTGATCAACGGCGAGGCCGGTCCCGCCCACTCGCAGTGACCGGCGCACGGCGCCGACTTTCCCACCCTCGGTAAAACTGGGAAACGCGTTTCACAGTGGATGTGCAGCCCGTGCGCAGGCGGGCGGCAAACGCGCGCGGAACCCCGCGAGGAGCCGTCCCGAGCGCTCGCGGGCTCTGCTCTTGCATGAACACGTGAGGATGAGACACCTGCGCTCCCGGGCTCTCTTCGTCCTTCTTCCCGCTGCGCTCTGCGGCTGCGGCATCGGCTTCAAGAATGCGAGCCGAGAGGCGCGCCCCGAAGTCATCACCGGCATGGGCGGCACCGTGATGTACCCCGGTGAGTCCGGACCGGCGATGCCAGGGAGCGCGATTCCCCCGATGAGCGGCTCCAGCCAGTCGACCGGCTCCACGGGGCCCGGCACGAGCTCCGGCTCCTACAGCGGAAGCGGTCAGCCGGCGCCCGCGCCCGCGGGCGGTGGCGCGGCCTCGAGCGGCGGCGCTGCCGAGCCCGGCTCGAACATGACGATGATCAGCGGCGGCAAGCAGGACGTCTCGGAGAGCATGGAGGACAAGCGCTTCCTGCCGATCGGTCCGATCTTCGGCTACCCGTTTTGGTTCCTCGGACAATCGCTCGAAGACAAGGCCGACGAGGAAGCCAAGGAGCAGATGGACAAGGCGCAGCAAGGGACCTCGCCGACGACGGGCCGCGCGAACACGCCCGACGACGTCGAGCGCAACCGGCTCTCGCAGGAGAATCAGGCGCTGCGCGATCAGCTCCAGCAGCGCGCGAACGCACCCTCGGCAGCGCCGCCCGTCGCGAGCGGTCCGCCGGGCACGCGGGTCGCGCAGGCCCCGCGAATCTCGGATGAGCTCGCGGCGCTCGAGCGGAGCCTCGGCAAGCGCGGCGGCAGCGAGCCCCCGGGTGGAGGATCGGCGCCGCAAGCGTCGCGGCCGCTCGTACCGGGTGCGGCGGGGCTCGGCGCTCCGCAGGCCACGGACCGCGACGGCGACGGCCGCCCGGATCTCTGGAGCTACACCAAGGGCGGTCGCCCTTCGCTCGAGGCGCTCGACGAGGACCACGACGGGCGCGTCGATCGGAACCTCCACTACGACGATCGCGGTCGGCTCGTCTCGAGCGACGACGACCTGAACGGCGACGGCGTGATGGAGACGACCAGCCTCTACGAGGCCGGCCGCCTCGCGCGGCGGCGCAGCGACTCGAACGCCGACGGCCAGGCCGACACGTGGACCTTCTACCGCGGCGACGAGGTCCTGCGCACGGAGATCGACCGCGACGGCGACGGCTTCCGCGACGAGATCACGACGTACGCGAAAGGCGAGATCGACCGCGAGGAGATCGATCGCAACGGCGACGGAAGGCCCGACGTGCTCTCGATCTATCTCGACGGCCAGATCTCCGAGAAGCGCGAGGACCTCGACTTCGACGGCACGCCGGACATGGTCTCGCGCTATCGCAACGGCAAGCTCGCGAGCCGCGAGGCCGATTCGAACGAGGTCTTCGAGCAGTGGGGGAAGGACGGCTCGAAGTGAGCGCCTTCGCCACCGCGATGCGCGCCGCGCTGTCGTTCTCCGTCGCGTTCACCGCCGTGATCTGGCTCGCGACCGCGCCGCTCGAGGCGCTTGCCGGTCCCGAGGGCGAGCTCCTCGAGCGCGTGAACCAGGTGCGCGCCGAGCACAAGCTGATCGAGCTCGCGCCCTCGCACGATCTCGCCCGCGTCGCGCGCGACCACGCTGAAGACATGGCGCGGCGCGGCTACCTCTCGCACGTGAACCCCGAGGGCGCGAATCCGCTCGACCGCGTGCAGGCCGCGGGCCTCTCGGGCTTCCGCTTGCTGGCGGAGAACATCGGCGCGACCAGCGTGAACGGCGACCGCCTCCAGATCATCGTCGACGAGTGGATGCGCTCGCACGACCACCGCGAGAACCTGCTGAACCCCGCCTTCAACTCGTCGGGCCTCGCGATCGTCGAGGCCCCCAGCGGCCAGACGATCATCGTGGAGCTCTACGCCACCTATCCGCGCTAGCATTCGCCCGGTGGAGACGCTGAGCCTGGCAGCGGACCGGAGCAAAGGGCCCGTCACGGGGCTCCTGCAGCGCCCGGCGGGAGCGTCCGCGCTCTACGTGATGGCGCACGGCGCGGGTGCGGACATGCGCCACCGTTTCATGCAGGCGATGGCGGACGAGCTCGAAGCCGCCGGCGTCGCCACCCTGCGCTTCAACTTCCCGTACACCGAGCGGGGACGGCGCGCGCCCGACCCGCAGCCGGTGCTGGAGGCGTACGTGCGCTCCGTGTGCGCCGACGCCGCGCGCATCGCGCCGGGCCTGCCGCTGTTCGCCGGCGGCAAATCGATGGGCGGCCGCATGAGCTCCAACGCGTGCGCGCGCGAGCCGATCGCGGATCTGCGCGGGCTGATCTTCCTCGGCTTTCCGCTTCACGCGGCCAAGAACCCCTCGCGCAACCGAGCCGATCACCTGTTCGACGTGGCGTTGCCCATGCTGTTCCTGCAGGGCACGCGCGACGATCTGGCGGACATCGCGACGATGCGCGCGCTCTGCGGCGAGCTGGGCGAGCGCGCGACGCTCCACGAGATCGAGGGCGCGAACCACTCGTTCGAGCTGCGCAAGTCCGCGGGGCGCTCGGACGCAGAGGTGCGCAAGGTGCTCGCGTCAGCGATTGCGGAGTGGATTCGCCCGCTCGCGTAGCGCGACGATCGACTCGAACTGCTTCGCGAGCTTCGGACCGGTTCCCTCGTCCTCGTGCTTGAAGAAGACGAACACGTCCCCCCAGGCGGGCTCGCAGATGCGATCGGCCCATTGCTCGAGCTCGCCCGCGCCGTACGCGACCTTGCGCAGGCGAAGGTACGCCCAGTCCGCGGTCGCGACGAAGGGCGTCTGCAGCGCGCCCTCCTCCTCTTCGGGCTGGGCGATGCACAGCGCGGCGTTGTGCTCGCGCAGCGCGGCGAACACGTCCTCGTCGTGCCAGCTCTCGTGGCGGAACTCGAGCGCCGCGCGCGCGTCGCGCGGAAGCCACGACAGGAACGTGCGCAGCCGGTCGAGGTCCTTCTTCATGTTCGGCGGGAGCTGGAACAGGAACGGGCCGCGCTTCTGCTCGAGCGCCGCGGCGACCTTCAGGAAGTACTCGACGGGGCTCGCCTCCTTGAGCCGCTTGATGTGCGTGATCTGGCGCGAGGCCTTGAGCACGAAGCGGAATCCGTCGGGCACGGCCGCCGCCCAATCGCGCAGCACCTTCTCCTTGGGCATCCGGTAGAAGGTATTGTTGATCTCGACCGAGCTGAAGTGCTCGCCGTAGAACGACAGCATCTTCGCGTCGGGCAGGCCCTCCGGATAGAAGGGCCCCTTCCACTGCTTGTACGCGAAGCCGCTCGTGCCCGCGAAGAGCTTCTGCATCGCGGCGCGATTCTACGCCTTCTGCTCGGCCAGACGCTTGAGCTCGGCCAGGCCCTTCTCGAACTCGCCGCCGATCATCGTGTCCATGTTCATGAACAGCCCGACCGCCTTGCTCACGAAGTTCTTCTCGCCCGTCATCAACCAGGTGACGGTCGTGCCATTGCCCGCGGGCGTGAGCGTGAAGTCGGCGGTGTTGGTGGCCTTGAAGGGCGTGATGAAGTCGAGCCGCATCGTCACGCGTTCGTTCGGGCGCTCGTCCGTGATCTCCATCCGGCCCGAGCCGACGGTCCGGTCGCCGGCCCAGGCGTAGACCGCGCCCTTCCCCTGCGCCGCGCCGCTGAAGGTCTTCTGGATGTTCGGGTCGAGCTTCCCGAACGGCGACCAGGCGTCGAAGACGTGGAGGTCGCGCACCATCGGGAACACGACCTGCCTCGGGGCGTCGATGGTGGTCTTCCGCTCCACGCGCAGCTCACCGGGTTGCAGCGCAACGACGACGAGGAGCAGCGCGATGACGGCGACCAGTCCGATGCCGATGGCAAGGATCATCGTTCGCCTCCTAGTCGTCGATGGTCTGATAGGCCGAGGTCCAGAAATCGGTGAACACGCGCGGCGGCTCGGGCGAATCCATCATGCGCTGGGTCAGGAGGATTCCCACCAGCTCTTCCGCTGGATCGGAATGGCCGGACGTCCCCAGGCCTCCGTCCCAGCCGAAGCGTCCAGGCGTCGCCGCGAGATCGTCGCGGCGCGTGACCACGCTCATGCCGAATCCCCAGCCCCGGCCCTCGCCGAGGATGATGCCCGCGCTCGCGCGCTGCTCCGGCGTCAGCTGATCGCGGGTCATGAGCTCGACGGAAGGCCGCGAGAGGATGCGCTCGCGTCCGCACCGGCCCTTGTCGAGCAGCATCTGGCAGAACGCCAGATAGTCGTCCGCCGTCGAGACCAGCCCGCTCGCTCCCGCCGGGAACGCGGGTGGACGGCTCCACTGGCTGTCGCGGGCGCCGTCGTACACCTCGAACAGGCCCGTGCGCGGATCGCGCTCGTAGCAGCTCGCGAGCCGGCCGAGCTTCTCGGGCGGCACGCTGAAGCCCGTGTCGTCCATGCCGAGCGGCTCGAAGACGCGCTCGCGCAAGAACGTAGGGAGAGGCTGGCCCGCCGCACGCGCGATCAGCACGCCCAGCACGTCCAGGCCGAGGTCGTACATCCAGCGCTCGCCCGGTTGGTGCATCAGCGGCAAGGTGCCGATCCCGCGGATCCACTCGTCAGGCGCGGGAAGACTCTGCGGCTTCGGCGCGCCGACGAGGACCTGCAGCGCGCTCGCGGCCTTCTGGATCGGATAGTCGCTCGACACCTCCATGATGTAGCCGAAGCCCATGCGCAGGGTGAGCAGGTCGCGCACGCTGATCGGCCGCCTCGCCGGCACCGTCTGATCGAGCGGCCCGTCGAGCCGCACGAGCACGCGGCGGTCGGCGAGCTCGGGCAGCAGCCGATCCACCGGCTCGTCCAGACGCAGCCTGCACTCCTCGACGAGGATCATCGCCGCCACGGCCGTGACGGGCTTCGTCATCGACGCGATGCGGAAGATCGTGTCGCGCCGCATCGGATCGCTCGCGTCGAGCGACTTCACGCCGAACGCCTCGACGTGCACCTCTCCGCGTCGGCTGACCAGGCTGACGAGCCCGGGCACGTCGCCGCGCTCGACGTGGCCGGCCATCACGTCGCGCATGCGTTCGAGCCGCGTCTTCGAGAGCCCCGTCATCGCAGCCTCCTCGAGGTGAAGCGGCGCGCGCGCCGTGCCGCGAGGAGCGACAGCGACGCGATGCAGGCGATCAGGAGCGCGGTACGAAGCTGCGTCGCGGACGACATGGAGATCCCCACGCCCGTTCCGATCGCGACCCAGGCCGCGAGGCACGCCGGACACTTCGGCAGGAGCGCGAGGACCGCTCCCGGAACGAGCCAGCCCGCGAAGCCGAGACCGCCGCGCGCGCTCACGAGCGCTCGTCGTCGGCGCTGCAGCAAGCGCCCGGCTGCCTCGCCGCGCGATACCGCCCGGTCGAATCGACGAAGCCGCCCTCGCCGTAGCGGTCGTGGTGCCGCACCCAGTCCGTCAGGTCGCGGTTGGGTCCCGTCTCGTTGCGGCCCTTCGGCGTGAGATCGAGGCACACGTAGGTGCCGAGCAGCTCCTCCGCGCCGCGGGCGTAGGCGGAGTAGGTGTGGAACACGTCGCCGGCCGCGTTCTGCGCGAATACGCTCTCGCCCGAGAGCTCGCCGATCGGGATGTCGCGCAGCTCGTAGTTGTAGTAGACGGGGCCCGCCGCGATCTGCTCCTTCGTGAACGACACCTGGAAGTCGTAGTTGAAGTCGCTGTCGTAGGACGACACCCACTTGAAGCGCCAGCCCATGCGTTTCCGGAAGGCCTCGATCTCGTCGAGCGGCGCGCGCGAGACGGCCACATACGTCACATCGTGGTGCTCGAGGTGCAGGAGCGCGCCCTCGATGTGGTCCACCTCGAACGAGCAGCCGACGCAGCCCTCCTTCCAGCCCGGGCCGAACATGAAGTGCTTCACGAAGAGCTGGCTGCGCCCGGCGAAGAGCTCCGAGAGCGTCTCGCGCCCGTCCGGACCCTCGAACACGTAGGGCTTCTCGATCCTCACCCACGGCAAGGTCCGCCGCTCGGCGGCCAGCGCATCGCGCGCGCGGGTGATCTGCTTCTCCTTCGCGAGCAGTGCCTTGCGGGCGACCAGCCATTCCTCTCGCGACACGACCTGGGGAACCGGCATCACGGCCTCCTCTTCTGGGTTTCGAGGAGTAGGACCGCGCGGCGGTCGAAAACTCATCGCTGCCCGGGTCGCTACAGCTCCGCAGGCATGCGGAAGAGCGGGAAGAGGCTGGCCGAGCTGAGGAAGAAGCTCAGCTCGACGATCCGGCCGTCGGAGATCTCGAGCACCTGGAGCGCCCACGGCTCGTGCCGCCCGCCCGGTCCGCTCGGCTTGTACTGGGCAAACGCCGGCGAGCCGTTCGCCGAGGTCGCGATCAAGCGCGAGCCCCGGCAGCCCGCGCCGGGCCCGACCCAGAAGCGCAGGATCTCCTCGCGGCCGCGCAGCCACAGCGCGAACGGCGGCATCGACTGCGTCGCGTCCTCGTGGATCAGCGACGTGAGCGAATCGATGTCGTAGCGCTCGAAGGCGTCGACGTAGCGCGCCAGGAGCTCGCGCTGCGCATCGTCCATCTTCGCGGGCGCATCGGCCGACGTGACGCCGCTCGTCGCCAAGGTCGCACGCGCGCGTTGCAGCGCGCTGTTCACCGACGGGACCGACGTGTCGAGGAGCTCCGCGACCTCGCTCGCGCCCCAGCCCACGACCTCGCGCAGGATCAGCACCGCGCGCTGCCTCGGCGGGAGATGCTGCAGCGCCGCGATGAACGCCAGCCGGATCGTCTCGCGCGAGATCACCTGCTCCGACGGATCTCCCGCCGACGGAAGGACGCGCCCATCCGGAACCGGCAGGATCCACGTCGCCTCGGGCAGCACCGGCCCGAGCGGCGCGTCGGCCGTCTTCGCGGGGCCGAGATCCATCGGGCGAGCGCGACGCTGCCTGCCGCTCAACATGTCCAGGCACACGTTGGTCGCGATGCGATAGAGCCACGAGCGCAGCGCGGCTCGTCCCTCGAAGCGATCGGCGCCTCGCCACGCGCGCACCATCGTCTCCTGGACGGCATCTTCGGCTTCGAACGCGGATCCGAGCATGCGGTAGCTGTAGGCCGTCAGCTCCCTGCGGTGCGCTTCGAGCTGAAGCGGATCCACGTCTTCGCTGCGCTCTGCTCGCGCGAGGTCCTTCATCGCCGTCGCTCCACTCGCCGTCGGTGCGAGCGGGCATTGTAGGCGGCGGACGCGCGGATCGCACCGCGTCCCGCGCGGCGGCCGGGACGGCAGCGCTCAGCGCGAGGGAGCCGCTCCGCCGGCGGACGGTGCGAGGACCGTCTCGACGCTGCGGTCGTTCCAGAAGAGCTCCATCGCGGCGTGCGGGTCGAAGGTCGCGGGCACGATCAGATAGCCGACCGCGAGCTCGCCGCCGGGGAGCTTGCCCGGCGCGCCGAGCACGAAGCCGAGCTCGCTCGGGCTCGTGGGATCGGGGCGGAACGTGCGGCCGCCCTGCACGGCGAAGAAGTTCGGTTGGAAGTCGGTGTCGCTCTCCGCGAGCGCCGCGAAGACGATCACGTGGTTCGCGGCGGCGTCGCGGCCGAGCGTCGCGAGCGCGTAGCTCTCGAACGCTGCGGAGTACGCGAGCTGGATGCGCAGCCGCGCGTCACCGCGCGCGTCCGAGACGCTGAGCTGCGCGGGTGAGTCCGTCTGGCGGAGGCCGATCAGGTGCACCAGATCGCGGAGCTCGTCGTCGGCGAGCTGCAGCAGCGCGGCAGGAGGGGCGGGCTCGGGCAGCGCGGTGAGCGGCCGCACGGTCGCGTTCTGCGCGGGCGGTGGCTCGGGCGCGCGCGCGGCCTGTGCGGCGCGTTCGCCCTCGCTTCCCGGACGCGAGCCCTGGCGCGCCGCGCGGATCTTCTCGGCCGCGTCGACGAGGTTGTACGGGTTGTTCGGATTGCGAGCTTCCTGATCGACGTACCACGTGTACGGCCGCGGCAGCAGGTGCGGTCGCAACGGCGGCATGTCGTCGGCGTCGACGAAGCGAGGGTTCGCGCAGGGCACCGCGCCGCGGCTCTGCACGATGAAGAAGCTGCCGTCCGGGCAGACACCGGAGAGTGTCGTGTCCGCCGTCGCGAACGGCGCGGCGAACGTCAGCAGGGACGACGCAAAGAGCGGGGCGAAGCGCGGCTTCACGTCGCGGATCATACCACGAACGATCGCATCCAAGTGCGCGACAATAAAGGGAAAAACATCCCTGACCGAACGGCCCAATCGAGTCGCGGACTTGGCTGCGCGCCTGCGCGCGCGCTGCGCGCTAGTGGAAGCGCACCTCGCCGTCGTCGGCGAAGCCGGCCTCCAGGTCGGGGATCGGCGAGACCAGGGGCGACGCGAGCGGCTCGAGCGCGGTCGCCTCGGCTTCGCCTTCCGCCGCGGGCGACGCGACCAACGATTCGACCTCGCGCAGCGGCGGAAGATCGGTGAGCGCGCGCAGTCCGAACGTCTCGAGGAATCCGGCCGTGGTTCCGAACAGCGCGGGCCGTCCCGGAGCGTCGCGGCGACCGACGATGCGCACCAGATCGCGCTCGAGCAGGCTCTTCATCACTGCGCCGCAATCGACGCCGCGCAGGTCCTCGACCTCGGCGCGCGAGAGCGGCTGGCGATACGCGACGAGCGCCAAGGTCTCGAGCGCGGCGCGCGAGAGGCGGACCTTGCGCTCGGGCTTTGCCGCGAGGATCACCTCCGCGAATTCGGGACGCGTGCGGAACTGCCAGCCGGCCGCGACCTCGACGATCTCGTAGGGCCGACCGCTCGCCTCGAGCAGCGCGTTGATCTCGGCCACCGCGGGCGTGATCGCTCCGGGCGCGAGATCCGGAAAGGCGCGTCGGATCGACGCGGCCGTCGCCGGCCCGTCCGACGCGAAGATCAGCGCCTCGAGCGCCGTCAGATCGATTCCCTCATCCGACATCGTCGACCTCGCCCTCGTCCTCGTTGTCGTTCTCGTCGTTGCTCTCGTCAGGCTCGTCGTCGAGCTCGACTCCGGTCGTGAACTCCGCCTCCGCCTCGACCGCGGCGCGTTCGATCGCAGCCTCGTCCGGTGCGGATTCGACCGCGAGCCGCACGCGGATCGGGCCCTGCGGGCGGCCGTCCTCGAGCAGGTTCTGGAAGATGAGAAGCGCCTGGATCTTCGCGAGCTCGAGGATCGACAGGAAGGTCAGCACCACGCGCTCGCGCGTCAGCTCCGTCCCGGCAGCCAACAGGTCCTCGAACAGAACCGTGGCGCCGACCGCGGCGCGCAGCCGGTCCATCACTGCGATCATCGCCTGCTGCAGGGTGATGCGGACGCGCGAGACGGTATGACGCGCCTCCGCGGCCGGGATCTTCGCGAGCACGCGCTGCATCGCCTCGAGCAGCCCGAACAAGCTGACCGTCAGCACGCCCTCTTTCTCGGGCAGCGCGCTGCCGTCGAGCTGCGCGGCGAAGACGTCGCGATTCAGGAGCGGCCGGCGCGCGAGCACCTCGGCGGCGTCCTTGAAGACCGCGTACTCGGCGAGGCGGCGCGCGAGCTCCGCGCGCGGGTCGAGGCCGTCGTCGTCCGCGAGGATGTCCGGATCGGGCGGCAGCAAGAGCCGCGACTTGATGTGCGCCAGGGTCGCGGCCATCAGCAGGTAGTCCGCGGCCACGTCGATGTCGAGCATCCGCATCAGCTCGAGATAGGCCAGGTACTGCTCGGAGATCACCGCGATCGGGATGTCGGCGATGTCGACTTCGTTCGCGCGGATCAGGTGCAGCAGCAGGTCGAGCGGACCCTCGAAAGCGGGGAGCTTGACCGCGCACGAGTGCCGACCGACGGCGGCCTCTTCGCGGCTCGCTCCTGGTTCCATCGCTTCGATCGTCGCACCCCCTACGACGAGCGCGAGACTATCCCATCCGATTCGAGCGGGCCAGGATTCGCCCCGTCGTCGTGATGGGCGTCGCCGCGCGGGTGCCTCGCGTTCACGAGCTCGTGGAGCCGTCTTCGACTCACGTGCGTGTAGATCTCGGTGGTGCCGATGTCCGCGTGGCCGAGCATCTCCTGGACGATGCGCAGGTCCGCGCCGCCCTCGAGCAGGTGCGTCGCGAACGAGTGGCGCAGCACGTGTGGCGTCAGCTTGTGCGCAATGCCGAGCGCGAGGCCGTACGCGCGCAGCCGGTACCAGACCGCTTGCCGGGTCATGCGCCCGCCGCGCGCGGTGAGGAACACCTCAGGGACGTCCGCATCGCGCACCCAGCGCGGGCGGACCTCCGCGAGGTAGCGCTCGATCGCGGCGACGGCCG
>Ga0210377_10002197_pt1 | contig 17285 bp, 16 predicted proteins | sample PLM4_65_b1redo_FD_155480 | JGI IMG/M metagenome (GOLD analysis project Ga0210377, IMG submission 155480) | Groundwater sediment microbial communities from an aquifer in East River, Colorado, USA - PLM4_65_b1 redo | ecosystem: Environmental > Terrestrial > Soil > Riparian zone | place: USA: East... | reverse complement strand
GTGACTGTATTTCTTGTTGACGTATAATATCTCTACGCATTACTTTTGGTTCCAGATGACGTTTCTCGTAAACATCATAAATAGTATTAGTCTCTACACAGTAACCATCAACGTAATAGCCCAAAGTGTGAAGATGACATTGACGAAGAATCGGAACACCATCAAGACGCTCTTGTTTATCAAGCAAGGCTTTTTCATTCTTACCAATTCTCGGACATACATTGCCATATAGTTCTTTATATGCTAATGCAGATATTCGCTGCTTACGTCGAGTTTCAGGAGTCCGTTTTCTACCAAGTTGTGCCAGACCAATCTTATGTCTTGTTTCCTCAGAATGGGTTTTACCAGTATTTGCAAGACTTAATTTTTTTCGAACTTCATCAGAACGAGATTTACCATAATTAAAACTTCTTGTTCCAAGTTGGGTTTCACTCATGCGTCGTTTAGCATCTTCTGAGTGATGTTTACTCCACATTGGATGGTTAGTTCCACTGAGACGTGGACTATTAGCGCTTATCTTATTTCTTGTTTCTTCGGAAAGAGTCTTTCCAATATGTGTTTTGCTCAAGTTTTTTCTGTGTGTATCAGAAAAGGTTTTTCCAAGATGCGCTTTACTGATTTTTTGTTTGGTCTCGTCTGAATGTCGTCTTCCAAGTAATGCTTTACTAATATTCTTTCTGTACTCTTCTGAAAAAGGCTTTCTTATGTATACTCCCTTTGGCATAGTCAGTCCTTAGAAAATATTGACTGTTACTGTTCCAGCCGACCCATACGCACGTGATGGTATAGTCAAATTATTGAAATCATTTTGTAGAATCGAACTATCTTGTGACTGAAAAGATGTGAATGGTAATAGCACATCATCGACACCTACTACGTTAAGAATTTCTCTTGCAATGTCAGCTTGTTGAACTTCTTGCCCAATGGTGAGATTGGTCAAAAAAGTATTGATTGCTGAACTGACTAATGAGGTCACATCAGACCCAGTAAAACCTTGCTGGATACGAATACTGACTGTCACGTTGATAGGAATTTCTGTAGCCCATTTGATAAACGTACTTGAATTGACAACATCTTGGTTATCTTTACTGAGTAACGATTGCAAGTCTTCTACTAAACCGTTGTACTGATAATTAACTACTATCGACCCAGATGTATTTGGAACAGATGTAATCCAATGCAACTTGTCCTGAGCAACAATGGAACCACCATAGTTACCTGTATCTTTTGCTATTGACCACGAAGATATTGGAAGAGCACCTTGCACGCTGGATAATACAGACACAACCGAAGCTGCAATAACAGGCTGCTTGGTAAATGTAAAGTCCGGGTATGGACTGAACGGGTCTGAGAACTCATCCTTGAAATTACGAAACAACTTTCCTTTGATATAGACATCGACTGCACCAATATCTGCTCGTCCTGTTTCTCCTCGTCCGACAACTAATACATCTTCTACAGCATCTTGCTCAATAACAAATGCCTTGAATCCAGAGAGTGAGCCAAGAGCCGTTCCAGCTAACGCTGTACTCAAACGAGCTTGTATCTGACTTGCGCTTTCTTTATCTTGACCACCAGTAGCAGCAAAGGGATTATAGATGCCGTCAATACCAGAGATTGAACCATTAATAATAACGATGGTACCAGCACCTACGTTGCCACTAATACCGCCGTTCACAGCTTCTACATCAACAGAAATTTCATATTTACCTGTAGTAGAATTGAGATAGCTTAATGCAAGAGCCGATAGCATAGTTACAGATTGAACTGTACGAAATTGAACAGCGATAGATGTATCAGATAATTGCGTGGAGATAAGTGTTCCAGCAGGAATGGTGATATTTGCCGATGGAGTTTGATTCTTAAAAAATCGAACTGAGGTTCGAGAACGACGAGCGCCCTTAACAACTTTAGAGAAATTCAATAAGGCTTTTTCTAAACCTACTTCACTTGCAGTATTGATACTCTGTTCATTGGATACTTGGTCAGTACGAACGTATAGTAATTCAAACTCTTTAGCAGGAGCGTCGATAACAACATCCTTGGTAAACGTTCCTTCACTGAGTTCTGCTTTCGAGTTCTTACTTCTGATAAAATCCTTGAAACTCTGAACTATCGTTAGAAAATTACGAGCCATTGGGATTACCTTCTAAGTTGTGTAGTAACATCGGTAGTAGTTCCCGCTACTGTCAGTACCGATAGATTGATAAGAAGACTTCGTGGGTCAAGTTCATTTACGGAAGCGTCCAACACGGTAATTGATTGTGCTGTAGTACTGATTTCCTCAGTAGGAAGATACATAAAACCTTCTTTTTTTTCTTGTTGCTGAGAAGCTTTTAGATACTCTATGCAACGTAAAATCTCTGATTTCACAGCCGTAACTGTACTCGGAGTAATAACACCTGTAAGAACACTATAATCAAATCCATATCCAGACGGTCGTTTTGCTTCGGTAAGAATTTTTTGAATCTGTTGAGATAATTTGTTTACCCCAGAAACAACGAGCATCTTACCATCGGTTCCAAAAGAATAGGAATTATAAAATCCCTTACCGAGACAACGTGGACACGTTACCAGAGTGAACTGTTGTAATGGACTACCTACAACGTGATTACATATGACTTTGAACTTAGCGTCCATACTACTGCATCCTTGCAAAAATTGCCAGATACTTATCAATAATCGACAGTGATTGATCTATATCAGTAGATAATTTACTTGCCTTATCAGATATAGTGACGGCTCGTTGCAAACGAAACGCCAACTCATCTAATTTGTTGCGCATACTCTTATAGTCAGTAACACCAGCAAACACATCGAACCCATCAATATTTAATGCTTGTGTAACAAAATCTGATGGAATAGTTGTTGGTATGTTTCCTACGATTCCTTGAAGTTCACCAACGACAGCAGGACAATTCTTACTGAGTTGTTCAAAAGGTATAGCACCAAGAATAGTGTTGAAAGGAGCCAGTGCTGCTCGACCTGCTGCTACTATGATACCTAACTGTTGAGCAACTAAATCCGCCTGTGCTGTTTTGCCGACAAGTTTTGCTTTTTCAGCAAGTAGAATTGCTCGATAAGTATTCAAAAAAGCAATCAGGGATGCTCTAAATGGAAATGATAAAGCTACTAATGCTGATACCACGCATAGTGATGCGCCTGTTTCTGCCACAATGTTATCAACTAAGGTGTTAGACATACGTCTACTCTCAAAATTTAGTGTTTAGAACAGGTTTTTGATAGCCCTATTCTAACTTAACTTTCTGACTCAAAATGTCAGATAATGTGTTTCCAATAACAATAAAAGATGCAATATTGATAGGTGGACTTGTTGGTGTACCCGGAGTAGTTGAAGTGACCGTGATAGCTTTAATAGCATCTATGAGATTTTCCAATGTAGACTTAAGTGTATCGCCCAAGACTGCTTTTTCTGTAACGCTTTCACTTCCCAAACGAATATCGCTGGATATTTGAACTATTCTTGGTGCCGTTACATAGAATTTACCTGACCTGTCAATAGTCACCAGAAGTGACCCTGCACTGGATTGAATCTCCAATTTAAGAGCTAATGCATCATTGCTTGATGCCAATACTACAACTCCATCTCTGTTTTTCACAACACCATCGTCTTCAACAACAGTACCCGCAATGATTTTACAGATTGGAATAGCCGTTTTATACTTATCCGTTATTGCCAGATTGAATTCGGTCAGTGGAGTACCATCAGGAAATGACGCTGTAGGTACACCATCTGAAATAACTTTGTTAATTCCTTGTGTTCCTTCTTGTACCCATCTACGCACTTGTCCAAAAGTTTCTATACCAGCAGCCGAAGTTACTTTCCAATTCACTGTTTTACTACGAATAGCACCAATATCTGGGTCTATCTCAAACACGTCATCAAAAGGAGATACAAGAGTGATCTTACCTGTGCTATTCATATAGATGTAAGCACCCCCAACACTCTCCCAGAACTTTTCACCCGCCTTAAGCTTTGGTAAAGTACCAGTACCACCTTCGGAAAGAGCTTTTTGTCGTTGTACTTGATTTAGGTTAACATATCGAACAATACGGGCTTGGTCGTTCTTATCAAATTGTACAAGAACAATAGCACCTTCAATAGGCATGTTGTACTCACCCCAATTTCCTTGAGTAAGAAGTACATTGACACGTCCACCGGGATTATCCAACCAACGTAGTACACAAATACCATTATCTGTATCAATAGAACTGATTACAGCAGGACGATTGTATCGAGATAGATACTCCTGTGGATTAGATGCTTGATGTGGATATATTTTTCTACGACGAATAGCTGGCATGTTAGAATAGTCCCCCTACAAAAAGACCACCTGTATTAGTCATGGTTTGACCACTTACTGAGACATCGGTAATAGAATTTCCAACATGATTGTCAAAACCCCAACAGCCTACAAGATTTGTTTGTGGCAATGACAAGGTTTGATTCATTAAGGCTTGTATTTCACTTTGTGTACGAATGGTATTCCATACCCGCACTTCATCGTATACCAGTGCCATAGTGTTATTGACTTGACCGCTAATAGCGGCAGAACTACGTCCAAGTTCTACAGCAAGTGGGCCAACCACAGACGATGAAATAACCTTTTGTGTTCTTGCTTTGAACACTACACCATCCTTGTATACAGTAAGCCAATAGGATGTACTGGCAATGATTTCAAATACAAAAGCCCAGTGGTGTGTCTGTCCAACAACAAATGTTGCACCCGTACTAATGCCAGATGCAGCAATACTATTATTAGGAAAGGTAAAAGATAATCCTTGCCCGCTTGTATCACTTACAAATCCAAAATTACTGGCAAGAGTTAATACACGTCCTACATTAGTGGTTGGTAAAGCATTCACCTTTAACCACATCTCTATGGTGTAGCTATATGTATTGCCTGCTCCTGCTGATAAGTATGCTGCTGTGCGTGCTATATCACCCGATGTACCAGCAGTATCAAATTCAAGTGCAGTAGTACTTCCAACACCAGAAACAGTAGTGGTAACTGGATTAGATAACTGACTTTCAAAACCAGTATCCAGAACGGCTGTTACATAATATGTGTAGGTAAAATCAGACACAACATTTGTGTCAGCAAAGGTTGTTCCTGTAGATGTCCCAATAAGAGTAATGCTGCCATTTAGCGTTTGGTTAATGCGATAAATGTTGTAGTATGCTACTGTAACATGTGCTTGCGTAGCTATGTTATTCCACGATAAGTTCACATCAGGCTGTATGTTATCTACCAATACCAACACAGGTATGATATTACCACGTGGTTCAAATATTACGTCATCTCGTACATTTGGTAACAGAATATTTCGAAGTCTATCTTTTCGAACAGCATTTTGAAAAAGAGCACCGGGGCAAGAAATTCCTACCACGTCGCCATGGAAAAGAACATCAGTAATCGAGGGAACATTATTTCTTACTAACGTCATCAACTTCTCTAACGTATTTATCTGAGCAATAGACGGTAGGTTTGTATCAAAATTTCCAAGTACTAAAATATGAAGAGCTTGGTAATTCATCTGTTGATTAGGACACGCATCAGAGATGTCATGTAATGGATATGTAAATACAGAGTATAACGGAGCATTCTCAACATATTGTGTTGGATTTGCTGCTCGTACCCAACGAGGACTCAAATCTATCTTACCATCTATGTTAATAATAATATCAAATGGAACTCCAAAAAAACCTTCTTGTACCAAAGCAGCGTTGATATCCTTACCTCGTATTGGTTCAAAATGCTCCGAATGATGTATCATGACAAATTTGAGATCAGAATTCCTTCGTATGTTACGCTGAATTGGCATAAAATATTATTGTGTATTAGGATTTACAATTGGACTTGTCAGACTATCTGGTACTAAAACAGACTCATTCGTGGTTTTGAACTGGCGTAAACCACTGTTGTCTACTTGTGGTTGATTACTGGACAACTCTCTTACAATATTGATATGCCCATCGGTGGAGTGAATCAAGTCGAAAGACTGTGTGATAATTTCAGGTATATTTTCCCATGGTTTATGTCCATAGGACAAATGACAAGTCGTCGTGTATTGTCCACCAAAAGAAAGGGCATGCTCGACTGTTTCAACCCAATAAATCATGTTACGGAAGGGTATATAGACAGGATATCCGGGGTCGAGTTCTGCTCTACCAGTAATAGTAATCTGTCCTTGCAGTTTGTTTGCCAAAAGTCTTTGTAGCATAGCTTTCGCATAAAAGATCGCTGGTTCAGAAGCAAACGATAAAGAACTACCGCCTAACTTTGAAATGAACGGATTTGATAAAGTGAGTATCTTTGTACCAAACTTGAATGTCAATAACTCGTCGGTATACGAGCCTCGGTTAAACATATCCGCTCCATCAGGAACATTCTTGTTCAAGTCGGGTTCCGAAGATACTACACATGTGGAATATACATTAGAATCATCTTCAACGAAGCCATAGCTTATAATAGCATCATCCTCAAGCACTTGAAGTTTGTCGTTGGCAGACAGGAGAATCCACGCATTGGAATACCGTGGTGGATGGAACCAGATATGCCCGTTTCGATCAGCATAAAAATTAAAATTTGAATCCTGAGCCGCTTTGTAGCAGATGTCACGTCGATTTTGATAGTCTGTTTGAAAATTTGATGGTAACTGGAAATTCTGGTTGTAAGCCAAATAGATGTCTAAGCCAGTTTCTGTTGGGTCAATTACATGTACTGCACTTTTGGTAAACAAAGACCCCATCATACCTCGTGTATCAACCGTAGATACTGTCTTAACCTGTTTGCCACTTTGCTCAACACGAAAACCATCCAGTATTGGGTCGTATACAATATTTTCAGCATTTGTTGTTCTATTTTTGGCAGTAGAGTATACACCAACACCACGAATCTTGACGTTACTTACGCCAGATATCTTTGAACGAGCATCTGCCTCAAGACCTTCGGTACCGAGAGTCAGTAGTTTAATCAAATTTGGAGTAGTAATGCTCTGAAACAGATTAGTATAGAAGTTAAGGTCATAAGTATCAGACGCTGAAAATCTCAAAGAGTCATTCGTCTGATCTTGGATAGCAGCAGGATTAACAGGAACAACAGAGACCTTTAACCATTTGGTAACATCTTCCCCAGATACTACAACTGTGTTACCCCCTTGTTCAGCGTAAGACATTTGAGCAGTATTCACTAAACCAGTAAAAGCTCGAACAAGTTCGGTCTTAGGAGTTTGTACTATTTGCCATGTACCTGTATTTGTCTGTACAAATCTCTTGGAAATAAAGATGGCTATCCTATCCATAGGTTCGATTTTACAACGACCTACTTTAAGCGGCTCCGCAACATCGGTTTGATATTTTGTCATAAAGTCTGAATTCTTAGCTTTCAATAACATGAAGTTGCGTTGTTCTCTATGTCCAGCGTTATCTTCTACCAAAAGAGTATAACTCTTACCGTTACTTGTTGTACTTTGGAACTCAACCTCAGAAATACCTTGGGAGACACGTATAACACGTCCAGTTTCATCAAATGCCCAACGCTCAATAATAGCACCAGCAGGGTTTCTACGGTAGAAAACAATAGCCCGAAAATTACTATTGTCTGTAGCAACTAAGGTACCCCATTCAAAATCAAACCATGGAAATTTTGATTCCTTAAACCCATCGAACTCGTAATAGATTTGTCCGCCTTTTTTGTTAGGTTTGAAGCTTCGTTGGGATACATCTCGCTTCAATTGGAATTCAGAATTGGCTCTAAGGTTGGCAATTTCTATTGCTGGATTATCAGGTATAGAAAAACGATTGGCAACGTCATTAATAGTAATAGAGAACGTACTTGGGTTATTCGCAACAGTCATTGTTACATTGACTGACGATATCTCTTTCGTTTGAAGTATCATCAAGTCTTCACGAGTAATGTTTTCCAATTCACGAAAACCTTTCACAAAGACTACTAAAGCGTCTGGATAGTAATGTGTTACTTTTGCCATACTGCTCTCTTATTGATTAAAGTCTCTGATTTTAGCAAACGTAGACGTAGTACCAGCCGTTACAGATGCTTTCACTGATGGGTTAAACGTAGATACGTTGGTCTCATATAAAATTTTCATTGTAAAAGAATAACTGAACTGGTAAGGTTCCATTGCGTCTTGATTTGGGCCTGAAAAGCTGGTGAAATATCCTACATAAAACGAATCATACACTGCAATACCAAGCAACGTCAGTTGTTCTTGATTACGAATAGCATGATCTACATCATACAGTTGACGAAGTTGTGACAATCTTCGCCAAGCTTCAGTATCTGTTATATCCTGCCCTTCTTGTAGCCCATCCCCACTTTGCTGTGCTTGAGCCGAAGCTGCTTCAATAGCTGCTGCTGTTGTGTCTCTATTGATACGAGGAACATTACCACGACGATGCATACCACCAGACTTACCTTCTACTCGTAATTCTGTGAGTGCATCCCCCCAATGTTGAACTTCCCATCCACCACGTGTACGCATTTCAGACACTATTTTAGTGTAGTTAGGCGAAAGTCTTTGTGGATTAACATAAAACTCAAACGTAAAAGGTAAGTTTTCACTACTGGTAACCAATGTTGTTGGACGAATATACAGTTTTTCGGCTCCATCGAGAATAACGTATTTGCCAAAGGAATCTGTATACACACGAGTTGTAGAACTCACTGCTAAAGGTTGATTGGCAGGAGTTTGTCCAATGTTAATAAGCTCTGTTCCATCTGTTGATGTTACAATGTCACTGGTAGTAACACCAGTCACAAAACGGGTGGGAGCCAAATCGAACACACCTGCCTGTGTTTGCTGTAGACGAAATATTTTGATTGGTATACGTGATGGCATAATGTTAGTCCAATGTCTTAGGTGTAGTAGACTCAGTAAAGGTTTGTTTTTCCTCTACACGAGTTGCTATTTTTTCACTGTCCAGATAAACACTAATTTGATTACTAACCATAGGAGCTTGACTACCACGAGGCCCTTTTCCACCTGCACCCTCTCCGTATTTTTGTTCATAACCACTTGAAAAAGCTCTATTACGTGCAGTTTCAGTAGCCATATTGTCTCGTAGAAAACGTGCTGCGTCTTTATCTCCTGCGGCGGCTTTTTCTCGTAACAAGGCATTTATAGGGTCTTCTTCACCAGCTACACCCCCTGTAACAGCTTCTTCGCCAGAAGTACCAAACATCTTCTGCAAAAGATATGCAACGCCTCGTCCACCCTTTTGTCCAGCAACGGCTGCAACAGTGCCAAATGGTACCATACCAGCAGCATTTGTCATCAAGCCTTCTGTTATTCCTTGCGGTTCTTCCAAGAATTGTGACGCTACTTGGTTGGCAATCATACCACCAATAAATGTTTTCATACCAATGGGACTATTCAAGAAGCCCTGCATACTTCTACCGCCTCGTTGTCCTGCTGGCATTCCAAATTGTCCAGAAGTGGTTGATGTATAACCACCGCCATATCCAAACCCACCACCAGTACCAGCACCGCCACCACCCATCATAGTCTGACGTATACGTAAGATATCTCGCAACGCTCCTGCGGCAAAAGTTAACCCACCAAGCGCTGTCATGGCAAAAATAGCTGATTGACTCAATAGACCGAAGTCCATAGGCAATTTTTTAGCCATAGCATCTAATGATTCTTGCCACGTACCCGCAGATTCCAGTACAGCGTTTAGCTTGGAATCAAATTGTGCCAACCCTCTATCAGCAACGTCTCGCATCTTATCGTTAAGCGTTGTCGCTGGTTGTTTGATGTCTACTGTTTCACCACGAACGAGTTTAGTCATGTCTTCTAATGACATACCGACCATTTGGAACGACCTAATAACTTGATTGGCGTTTTTAGCCAAAGATATTTCGTCAATCTCACCAGTCTTTGTTGTAGGAATTACCCGACGAGCATATTGCTGCATAAATTCCATGAATTTTCCCGGTGAACTACGTTGCAATGCAAATACAGCTTCTTCTGGTCTAAGCCCCTGTTTTGTAAATGGAGACAGAATGTCCTTCATTTTGTTATTCATACCACCAGTAGTTTGTATACCAGCCATCAACTGTAGACGTTGTTGAATACCTTGCTGTCCAAATTCTCGAAGACCAGAGGTACTACGAAAGGCTTGCATCATACCCTGAGTGGTCAATCCCAACTGACTTGCGGCTTGATTCATTTCTAACATTGACCGTGTAGCTTCTGGTAATTTCATACCTTGAGCTACAAACTCTGTCAACAGTTCTGTACCAGATTCAATGTTATCGTTAAGGTTACCAATAGCTGTATCCCCCCTATTCCACGCATCCCGTATCAAATCCACGGCAGAGAGAGCTTCCATACTACCAACCTTATAGTTACTCATATGATCTTGTAGAGTAGCAATAGCTTGACCATAATCTATACCAGTAGCCATAGATAAGCCAGTTAATACCTCAAACATTTTCTGTTGTCGGCTGGCTGGCATACCTTCTCGTAATACACGACTCTGCATTTGTTCTACAGTCTTTTTGAACTGGTCTGCAAATTCTTTACCATATGTAGACTGCATAGATAGTTGAGCTTTTGTAAGCCCCATAGCTCCTTCAAAACCAGTCCCGTAAGCTGTCCCACGAGTACTTTCACCACCCATTTTGATAAGAGAAACACGAGTCTTTTCAATCTCATCCCGTATAGACCTCAAACGAAGTCCTATTGCAAGAACGCTCGACCCCACAGCCATCCAACTTCGTGGGTCTTTCATCAAAGAAAATTCTTGATTGGTCTTTTTGGACTCTTCTTTCAGATTTTTAATCTGTTGAATAACACGTCCAATTTGATTTTCGACACCGAGAACAGCTAATGGAGCAGCGAGAGGGTTTCTCGATATATCATACAAGAGACCCTTGATTTGAGAAATAATACCTACAGCAGCAGTCATAGTGCCAAGACCAGCTTCTGATAGGGCTAACGATGCTCCAAGACTGCCTTCTGTTTCTTTTGCCATAATGTCCTACTTGATAATGTCTAAATCATCATCAGAATTGTAATGTGTTTTAGAGTATTCCACTTCTTCTAACTTAGTAATAATAGCCTTGTCCGATTCTGGAAGACCGAATGTACCACTTATCATTTGTTTCTTGTGTTCTTCATATTCAACGTTAGTCTTTTTGTTGGCTTTCACTTTCTCTACAAAGCGATAAAGCTCTTGATTTAACCAAGGCTTAATAGACTCTACAACGTCCACTACGAATTTACGTTCATCTTGTCGATAAAAAGCACTCGCATACGCTATCCATAACTGTTGTTCCATAGATAGTGGTAATGTCATAACAGAGTTAATACCAATGGACTGAGCTACTTCCCACTGAAATTTAGAAATAGGCTGCTTGGTGTAATCCGCCAGCTTAGTGTAAAAGAAATTTTTCCACGAAGAAAACTGATGTAACGCCTCTATAAAAATTAGGTTCACAAGAGGCATACTTGTAGTGGAAAGAAACTGAAACAGTTCTGGCTCAGTCAGTTTTGTATTCTTGATAGACACTATGACTTTGGATAAACGACTGTAAAGAGAAGTCCTTGTTTCATCAAAAGAACGAGAAGCCAATTGAATACGAAAATTCATCAGTCTAAGTTTTTCGACACATGATTTTCGAAACGGGTAAATATTAACTTCTGGGGCTTTGTTATGAAATAAGACTCGTTCAATATTAGAGTCGTTAAACTGGTGCAGTTGGGTTTTCATGTGCTTCTGCCAGACCTATAATGTAATCACGGTACTCATCCATAGTTGAAAAGTCAGCAGGAGTTTTTACAGCAGGAGCGGTTTGAGTTGGTACTGCGGGAAGTTGAGGTTCATTTTTCTTAGATTCGAGAGATATGTCTTGTTCCTCAAATTCAAACTCGTCTTCTTCACTTATCTTAGGTAAACAGTCAGCACAGATGAACTCTGCCGTACTGAACTTAAGTTTGCGAGAACCCTCTGGTAGCTTGGGGTCAGTGCGCTTACAAATACCACACAAATGAATACCCATGACTTTTCGAGCTTGCTTTTGTTGTAATTCTGAATAGAGTGTATACAAATAGTCTACAAGATATTGTTCAAAATCCTGTACAAAGACACGCTTATACTCAAGGTCTGAAAGTTCCGTCTTATGCCTTTGGTTGTACTGCTCCAAATCTTCTTTAGCAACAACGGATGTACCATCAACAGTCCACAAAGAACGAGCAACTATTTCTTTCTTGAGAGCTTGATCTTGTGCCGTAACCGCCGTATTGTTGATAAATTCCAACGATTGCTCAATTTCACCCGCATTAAGAAGGCGTAACCCTACAGTTCGACCTCTCCATATAGGAAGGCCGAACCACGAGCGAAAGGGTTTAAGAATAGTAATTCCGTTTGAGCTTAAAGCGGTAAGCTCAGTCAGAACCTTAAGAATGGAAGTCATAAAAGGTTAGATTATGTATTTGACATGAAGATACGTTCTACTTCAAGAGAAGCGTTCTCTTTGGTGGTGATTTGACCTTCTTGGACAGTCTTACTCCAAGAGGTAATCCAACAGCGGTCGTACACAATTTGTCGAGATTCCCCATTGGGGCCTGTAATCTGTTCGACAATGGTAATAGGGTCACGAATCTGGGCGATAGACTCACCAAAGACGTTGTAACCCAATGCCTTGATAACATTCTTATTGTACGTCTCGATACGATCAATGGTTATCTTGAACTCAGATCGCCCCGGTACGATTTCAAAAGTATCCTCTAAGGTGTTCAAGATTTCACGAACTCGTTCAACAGTTCGGTTAGCAGAAGGATTAAAACCCTGTAACGTTCCGATTTCGACACCATTTGCTTTAATGGTATAGGCATAACTCACAACTGATTGTGTGTTAGGAATTTGAGTATGGTTTCTCAGATTAAGCATAGAAGTTATTCTCCCTTGACAGTCATGATTATACGAATGTACTTACTGTAACCGAGATAAACTTCAACGGATACAAGTACTTGATAGAGCACGTCACATTAATCCTTCGTGGTTCATTGACATCTTGAATTGCGGTAATCTTGGTTTCACCAGTGTTTGGGTCATCCTTGATACCATAACCAAAAAGTTCCCCTGCTTGACGCAAGCTGTTGAGAATGGAACGGGTTGTCGCCTCAACATCACGTACAGTTTGTGGATTAATTGTTTTACCTTTGTTGGTAAACGTCTCAAATAATTTGTTGGAAAGAGTACGCTCTACCAAACGACGCTGTGATACAACATTGATTTCTTGAGTATCAGCACTTGTACCATCCGTAGTAATAGCATCACGAATTGTGATGAGACCAGCAATGTTTTGAAGTACTAATACACCGCCTTGACCAAGCTGATTCATTTGGAACATATCCCACTTCTCTTCTTCAATATTGATACCAGTAACTGGAAATCCAGTGATTGGAGTAGAACGAAGTGGTTGTGCAGCATGAACACCTGCAACAGCACACGCAGCATAGGCAGCATCCAATTCCATACGAATGTTGTTAGCATCAAATCTCCATATAATGGATGGTGCTGGTAACACAACATCGAAGCTTGAGAATGCAGTAGCCTTGCCAATGTACGAGTTGGATGTACTTGAATCACCGATCACGTCAAAACTTTCCGTTGGATTGTAGTTTGGAGATGAAACCCCATAGTACATACCTCTCCAACGACCATGCAAATTCATTAACTGCGTGTGTTGGAACAAGTAGGTAAGGACATCACTACGGAAAGTTGGTGATGGGAGACCGCCGCTTGGGAAGATAGCAATGACTTCTTCAATTGCACTTTTCTTGCGCAACTTATCAATAGCATCACGATACCCTGCTACAGATGGACTTGTAGAAGAACCAGATACCTGACATACAATAACAGCAGGTGCTCCGTTTTCCAAAGCAATAGATGCAGCGATTGTTAAGCTACCAGACGTGTTGTTCTCTTCACCAAATACATCAACAAGAGCTTGCTTGTCTGAGAACGTCATTGGTAAAAATTGTGTTGCAGAAACATCAAAGTTATACGTAACATAATACACAGAACCTGTTGCAGGAACAGAACCAGTAGAGACAGCATCAACTTCTTGGTTCCAAGAAATCAAACCATTGGTATAAGAACCGTTGCTTCCAAAATAACCAGCAACTGGTTGTGTACCACCTTGCGGTAAGGAGCCTGACACGAGATACAAACTACCGTTCAAACCTTGAATAGCATCGGGGTCATTACTTGAACTACCACTAACATAGTTGAGTCCTGTACGTTTTGCAACTTTTGTGATTACGACATTTATTGAAGGATATGCAGCCAAAGCATCAATACCGCCAACACCTCTTTGTACAGCCTCATCAACGATGTAACGAACGGTGGGGCCTACGCCGACAATGGCTGGCAATCGTGCTTCACCCGCAATGTTAATTATGCGTGGATTAGGAACCACGTTGACATCAACTTTTGGTGGACTATACAGACTCATACGAGTTCTCCTTAAAGCTGTTTAATCAGTAGAAAGAGTAATGACTTACCATACTATAATTAACACTTAGGTACTGGATTTTATAGTGTAATCCCAAAGAAATTTCGGGGGCTTTATATAAATGATTCCAAATCCCCACCAACATTGATTTCTTTGATGGTTTGTTCATCAAAATCAAGGTGCCATTCAGTACGAACATCAACAGTGACTCCAATGGTAAACACTATGTCATTATCTCCACGTTTTCTATTTTCTAAAGCTCCTTTTGAGACACCTTTTACAGCGATATCTCGACTGGTCAAAAAAGATACTCCATTTACAAGCAGTCTGGATAGGTTAAGCTTGGCTTGATTGGTACTAAGTCTATCCAACACACCATATTGCCCCATTTTGACATATATTTCTGTCAAATCTGCGAGGTTCTGTGCTTTTTCCATTGAGTTTTTCGCAGAACATCGAATAATAACGGAAAACTCATGCGCACCGCCAATACGCATGACAGGAGAATAGCGCAATCCCCCGTAGATGCTGCCAGAGATCAGACTTCCAGAAGGAACGCTTCCTGAATAGGATATGGAAGAATAAACACCATTATACGTGGTATCTACAGCAACTCGATAAACAGACCCTGATTTCGGAGTAAGTTCAATCCAGTACTCTTGTCCCTTCTGAATGAGAGGGTACGGGTAAAAACCACCAAGGTAGGTCGTTAAATCAAGTGAATCGAAATTTCGAATACTACCTGATGCCAGTAATACAGACCCTGTAGAAAAATAGTCTTGGAACAATTGAATAGTGATGTCTTCAACGTTTTCGCCAAGCTTCCATACCATATCTGCTGTAAAGCCCCCTAAAGAACCGGTGAAGTCGGATGGGAGCTTAAATGCAAAGGGAACACTGGTTGAAAAGTCCACTAACGACAGAGATCGAGTACCGAGTTCTGTCGTGAAATCAAAGATGTTTTCCACTTGGTCATTAAAGCCCATTGGTACAGAATTGCCACCCAATGAACCTATAGTAATCAAAGGGTACTTTTCAGGCTCTTCAAAGAATTGCTCAAAGACCAACTCGCCTTCTGGCTGTTCAACAGAGATAATCTCCAAATCACGGTTTGTCCATGGGCCACCGTATCGAAAGGCTCGACGCAGATACTCAGCAAATGTATCTCGACCTGATTTTTCCAATCTGTAATATAGCTTGCTCATGATTACTTTGTAAATGGTAGTTGGTAACGGTCGTCGGAAAATTCCAATAGATTCAACTTGAATCGTTGAGAAACTAACTGCCGTTGTATTACAGAGTCTGTTGAGTTGACAATTTCATAACGATATTCTGTACCATCTGGACTGTCCTCAGAGTCAAGAATTAATATATCAAAGTCGTTGACGTATGGAGTCCAAATCATCCAGCTATCTCTGTTCTCTATTATGACTTTACCTTCATCACTAATGACAACATCGTTAATATTGATAGGAAATCGAACAAGGACTTGATTTGGTTTTTGAAAGTCGTCCCATAATGTATTAAGATATTGTTGCCAACCAAAGATGGATTGATTAGACGAGTCTCCACGCTTTACAGATAGGTCTTCCAAACCCTCTTCCCACGTTGTATAATGATATGTTATCGCACCTATGTTTGTGAAACCAACATTGAATACGACTTCTACTCTGTTTGGGTCAGTATCTTTCCGTTCCACGATTGCTATTTCAGTGTCACTGATAATATCATCAGGAGTCAATACACGTATTAGTCGAGTTCCATTTACATATATCCCAATGTTACCTTGTCCACCAACAGCATAAGGTCGAGTATCTGGATGATTACTACCACCGCTCCAAATAGTAAGACGGTATTGGTTGTCTGACAATACAAAGCTTTCTGCCAATGGAGATATCTGAGCACCGGGATAACCCACCGGTACCCCACCAGTAGCACGCTGTAATAAGTAGCATGGAGTTGGAGAAATACGAGATTGATGTATATGGTTGGTTTTGATGTAATCAATGTGAAGAGGGTCTATACCTAAGCCATAGTCGTATCCATAACCAGTATTTCGTGGCGCAAGATTCATTATTATTTCCCACTCTTTTTCTCTTTAGTCTCTTGTATTTTTGGTAATTCCACATGTGATATATCCAAAAATTCACACAAAGAATCTATAGCATCTCTAATTTGTACTTGAGTAAGCACGATGTCTTCACTTTCTTCTGTATTCCATTCCATTGTCTCAGTACGAACAAGATTGCCATCGTTATCTACTGTAGCTATACTGATAGCTATGTCTGCGATAAGTTTGTTCATGACGATTCTCCTTGTTGTACGTCGTTTGTCCCACCTACATTTCCACCATTACCACCTAATTTCTTCGCATAAGCAGCATGAGCAGCCTGTATACCAAGTTGAATAGAAAGTAATGTTAACCAGCCTTGACCAACATCAGGAAATACATGCCCAACTGCCAACTCCTTTAATACACCCACGAAGAATACTGTAAAGGTAGCAAGCACAAGAATTACCTTATGATTACGAAAAATCCATTCGATAAAGCCTTGAGCAGAAGCTATGATGATCTTGAATGTCATAATGTATCCTTAACTGGTGTACACATATATAAGCTTTGATAGATTCATTACTACTGGGGCATAGGGTATTTCTAAAAACGAGAATACATCAATATACGCCAAAGCAGCGGCAACATCTATTTGTCCGTAACCGTTGAACTTGTTCCATTGACCTCTTTGACTTGTAGTTGCACGACAATACCTACGTACA
>Ga0210377_10002195_pt1 | contig 17296 bp, 17 predicted proteins | sample PLM4_65_b1redo_FD_155480 | JGI IMG/M metagenome (GOLD analysis project Ga0210377, IMG submission 155480) | Groundwater sediment microbial communities from an aquifer in East River, Colorado, USA - PLM4_65_b1 redo | ecosystem: Environmental > Terrestrial > Soil > Riparian zone | place: USA: East... | reverse complement strand
ATAAGATGAGGTCGGCGCTCACAATGTTAGGAATTGTGATCGGTGTGGCAACGGTTGTGGCGCTGCTCGCTCTTGGGCAAGGAGCAACTGCCAGTATCACCAGCGAGATTCAAAGCACTGGCTCCAATTTATTGACTGTTACCCCCGGAAGATCACAGTTCGGCTCTGGTGGCGGTGGCGCATCCCAGCAGCAAAGCCATCTGTATTACTCGGACTATGAGCTGCTGGCGCGCGGCGTAGAGGATAACATCACAGCGATTGTACCAATGTATCAATCCTCTTACATCGTCAAGTATGGCGATGAGAGTTTTAGCGTGAGTGTAACAGGTGTCACCTCGGCGTATCAGGATGTACGCTCCTACGATCTCGCTAACGGTCGCTTCATCAGCGATGGGGATAATAAGTCGCAGTCCAAAGTGGCAGTCCTGGGCTCGCAAACGGCTGAGGACCTCTTTGGAAACCTGTCGCCGATCGGAAAAGCCATTTCGATCAATGGCATCAAGTTCGGAGTGGTGGGCGTACTCGCATCCAAAGGCTCTTCAGGGTTTAGCTCTTCCGATGACGCAATCTTTATTCCATTGGAGACCGGTTATGATAAAGTGTTTGGGGCGACCGCGAATTACAACGGGAAAAAGACAGTCAACAATATTATCGTCTCTGTCAAGACCACAGATTTAATGGATACTGTCTCGGCACAAATGGAATACATGCTTCGCCGTTCCCATAAGCTCGCAGTAACGGATGAATTGGACTTCAACGTCATGAACCAGACCGATACTCTGGAAACCTTGAATACCATAACCAACACACTCACGATCTTCCTTGGCGCCATTGCTGGAATTTCTCTGCTCGTGGGTGGTATCGGTATTATGAATATCATGCTGGTTTCCGTGACGGAACGAACGAAGGAAATTGGCTTGCGAAAAGCGGTCGGCGCCACCCGGAATCAGATCCTGATCCAGTTTCTGATCGAGACGATGACCCTCAGCGTTTTGGGTGGTCTGATTGGGATCTTATTCGGCATAGGCCTCGCCTCCATATTTACTTTGACCGGACTGATTACGGCGGTCATCACAGTAGATTCCATTTTGCTATCGTTCTTCTTTGCCCTGGCGATCGGTGTGTTCTTTGGAATCTACCCCGCCTTTCGAGCGGCGAACTTGCATCCGATGGTGGCGTTGCGGTATGAATAGTTTTTCACCTCAGAGGTCACAAAGGGTCACGAAGGAAAACCATTAAGAATTTCCTTTGTGTACCTTTGTGACGCTTCGTGGTAAAAAGGTGATTATGCCCAAGAAAATCCTGCTCGTGGACGATGAACCCGAGATCCTTGAGATATGTCGTGATTATCTCAAGGCATCCTCCTATGATGTCGTTACAGCCAAAGACGGCGTGCAGGGATTATCGTCCGCGCGGCGCGAGAAGCCTGACCTGATCGTGCTCGACCTCATGATGCCCGAGATGGATGGTCTTGATGTATGCCGCGCGATTCGACGTGAGAGCAATGTGCCTATCATCATGCTCACGGCGCGTGTCGAAGAGACCGACAAACTTGTCGGACTCGAACTTGGTGCGGACGATTACATGACCAAGCCGTTCAGTCCGCGTGAGTTGGTGGCGCGCGTCAAGGTGGTGCTGCGACGCGTCAGTGGCGACTCGACCGCGGAGGTCATCAGAGTGGGAAACGTTTCGTTGGACAGAACCCAGTACGAGGTCCAGATCGGGAAGCGTGTGATCACGTTGACTCCCACCGAATTCGAGATCATGGCGACGTTGATGAGTCAACCAGGTCGCATTTTTTCCCGTACTCAATTGCTCAACGCCGCGCACGGTGTGGCGTTCGAAAGTTATGAGCGCGCCATCGATTCGCACATCCGCAACCTGCGCCACAAACTGGAACCCGATGAGTTGATCTTTACCGTGCATGGCGTGGGATATAAATTCGAGGCTTGATATGCAATCATCCGTAAGCGAAATTCGCAGGCGCTTGCTATTTCTCCTGTTACGCGCGTTCGTGATCGTCCTGTTTTTATTGTTTCTAATTTTTGTCGTCACGGTCAGCTATTTTGTGACATCTTCTTCCGCGGTCAGTCCATTTAATGCAGTCGGTGCTCTGGATGAATATTACCTTGCCGAAGGTAGTTGGGAAGGTGTCGAATCGGTGTTCGCTTCCACCGATGATCTGGCGGTGGGTACGATCCTGTTGGATAAGGAAGGGCGTATCCTGCTAGACCAAAGACCTGATACCGCTTCCGGAGTGGGTTCAAGCTATGTGTTTCAACAAGATGATGTGGTCTTCAATTTGATTGTACAGGGCGAACTGGTGGGATATTTGGTTACCCCACGCGATTCTATAGCCCGCCGATTCGGATTTGCGCGTGCAATCGTTTTTCCCATAGGGATCGTCTCGTTCATTCTGGCTTTGTTTCTCGTGGTCGTAGCGGCCCTGCTCATGCGACGCTTCGTCAACCCGCTGGCAGATGTGATCTTCGCTGCGCGTGAGGTTTCATCAGGCAAATTGAACACACGCATCCCAATGGAAGGTCCACAGGATCTGCAAAGCCTCTCCGAGAGTTTCAACGAGATGGCGAGCTCGCTCGAACGCAGCGACCGCGAGCGGCGTGACATGCTTGCCGATATCGCCCATGAATTGCGCACCCCGCTCTCCGTCATTCGCGGACGACTCGAGGGTATCGTGGATGGTATCTACTCCGAAAATGGACCTCAAGTCTCGATGGCGCTCGAACAAACCTATCTCATGCAACGGCTTGTCGATGATTTGCGTTTGTTGACCCTGGTGGAAACCCGCCAACTGGCATTCGATAAACGGGATGTCGACATCGTGCGCGTGATCAACAGCGTGATCGACATGTTCTCGGCTGAAGCGCAGGAGAAGAATATTTCATTGTCGTTCAGTGAAAAAAGCGGAAATTTGAATGCTGTGCTCGACCCGCAGCGTTTTGAACAGGTCCTTAGCAATCTGGTTGGCAACGCAATCCGTTATGTGCCTGAAGGTGGGAAGGTTTGGATCACGGCAAACGAGACAAAGGATGGCATACAGGTTGCCGTCAACGATAACGGCAAGGGTATCCCTGCCGAAGATCTGCCCTACATCTTCGACCGTTTCTGGCGCAAGGAAAAATCCCGCTCCCGCGCCACCGGTGGTACAGGATTGGGACTCGCCATAGCGAAACAGCTGATTGAAGCCCAGGGTGGGACGATCGAAGCGTGGAATGTGCCAGAGGGTGGTTTGCAGGTGGTAGTTGAGTTGAAAAAATAAACCCGCCTCTCACTTCGCCAGCGAGCGGATGTACTCCAAATCCAATTCGCCTTTGGCACCCCAGCCTTTTGTCCCCTCCGGTACTACCGGGCGGAACTTTTCATACAAGCCGAAAGCTTCCTTTTCAAGTTGTTTTGGCGTGCAAGCCTTTGCCAGTTTCTCCATCGCTGAGCGTGCCTCATCGAGATCCTCTTTGAACTTCTGCTGGAGATATGTTTCCACGCTATCTGGATCGATCTCCTCTCCCTTGATTGCAGCGCGCATCCCTTTGGGCGTTTTCACGGTGGGAATCCCGCGCCCAAGCAGCTCAACAAATTTCACTTCCACAGGCTTTTTCCTCTTGGCTTCCTTCTCTTTTTCCTCTTCTGATTTCTCTTCGTAAATCCCCAATCTCCGCCCTTTGGATTGTGCATTCAGTCCTGCTACGGCTTTGCCGAGCGTGAGCGCTTCGTTCTTGTTATATCCAAGTCGCTCCGCCACGACTGCTGCCCAAAGGGTCAACACCGGGGCGCGATTGATCTTGATCTTCTTGTTTGCCATTTGATTTGCTCCTACTGATAAAAATAGCTTTCAGTATGAATACTATACGATGAATGCTGATAAATGACAACAAGATAAAGCTGGATACACAGATATCGAATACCATGAAAATCCAAACTGTTCCGCTACTTTCACGAATTCAAGAACAGACCCGTCTCCGAGACATTACACAGTGTTGGGTCGCAAATGCTTATCCAGAAAATCAGCCATTCTGGGATAAGCATCCAGCATATTCTTTAATTTCGCCAGTCCGTGTCCTTCGTCTTCATAAACGAGAAATTCAACAGCCACGTTGCGCTTCTGCAGCGCATGTACCAATTGCTCTGCCTCGCTCAAAGGAACACGGGGATCGTTAGCCCCATGAATGACAAACAGGGGAGTGGTGATTTTGTCCACTTGATGGATTGGGGAGATGCTTGTCAGGAAGTCACGGTCATGTTCCAGGCTGCCGTATTCCCCTTCACGATGGGAGCGCCTGTAGGAGCTTGTATTCTCCAAGAAGGTGACAAAGTTGCTGATGCCGACGACATCCACTGCCGCGGCCCACAACTCAGGATAGGTTGTCAGGGCAGACAAGACCATGAATCCACCATAACTTCCGCCAATGATTCCGATTCGTTTGGAATCGATTTCTGGCTGGGAATGCAGCCATTTCACCGCATAGGCAAGGTCTGCGACAGAGTCCATCCGCTTCTCGACATTGTCCAATGCTAAATAAATTTTCCCATACCCGCTCGAGCCGCGCACATTTGGCAGTAACACTCCATAACCACGTGAGATGAAGTACTGTGCGAATATGTTGAAGATAGGCTGAGATTGACCTTCCGGCCCACCATGCACGTCCACAATGACCGGATATCTCTTATTGTTTTCATTAAAGGGACGGTAGAACCAGGCAGGGATGGAGAGTCCCTCGAACGATTCAAAGTATATCAACTCCGGTTCCCTGAAACTGGAACGTGCGATACCAGCATGGCTGCTGTGCGTGGCGGGATGTACCTTATTTGTTTCTATGTCCCATACCCAGATATCCGCAGTGCGGGTCGGCATCGTGAAGCCAAAGGCGACCTGTTTTGAGTCAGATGAGAAGACAGGCGACTCAAAGTCAGCATTCACTCCTCGCGGCAGGTTCTCTGGCTGGTGGGTCTGATTGGTCTGCAGATCCATGAGATGGAATTCGTGTGCTCCTTCCACATTGCCTATCCAGAGAAGCCAGTGCCCATCAGGTGATATATTCACAAATTCGATCTCATGCTGTGTATCCTGTAGAAAATGGATCTGTAGATCCTGCAAACCGATACATGCAAGCGTTGTTAGGTCAAGGTCCTGGTCACAGGCACAGTAAACACTTTGTCCATCGGAAGAGTAGGCAGGAGACAAATAACGGATATTCCCCGAGTGTTCGGTGAGCTTCCGAACGGTCCTTTGCTGGATATCGATCTCAAACAGATCGTTATCGAGGCTGTTATACATGAGGTAAAGCAGCAAGCGGGAAGAGTCGGGTGAAAAGCCGACGACAGAAAGGAATCCGGAATATTCATTTTCCCATATACACTGGGATTCGCCCGTATGGATGTCCAGAACATGAACATCAAACTTGGATGGGTCTCGGGTGTTGGCCGTATAGGCAATTTGCCTTCCATCCCCAGACCAGTTACCGAAAATGTGTATGGCGTGGTCCGAATGCGTTAACCGTCTTTCGCCGGATCCGTCATCATTGATCAGGTACAACTGTGCATTTTCATTCCCCCCGCTATCACGCGAGAATATCAGATGGTTCGCAACCGGAGAAAAACGCGCCTGTGAAACACGTTCACTATAAAACGTGATTTGATCCGGCCAACCGCCTTCGGTATCGACCACCCAAACCTGCGGTACGCCAGTGATGTTGGTGAGAAACGACAGCCTCCTGCCATCGGGTGAGAATGATGGACCATACGCATCACGGATATTAAGATACTGGGAAAACGGAGTTGCCATCTGAATCCTCCTTCCATAGTTGTATTCGAATCAAGGCATCGTCCATCATATGACTCATCTCACATTTTGTACATATAAAAACCCGCCTCACACGAGACGGGTTTGGTTTCGGTACGCTTTGTTACTCGACCCCAACTGATAACTGATTACTTGCTCACTGCTTTACGCTGGTACTTTTTGCGCTGCTTCAAAACCTCTCCTCAGCGCCTCATAATTCTTCGGCAGGAGATGTTTGTGTCGTGCGGGCAAATGACCTTCCAATGCCTTCTCGACATCTTTGATCGTGACCTCGGGCAATGCTGTCAGCAACGCCCCGATGGCGACCATGTTCATCAGCTTCTTGTCACCAAGCTCTTCGGCGATCTCGTTGCACGGCACAAAGATGACATTGATATCTGTGCGTTTTGCCTCGCGATCCACCATGGATTGGTTGACCACCAACGTGCCGCCTGGGGCAAGCACTTCTTCATATTTGTCGAAGGAAGGTAAATTCAAGGCAATAACCAAAGGTGGATTCTTCACCAGCGGTGAGCCGATCTCATCATCGGCGATCACAACCGTGCAGTTGGCTGTGCCGCCGCGCATTTCAGGTCCGTAGGAGGGGATCCAGGTTACTTCCTTGCCGGCGTCCATGGCGGCGTAGGTCAGAACCTGTCCGCCGAACAAAACGCCCTGTCCGCCAAAGCCTGCGATAATGATTTCTTTTTGCATGAAAACTCCTTTTTAACCACGAAGGACACAAAGTACACTACGTTTGATTGTTGGTCGGCTGTGAAGCCTTCGGCTTGATTTTCTGTCTTTTCGGCCAACAAAACCTTTTGTCACGATCTCAAACGACTTGCTCTGAAAGGCTGAACATGACTGTCACATAACAAACCTTTGTGACCGTAGTGTTCTTTGTGTTTAAGAATCTAGACCTTGATCTGAGCCACGCCCGCCGCGACTTTGTAATCGCCCAGCGGATAGAACGGAACCATGTGCTGTTCCACGAACTTCAACGAGTCGACCGGGGTCATGCCCCAGTTGGTCGGGCAGGTGGAAAGCAACTCGACCATCGAGAAGCCGAGTCCGCGTGCCTGGGTTTCGAAGGCGGTGCGGATGGCTTTCTTGGCGAGACGAATGTTCTTCGGGTCATGCAGGGAGCGACGTACGCAATAGCCAACGCCGTCCAAAGTCGAGAGCATCTCTGCCATGCGGATGGGGAAGCCTTGCGTTTCCACATCGCGACCCAGAGGGGATGAAGTCGTCTTCATGCCGGGCAAAGTGGTGGGAGCCATTTGTCCGCCGGTCATGCCGAAGTTGGCATTGTTGAGAAAGATCACGGTCAGGTTCTCACCACGTGCCGCGGCATGGACAATTTCCCCCATGCCAATGGAAGCCAGATCGCCATCACCTTGATAGGTGAACACAATGCGGTCCGGCAATACGCGCTTGATGCCGGTTGCCATGGCGGGAGCTCGTCCATGAGGCGCTTCGACGAAATCAGTGTCGAAATAGTTGTAGGCAAAGACGGAACATCCCACCGGAGCAACGCCGATGGTGCGGTCGAGCAAGTTCATGTCTTTCAAAACTTCCGCGATCAAGCGATGAGCCACGCCGTGGGTGCAACCCGGGCAGTAATGGGTGGGGGTATCGGTAAAGCCCTCGGGACGTTCGTAAACCAGATTATTTGGTGTCGTCATAATGTCATTCCTTTTTACGCAGTACGAAACACGCAACACTCACTATACGTGTTTCGTGGAGCGTGCTCCGTCTTTAGGCGTGCGCCATCCTCTCCAACCAAGCCTCACGCGGATCGGTATCCACGCTTAACTTGCTCGAAGCGATACGTTCGATCTCATGCAGGATCTCTTCCGTGAACGGCACCACGCCGCCCATGCGTCCATAAAATTCAACCGGGACGCGTCCCTTCACTGCCAGGCGGACATCCTCCAGCATTTGACCGGAGTTCATCTCGGTGACCAGGACCCCGCTCACGCGACCCGCGAGTTTTTCAATGACATCGAACGGGAACGGGCTGACGGTGATCGGTCTCAACAAGCCGACTTTGATTCCGTTTGCACGAGCCTGTCTCACCGCTGAGAGCGCTACGCGTCCCGCCGTGCCGAAGCCGACGATGGCAAACTCCGCGTCGTCGAGGAAATATTCCTTATAACGGACTTCGTCGCGTTGAATGGTCTGCCAACGGGATAAAAGTCTCAGGTTGGTTTTCTCTTCTTCAATGGGATCAAGATAAATGGAAGAAAGGATGCGACGTTCCCGCTTTCCCATTTTTCCATTGGTTGCCCAGTCCCAATCCGTACGTTGCATTGGTTTCATCTCAGGCATCTTCGCGGGTTCCATCATCTGACCGACACAGCCATCCAGGATCACCATGCAGATGGTGCGATATTTTTCGGCGAGATCGAAGGAAAGCACGGTCAGGTCGATGGCTTCCTGCACAGAGGCAGGCGCCAGCACGATGTTGTGATAATCGCCGTGACCGCCGCCATGCACTGCCTGGTTGTAATCAGCCTGTGCGGGTGCGATGTTGCCGAGACCGGGTCCGCCGCGCATGACGTTGACCAGCACCGCCGGGACTTCGGTCCCTGCGATATAGGACAGCCCTTCCATCATAAGGCTGACGCCCGGGCTCGAGGAGGTGGACATAACGCGCACGCCCGCACACGCCGCGCCGTAGACCATGTTGATGGCGCCCAGTTCGCTTTCGGCTTGCACGAAGGCGCGTCCGAGTTCGGGCATGCGTCGTGAAAGATATTCAAGGATTTCAGTCTGTGGGGTGATCGGGTAACCGAAGTAGGCATCGAGCCCCGCTCGCACGGCGGCTTCTGCGATGGCTTCGTTCCCTTTCCAGAGTTCACGTGTCATTTGCTTCTCCAATTAAATAAGTAAGGGCGTAGTATGGTGCTACGCCCCGACTGGTGTGGGAACTGCTTTGGTAATTTCGCGATACACAGTGATCGCCGCGTCCGGGCAAACCAGGGCGCAGATAGCACACCCCGTGCATCCGTCCTTGAACGTGTGCGCGGGGTGGTAGCCCCTGGGGGTAAGCCTGGTCATGTCCAGTTCCATTACCTCCTGTGGACATGCACTCAGGCACAACTCGCAGCCTTTGCAGTATGTGTCACTGACTTCGATCCAACCTTTTGCAGGCATCGGTACTCCTTATCTGAGAAGTCGGATAATAACCAGATAACTTTCATCCTGATTATGTCTTTTTATGCCTTAAGCGAGTAGTGCCATGCGTCATAAGCGAGGATGTACAAAAATCATCCCTTTTGCGATGAATTTGTACTGATCAGTGATTGGCTGTACATTTTTTGAACCACTGAGACACGGAGACACGGAGAAAAACAAGGGTAAAACTCCGTGTCACAGTGTCTCAGTGGTAAAAGGTTTTTGTTCAACCTTTATCTGACCAATACACTTTTGCGATGAATTTTTTGTGAGATTACCTATTAAACAATCAGCCAGTAGAAACACTACTGGCTTTGAAATCAAAAAGTAAACTCGTCATTGCGAGTGGCGCGTTAGCGCCGCGAAGCAATCTTATAATCAATATCTTGAACATATTTACTCGTAAGATTGCTCACCTGCACTCCCCGGCACCTCCCGTGATTTGCTAAGCAAATCAGGCAGGTGTGCGCCCGGGGCAAGTGTGCGCTGATTTGCTTGGCAAATCATGCAAGTGTCGTCAGGTCTTCGACCATCCTCGCAATGACGGAAATCTACCTATGATTGTAAAATTCGATCTGCCAGCGCCATTCGCTCCCATCCTCGGCGTTCCACCAGCCTATAAGCTTACCGACCTCTCCGCCCGGTAGGATCACAAGCTCTCCGATGTCCTTTTGTGTGGGCCATCGATCTTCGCGCGTGAGGCGTTCTCCCTGCAAGGTCAGGCGCACCATGGGGCGGTCGGCTGTTTGTGGCAGGTCTTGCGCGAATGCCAGCCTTTCGCCGTCATCGCTTCGCACTTCCACTGTCAACATGGGTGGCGCCGCGTGTACCCACAAGACTTTTGTCGCATCCAAACGACCGCGCGCAAAAGCGACTCCGGTGGCAGCCGCTTGCGGATACCATAAGTCCCAGACCTGTAATTCAGAATCAGTGTTCATCGAAACATCTCCTGTAAAAAAATATCAATCAGAGAAAAGGTGTTCCTGTTTTCCCATTTATTTTAATCCTAAAGTCATGATGAAACTCACCATGTCGCCCTTTATTTTATAGATGGTAGAATCGATTCATGAAAATATATCGGAGGACTCAATGACTGATGTTGTCATCGTAGACGCACTTCGCACGCCGATCGGCGCCCTGGGTGGGATTCTCGCTTCGGTTCGACCAGACGATATGGCTGCTCTCGTTATAAAAGAGATTGTTCAACGCAACAAGCTTGACCCCGCCCTCGTGGAAGAAGTCTTCTTCGGCTGCGCGAATCAAGCCGGGGAAGATAACCGCAACGTGGCGCGTATGGCTGCCTTGCTGGCAGGTTTGCCTGTCGAAGTGGCAGGTGTGACCGTCAACCGTCTGTGTGCTTCGGGTTTGAACGCCATCAATCAAGCCGCGCGTGCCATCAAGGCCGGGGAAGGGGATGTGTACATCGCGGGTGGAGTCGAATCGATGAGCCGAGCCCCGTACTCCCTGCCCAAAGCAGAAACAGGTTATTCATTCGGAAACCTAACCGCCTACGATACTGCCCTCGGCTGGCGTTATCCGAATCCCAAAATGAAAGAGATGTACGGCACCGACTCAATGGGCGAAACGGCTGAAAACATCGCGAAGGAACGTCCGCATATTACGCGCGAGAAACAGGATGCGTTCTCAGTAAAGAGTCATCAACGCGCCATCGCCGCCATCGATTCGGGGCGCTTCAAAGAAGAAATTCTCCCAATTCTCATCCATCAAAAAAAAGGTGATCCTAAAATAGTAGATACGGACGAACGCCCGCGCCGTGATACGACGATGGAATCGCTTGCCAGGCTCAAGCCAGCCTTCGCCAAAGAAGGCGGTACGGTGACCGCGGGCAACTCATCTGGTTTAAATGATGGAGCCGCAGCGCTGCTTATCATGAGCGAAGAGAAGGCGAAGTCGCTGGGGCTGAAGCCTTTGGCTCGGGTAGTGGCATCCGCCTCCGCCGGAGTCCCGCCGCGTGTGATGGGCGTCGGTCCCGTGCCTGCGACGAAGAAAGCTCTGGAACGCGCCGGTCTCCAAATGAAGGATATCGGTCTGGTCGAGCTCAATGAAGCTTTTGCAATTCAGTCGTTGGCGGTGGTCGAAGACCTGGGCGTGGGCCCCGAAATCGTCAACGTCAATGGTGGCGCAATTGCCATCGGTCACCCACTGGGATGTTCGGGCGCGCGGCTGATGACGACCCTCGTCCACGAAATGCGCTTGCGCGGCAACGTCAAATATGGGTTGGCAACTCTCTGTGTTGGCGTGGGACAGGGCGAAGCGACGATCTTGGAATATCTCGGATAGCTTCAAATCCCAGGAACACTTATACTGCCTGTACCGTTTATAAAGCCAAGGAGCCCATATGCGATACAGGTTTTTGATTCTTCTTTTAGCACTCAGTCTTTCTGCTTGTTCCTTTAATGTGGATGTTGTCACCCCGCCACCCTCTTCGACGCTTCCACCTGCCACGTCTCCCGTTTTACAGCTACCAACGGATACTCCACTTCCTTCCCCGATTCCCACATCCAATCCAGAAATGACCCCCACCCTGTTGCAGGAAAACGCAGGTGTCTATCCAGTCCAGTTTTCTCCTGGCGGTACGTACGTTGATATTCTGGATAGCCTTGCGGCAGGCACAAGCAAGACCTATTCCGTCAACACCTTACAGGGACAGATCATGTCCATTTCGCTTCGCGTGGACCCAAACAGCGCTTGGACGGTTGTTCCGTTGAAGATCGTCGGCGCGGATGGCAGCCTCCTGTGCCCAACACAGGTAAATGAAAGTTGTTATTTCTGGCGCGGAGCCTTGCCTGCCACGCAGGATTATTTCGTAACGCTCTCCCCTGTTGTGGATGTAACTGACTTTATGCTGCGCCTGGCGATCGACCCGCCGGGGACATCCAGCCAGTCGTTTCCGTATCAGAGTATTAACTCTGTGATGTTCTTTAACTATACTGATGAGTTCGCTCCTGTACTTTTCCCGGAAATGTACGTGACCAAGATCACGCCTGAACTGGCGCTTCAATTCATCGATACGAAGTCGCTTGATCGAACGAATTTGAGTGAAGCCTATTTTCTCTTTGGCGTTTCGAGCGATCCCACTATCGTAGCGAGTTGCACGCAACCGGGTTCCTTTGGTGGTCCCGAAACGATCACAGGCGAAGTGAATATCGATGGTGTTCCATTCACTCGCAGTGAAGCCGCCGGTGTGGGAGCCGGGAACATCTATGCACAGACCTTCTATCGCACGGCCTATCAAGGCACTTGCTATGAAATCACGTTCTTTACTCATAGTGCGAACATCGGCAACTATCCCGCCGATTCGGGTGTGAGAGAATTCGACCGCGCCGCGCTGACCCAAAAATTCGAAGCCATCCTTTCTACAATCATCATAAAGTGACATTTTGAGGATAGAATCAAAAAATATGATTTTCCGTCATTGCGAGTGGCGCTACAAGCGCCACGAAGCAATCTTATAAGATATTTCTTCCATGTATCTCGATTATAAGATTGCTTACCCCTAGCGGGGCACACGTCGTCAGGCTACGCCTTCTTCGCAATGACGGGGTTAAGTTCAGGGAGTATGTACTCCCCAAAAGGATCTCATCGTGACTAGATTCAAAGTCCCCATTGTTCTCCTGACACTTGCGCTGGTGCTTCCCGCCTGTAAAAGTTCTGCTGCTTCCTCTGATACACCAGCGGAGCCAGCGGATGTCCCGGCGCGGAATGCCTCCACTGAAGTTCCTCCCACGCCTTATCCCGATACGCCCGCTCCGATTGCCATCGATGCGCCGATCGTGGAAGCGCCTGCACTGGTGACAATCCGGTTCCTCACCGAGATGGATGGCTGGGGCGTGACGGATACCCAGATTGTCCGCACCAATGATGGGGGAGTGACGTGGTACAACGTGACGCCCTCCACGGTGACAGAGACCGGCTACAGTGTGAAACTTTTTGCCCTCGATGCGGAGCACGTCTGGATGCAAAAACCGGACTTCACCAACTATCCCAACAGCGGTTTTTTAAATCGCACTTCTGATGGCGGCATGACGTGGACAACGATCACAGTCCCCTTTAGCGGATCGATACTCAACTTCCTCGATGAGAACAACGGCTGGGCATTGGCGGATCTCGGCGCAGGTGCGGGTTCGAACGCGGTGGCGATCTACCAGACCACCGATAGTGGAGGCAACTGGATACAGACCTATGCCAATGATCCCAACCTGCCCAACGCCGGTGATTCGCTTCCATTGGGCGGCCTCAAATCGGATCTCATCCTGTTGAACATGCAAACGGCATACGTGAGCGGCGTGACCTACACCACCGGTGCGGTCTATCTCTTCCGCACCGACGATGGCGGGCACACCTGGGTTTCCGTGTCGTTGCCTCTACCTGCTGGAACCGAAAATTCCCAGATGAGCATCGAGAATGACCATATGAAATTTGTCTCTGCCACAGATGGGTTCCTGGCTGTGCGCGTCTCAGGCGAGACTACGCAGACTGCCGTCTATGTCACACATGATGCGGGCACTACGTGGACTCTCACGCCCACCTTGATCCCAGGCTATGGCGCGGCAGATTTCCTGTCAGCGCAGGAAGCCGTCATTTATAACGGTGCTCAGTTCTACGTCACGCGAGATGCGGCGCGCACGTGGAGCATCATCCCGCCGGATGTCATCTTCGGTGAAAGCTATAACGCCATGGATTTTGTCAACTTAACATCCGGTTGGCTCATTCCCTATGACCCCACCGATCATCGTTCATTTTATCGAACTACCGACGGAGGTGCGACATGGTTCGCCGTAATTCCCTGATTTCACGTCATTGCGAGAAGCGCTCGTTGCGACGACACTTGCATGATTTGCCAAGCAAATCAGCGCACACTCCCTGGCACCTCCCGCCAGGGCAGGTGTGTCCCGGGCGCAAGTGCCGGGGAGTGCAGGTGAGCAATCTCCTCATTCTCTTGTTGATATTCATCCTCTCTGGATGTGTCACGGCTCCTCCCACGCCGACGACTGTTCCCGTTATCGAAGCGACTGCCACCCCTCCACCGACCTCCGCGCCCGTCGACTCGGGACCGACCTTCGTGGGGCGACTCCGCAACGCCCAATATCAACTTGGAGACTCCAATACGCTGCGGGTCGTACAACTGACCAACGGTGTTTATCAAACCGGCACGGCGGGCGGCGCGGATTATGTTTCGGTGAATGTATTGAACTTCGTCGCCAGCGGAGATTTGAACGGTGATGGCAAGGATGAAGTCGCGGCGCTGGTAGCGGAAAATTATGGCGGTTCAGGCACGTTTGTATTTCTTACTGTGTATGCCGATGTCAATGGGACGCTTACCTTCCAGACTTCGCTCATGATCGACGACAGACCCTCCGTCAATGTGATGTCCATCGACAACGGCGAGATCTTTTTGGATGTCATTGTGCATGGCGCGGATGACCCTTTCTGCTGCCCAACCCTGCATACCTCACGGCATTATCGCCTGACCAAGATTAATCAACTTGATATCGTAGAGTACGCCACCTTTACACCCGCAGGCGACCCGCGCACCATCACCATCGATGCGCCACCCAATGGCGCACAGGCGACCAATTCGATCCAGGTACGCGGCAAGGTTGCCATCGCGCCTTTCGAGAACACGCTGGCATATCGCATTTACGATATCGGCGGCGTGGAACTGGCTGCCGGACCGATCAATGTTACAGCCGCAGATCTGGGCACGCCTGGCACATTTGACGCCGTCGTCAAACTTGGGAATATTTTGTCCGGCGCGGTCATCCGCCTGGAAGTGCAGGACCTCAGCGCCAGAGATGGTTCACTCCTTGCCATGGATTCGGTGGAATTGGTTGTAAAATAAACGTTGTATTCGTCCTGAGCGGAGGGACCGAGTGTAAGTCGAAGTCCCGTAGTCGAAGGACGGTAAGCGTTTCGACTGCGCTCACATCGTCCCGATGAACTTCGGGAACGCGAGTCCAAAAACTTTATTCGGAGGAGAGTATGCCCAGTACAGTGCGTGATTGGATGTCGAGGCCTGTTATTGTCGTCGATCCTGATTCAAGCGTCAAATATGCATTGACGCTGATGCGCCGCCGCAAGATCCACAGTGTTGTCGTTTCCATGTCCGAGAAGAATCCCAAATACGGAATCGTCACATCGACCGATATCCGTGACAAGATCGTCGCGGCCGGGCGCAACCCCGCTGAGATGACTGTCCGGGAGATCATGTCGGGTCCCATCGTTACCGGTAACCCCGATTGGACACTCATGGAATGTTCACAGGTCATGCAGCAGCATCACATTCACCATCTTCCCATTGCCGATGAAAGCGGCGCGTTAATTGGTCTGATCAGTGCTACTGACATCTTCACGGCAGTCGAAGAGACTGGTTGGGAAGAAAAAGGTACCTAAAAGTTTATCGAGCTGTTGTCCATGCCAAAGGAAAAATACTACGTCGTCTGGAAGGGTCGCAAGACGGGCATCTTCACATCCTGGGCGGATTGTGAGCAGCAGGTGAAGGGCTTTAACGCGGCGGAATATAAATCGTTTGGCTCGCGCCAGGAAGCGGAATCCGCTTTTCGGTCGCAGTATGAGGCGTATAAGGGCAAGCCGTCCTCCATGGGAAAGTGGAGAGAGGCGAGCATCCAGCCGATCATCCCCTCCTTTTGCGTGGATGCAGCCTGCAACGGTTCGCCAGGTAAACTCGAATATCGCGGCGTGGAGACCGAAAGCGGAAAGGAGATCTTCCGCTTCGGTCCCTTCCCCGACGGGACGAATAATGTGGGCGAGTTCCTTGCCGTCGTCCATGCGCTGACGTGGATGTCGAAACGCGAAAAACAACTGCCCATTTATTCCGATTCGGAGAATGCCATTGCCTGGGTCTATACGGGTAAATGTAATACAAAGTTGAAACATACCGCGAAGAACGCGCCGCTCTTCGTCATGATCCGCAGTGCCGAGAACTGGCTGGCGGAAAATGAACTGGACGACGATGCTGTCTTGAAATGGGATACGGGGTTGTGGGGCGAGATCCCCGCTGATTTTGGCAGGAAGTGATGCAGTAAACAGTGCATGTTTATACTTGAACTATGAAAACAGCCCTCCTGGTACTTGATATATCCAAAAGATTATTAGGGCTTAGCTCACGGAGACAAAATGTCAGATAAAAAATCCCTGCTCGTTACATCTGAAATGATGCAGGCAGGCGAAATGCCACTGTTGTTTATCGGTGGAGCCAGCAACATCCAGACTATCACGGGACCCATTCGAAACCCTGGGCGGGACCCGCTGGCGAAATGGCTCGATGAACAGGGCTGGTCCTACTTTGATCCTCAGATCCACCCGACCACCCACGGACGCGATTACATCTGGGGCATCGATGGACCGCAGGAACGGATCGCCCGCGAGGTCACAAAGCTGCGGGTGTACGAGATCAATCCTTTTACCATTGCAGCTGTCTCCGTTATGGAGGTCATGGATGATGCTCGGCTGGGGAGAAACAGCATCGTCTGGTATCACGGCGGCAGAATATTCACGCCGCATGGACTCGGCAACCGCGATGAGCTGAGAAACAACCAGGAGCTTCGCGAGAAGATCGGCGAAATGGCATACTGGCACCTGGATGCCTACATTAACGCCGGTCGGCACATCCGCATTGAACTGCCCAAGATGCTGGAAGGCAGTAAGAACATCGTGTTTGTGGAGAGTTTTGACGAGGTGAAGTCCGCCATTGCGATTTTGCTAAAGAAACTTCTGCTGTAAGCTGTACTATTCAAAATCCGAGATATTCCCCGTCATTGCGAGCGACCAGAGGGAGCGAAGCAATCTGTCGAGCGATTTGCGTACAAAGAATTTCCTATAAGATTGCTTCGCGTTGCAGGGCACACTTGCCCCGGGTGCACACCTCCCGTGATTTGCTAGGCAAATCACGGGAGGTGCCAGGGAGTGCCGGGGACGAACGCCCGCTTCGCTCGCAATGACGGAAATTTGTATTATTGAACCTGATTTTGGAATATACTTTGATGCGCCTATGCCGACCATTTGGAGAATAGATGAAAACAGCTTTACTCGTCATTGACATTCAAAAAGATTATTTCCCCGGTGGGAAGTATCCGCTGGTGAATCCGCTCGAAGCCGCGAAGAAAGCCTACATGCTGTTGCAATGCTTCCGCGAGCATGGAGGGTACCACATCCACATTCAGCATATCTCCCTCAAACCCGATGCGACATTTTTCATTCGTGGTGAGAGCGGCTCTGATATTCACGATGCGGTGGCGCACTTCGAAGGCGAGCCGATCGTGTACAAGCATTATCCCA
>Ga0210377_10002194_pt1 | contig 17313 bp, 15 predicted proteins | sample PLM4_65_b1redo_FD_155480 | JGI IMG/M metagenome (GOLD analysis project Ga0210377, IMG submission 155480) | Groundwater sediment microbial communities from an aquifer in East River, Colorado, USA - PLM4_65_b1 redo | ecosystem: Environmental > Terrestrial > Soil > Riparian zone | place: USA: East... | reverse complement strand
GCCCCGGCTCCGGCTCCGGCCAAGACCCCGGCTCCCGCCCCTCAGGCACCGGGAGGTCCCGGCAAATGATTGCCCCTGTGCCGAAGTGGTGGAACCTGGTAGACACGCCATCTTGAGGGGGTGGTGGGGAATACCCGTGCGGGTTCAAATCCCGCCTTCGGCACCATATTATTTTTTTAGGCGTAATCTCAATAGGTTACGCCTTTTGTTTTGACCTTTTGGCCGAATCCTGACCGAACATTTGACCGAACCAAGATAATATAGAACCGATTTCCTCAATGATTTCAAATCGGTCCATTCGGTCAAACTTGGCCGAACTCATTCCTTCCCCTGCTTGACCACGGAGAGGGGTCGCCCTGGTTTTGCCTTGGGTCCCCGCAGAGTTCTGGTCAAATCCATCTTCCCTTCCCCCGGAATCCAATGGCCGTAAATATCCACCGTGATGGAGATGGAACTATGCCCCAACTGCTTTTGCACATAGGCCGGGGAATAGTGGTCCATCAAGAGCATGGTGGCATAAGTGTGCCGCAGATCGTGGGGGTTGCTGTACCGCACCCGGTTTTCTGGACACAAGTTAATATTAAGCCGCCCTGTCGATTGAGTTCTGGGCGAGCCATTGGGCCCTGGCCTGCCAGGGGCTGAGAAAGCCGTTCTTTTCCACCAGCCATTCCCGGTTGTAATTGTTCACAAAGCGTCTGACCGCCGTCCTAACCTCCTCGAGATTCTGAAACACCCTGCCATAGATGACCTGCTCTTTTAGGGTCCGGTTGAAGCGTTCAGCCACGCCATTGGTCTGCGGTTGTTCGATAAAAGCGAAACTTGGACTGATCCCCCAGTACTTGAGCTGGTTCTGAAAATGATCCGACAGGTACTGAGTGCCGTGGTCCATCCGCAGGGACAGGCCCCGGCCAGCGTCCGCCGCCACTGAACCGGCAGTAGCTATCAAACCTTGGGAAATGGGCAAAAGGGCAGCAAATCGATTCCCCTGTTTGCAGACGTGCCAGCCCATGCACTCGGCGTTCCAGTGCTCCACGGCGACGAAGAGCCAACCCCAGCCTTCCGCCACGGTAAGACTTTAGCGCCGTCGGTGCCCCACATGAGATTGGGCGCCGGGGTGATGATTCCCCCCTGGTGGAGACGGGGGTTACCACGCCGGCCCCGATAAGGGGAGAGAAGGTTATTCTCCCGCATGAGCTTGAGCACCCGGCGGCGACCAACCTTGACCCCATCCCGCACCCGCAGCCGGGCCCAAACCTTGCGGTGCCCCTCGCCTTGAAACGGCGAGGCCGTGAGGTCCGCCCGGATCAGTTCCAGGAGTTCGGTGTCAGAGAGGACGGTCTTGGGACCCCGCTTGCCGGCTGGGGCCAAACGCACCGGCAGTTCAGCGCCGCGACGGGAGACATAGTAAGACGAGCGAGGCTGCTCCCAGGTCCGGCAGACCAGTTTGACGCCGTAAGGTCTGTCGGTGGCGCCGGAGGCCGTACCGCTCATTTCTTCGACCTCCTTTTGGCTAAAGGGCCGGGGCGCTTCACTCGGGCCCACAACAACTCGTTTTCCATGGTCAGTTTACCGAGGCGCTGCATGGCGTGGTCCAACTCTGCCTTGAGGGGGTCGCCGCCTCTGGCCTTGAGGGCCTCCTCTATGCCCGCCAGGGCGGCGTCTCGCCATTTTTCCAGCCGATCAAGCTCGACCCCCAGCTCCCGGGACAGCAGGTCCAAAGGTTCGCCCCGAAAGATCCGCAGCACCACCTCTCGTTTCCTGGGCGCCGTCCACCGCTGGCCTTGGGCCAAGACCCTCGCTCCTGCCTCCCCAGGGGTGACTCCGGTCGGCCTACGGCCTCCCTCCGTCACCCCTGGGCTCACCTCACCCCTTACCTGGTCACCATCCTGCTCTCTTGACATCTTCCTGTCCTCCTGGGTCACTGATTATCTCCTAATCCCGTGTCCAAGAAAACCGGATCCACCTCAATATTATATATTGGATGAACTGTCGCAATATAACTTATCCGAAAGCGAAAGACGAGAATTGTTCTATGATAACATTCATCTTGAAAAAAAGTGGCACGCAATGTGGGCACGTATAATCAGATCTAAATTAAATTTAATTATTGCTCATTAGATATAATAGGTTATCAGTGATGCCTTTGGTATTTTAAATAACTGTTGCTTTCTAACTGTGCTAATAGCCATAACATTTCATATCTTAAAGTCATAATTGGTTTAAGATCGCCACTAATTTTCTCAGAAAATTGTTTTGGGGGCGGGCTCTCAGTAAGCATGTAACAAACGATACAACTTTTTGCCTCTTTACCCATCTTACCAAAGGGTTTACCAGTATCTTCTGGTTTAAAGGCCTTCTGGAAAATCCCATCCCTTCTTTAAACTTTCTTAGCCCGACCGTATCTTCAACAGAATCCAACCCATACGAAACCACCTGTATTTCATGATCACTCTTCTTTAACTTGGTTACGTAATAGATCAAAGCATTGTTGGGGTAATTCTTTAAATAGGCTGTCATTGAAGCCTGCTGCAGAATATAGTAGTAACTATCGACCTTAGCTCCCACCAAAAAAGCAGCCAGCCGGCCGTTTGAATATGCCCCCCAAGCCTCGAAATCCTGAATGCCGGCTGCCGCAGCGCAATATCTGGCCCACTCCGGTTGAATGGCAAAATCTGCATTGCGCGCTTGCCGGCCGGCGGTATCCGTAATCAACTCCCAGCCCAATTGGGGCAGAAGAGCGAAATCAACCCGCGCAATGGCATTTTGCTCCAACCCGCGGCGCACCTGGTTCCTGGTTTTCGTTTCCAGTGCGGTCAAACCATAATCCCGGCAATCGCAGACCCATATATACCCCGGCAGGGCATCATGCCGGCTCTGGGATGGATACCGGATTAAAAAGGAGAAATTCTTAAAGAACAACTGGCTGATTTCTGTAGATGAAGGCTCTACTAGCCTATGGTAAGGGATACTCTGCCAGCAAAAAGGCTGGATTTCGTACCAGTGGGAGCTTTCGGTCTTTAAAGTACGATATCCCTGCCGGGCGAAGAATTGGGCAAATTGTGCCGTTTCCATGTCAGAGAGGCAACCCCCGCCTTAATATCCAGAGGTTCAGGCCGCTGGCAAAAGCGGTGCAAGACTTTTCCGCGGTGGCCTGGAGCGAAACCTGCTTCAGGGGAAACCCGCGTCCGGTTTATCCTGATGGAGTCCGGGAATCTCCCTAAGCCCCAGAGGTATTATGCAGGATTAGGAGGGCTCATTTCTTTACCTGAGCTGCAATCCAGGCGTAGGTAAGCCTCAAACCAACATCTAAAGGTTGCTCTGGCTTCCAACTGAGCCTGCTGTAAATGAGCCGATTATCTGAATTTCTGCCTCGCACGCCTTGGGGGCCGGCTATATGCCTTTTTGCCAATTTTTTACCGGCGATTCTAATGACCATATCGGCTAGCTGATCGATGCTGACCATTTCCTCCGAACCTATGTTGACCGGACCGGTAAAGTCCGAACGCATCAGTCTGGTCGTTCCTTCCAGGCATTCATCGATATAGAGAAAAGACCGGGTCTGTTTCCCGTCCCCCCAGATCTCAATGGCGCCGCCGTCCGGGGCCTCAGCGACCTTGCGGCAGAGGGCGGCCGGGGCTTTCTCTCTCCCCCCCCGCCAGGCGCCCTCTGGTCCGAAGATATTGTGGTACCGCGCGATGCGCACTTCCATGCCGTAATTTCGCTGGAAAGCCAGGTATAACCGCTCGCTGAATAGTTTCTCCCAACCATATTCGCTATCGGGTGCGGCCGGATAAGCGCTGTCTTCGGCACAGTTGGGGTTGTCCGGGTCCAGTTGATTATATTCAGGATATATACACGCGGAAGAGGAATAAAAGAGGCGCTTGACATTGCGCCGCACGCAGGCTTCCAGCATGTTGAGATTAATCAGACCGGAATTGTGCATGATGTCCGCGTCATTGTCGCCGGTAAAGACGAAACCCGCGCCTCCCATATCCGCAGCTAATTGGTAAATTTCCATAAGCGGTTGATCCACCACATACTTGCAAAACTGCGGGTCCCGCAAATCGCCGATGGCAAAATCATCTGCCGCGGTGGGAGCGAATTCCGGGTATTTCAAATCGACCCCCCGTACCCAGAAGCCTTCTTTTTTTAAACGCTTGACCAAATGACTGCCGATAAAGCCGCCGGCCCCGCAAACCAATGCGCTCTTCAAAACATTTTCTCCTCTCAATTTGCCCGCGAATTCTCAGTTCTCCAAGGATCGACCAAAGCGAGCCGACCCTTGAGTATAAAGAGCTCCTCTGTTAATGGCCGCCCAGAGCTGCCAGCAATAAGTGCTCAAATTTTGCCGCCGCGGTTTGGGGGGAATGATTTTGCAAGGCATACTCCCGCCCCTTTTCCCCGAATCTTTTGCATAATGAGGCATTATTGCGTAATTGTTCAATGGCAGTAGCCAGGGCCCCCGGGTCTTCCGGCGGTACACAGATACCCGCCTCTGATCTTTGCACCAGCTTCCAGGTATCGCTCCCCTCATCCACGCTGGCCAGGATGGGACGCCCGCTGGCTAAGATTGAGAAGCTTTTGGAAGGGAGAGAGGCGGTACCGACCCCGGTTTTTAAAGTTATCAACGAAACATCAGCAGTGGCCAGGACTTGGGGGAGCCGAGGGCGCGGCTGGAAGGGGAAAAACCGGACGTTGCCGAGATTGCGTTTGGCGGCTTGTGAGATTAGGAGTTCCCGGCCGGCGCCATCCCCAACAAAAACAAACGTTATGGCGGTTTGATCTTTTAATAACTCGGCAGCGGTCAAAACATGCTCTAATCCTTGGGAAAGGCCGATATTCCCCGCATAGAGGACGACGAATTGTCCAACCAATTGATGTTCTTGGGCAAACCGGTTATCCTTGGGCAGTGGTTTAATGAGACCGGTGTCAACCCAATCGTAAATCAGGCTGATCTTTTCCTGGGAGATTCCCAGGGAAGCAACCGGCTCAATAAAAGAATGGGACAGCACCCGCACATAACGGGAACGACTCAGGCAGAAACGCTCCAGGCCGGCGACCGCATTAATGATGGCTTTATGGCGAAAAATTCCCAAATTGATCCCCACGTCGGGATAAACGTCATGAACCGAAAACACTGTCGGCTTGCGGCGTAGCGTCCCGAGGACCGCGAAGGGTAGCCAGGTTTCCACGGCTGGATTAGTGACGACAAGGACATCATAGCTCTGAGTCAAACCGCCAAAAGCTGCGGCCACCTGAAAACAGGCGAATTGGACCAACCTTTGGACCAGACTAGAACGCCGGATTGAGGGGACCGGTACCCGTACCACGTTGACTCCTCGTTCATAGGAGTGCCTGACCCCCCATTGCCTGAAACCGTTCTGCACCCGGCCCGAAGGATAATGGGGCACTGCCGCAATGACCGTCACCTGATGGCCTCTTAACGCCAGGCTTTCACATAACATCCCGAAGAGTGGGGCGCTGGGTCCGCTATCCGGAGAATATAATAACGTTACCATCAGGATTCGCATCTTTGGAACCGTTTTACTCCATTGTGTTTTTCTTGGTTGCTTCTCTTTTACACGTCCATCTCATAATGAGGCGAATCAACCGTCATGATTTGTCGCGGTAGCGACCAGGATAAAATGTGGCACCAAATTTATTCTGCCTCCCGAGATCTTAGCGAGTGCCTCGGTCAAGTAAAACTCCGACCAAGTTAAGAGTTTTGCCCCAAGCCTCTGGCCGCCGACCTGATGTCCGGGCAGGCCGAAACCAGCTATCACCCTCAAGCCTGTTTTATATAACATTTTCTCCAGGGTTGCCGGGGTATAGAAATACATCCAGGTTTCGCAGAAGCGATGTCCCATCCAGCGATAAACCTTGCCGCGGTTGCGAAAATTTGGAAACTCAATCAATATCAGGCCTCCCGGCCTCAGCAAGTCCCGTAATCGAGCCAAATCACGCAATGGGTAGGGAAGATAATAAACCGTGTCCACCATCGTAATTATATCGAAAGATCCTATTGGAAAAGATGCTTCTCCTAAAGTGCTGTTGATAATTTGGGCGTCTGGAAGACGCTGGCGAGCCACTTGACAAGCAGCAGACGAGGGCTCAATGCCGAATCGGCGCCACGAATCAGGGAATAGTTCCAACAGCGTCCCGTAACTCGAACCCACATCCAGGATGCTTCCCGGGTTTGGCTGATGCTTGAGAATCCAGTGAGCGATCCTTTCCAGATTCCTCTTTCTATAATCTTCCAGGAAAAAAGCCTGGCGAGCCTCAGTCCAGTGAGTAGTAAACTCCCGGCTCAGATAATCTTCCGTGCGGCGGGGACTACGGAAAACCAGCCCGCAGCGATCACACTGGACCAGATGCCCATACGCCTCATCGGGCCACACCACGGTCAAGGGGCCGCCTGCTTCGCACAAAACGCAGTTTACTTCCTGCCAATTTTCTGGAGAAATCCCTGGCTCAATTGAATTCATTACATTTTTCCATTCCAATGGCTCCGGTTTTGGTAACCTTGAAAGGATAGCTCAACTTACTAAATTCAATGATATTTTAAACCTTAAGGCCGGATTCGGGTTACCTTTTCGACGCTGGCAGGGAGGATAAAAACTTGAACATTTGCGCGGCTACCACTTCGGAAGCAAACTGCCTGCGAGCCAAATTGCCACCCTTCCGGCCCATTTCTTGGCGCAACTCGGGGCTTAAGAGCATCTCAACCCAGGCCCCGGCAATTTTTTCCTTATCCGCCGCCACGCAAAACCCGGCCCCGGCTTTGGCCACTTCGGCGGCCAAACCGACCTGCTCCGTGACCAGAACGGGGAGGTCTGCGGCCATGGCCTCAGCCACCACCATGGCAAAGCTCTCTCGATGAGAAAGCAGTACCTGCAAGTCGGTATCGGCATAAGCCTGCAGCAAATCCATCCCGGTGAGCAAGCCGGCGAAATGGACGCGCTGGGACAGACCCAGTTCATGCACCTGCTTCTGGGCTTTCTTGCCGCTGCCATCTCCTTCCGGGCCGACGATTAGTAAGTGAGCGTTTAGCATTATCCGGGCCACCATGGCAAAGGCTTCGATCATCAGGTCGAGGCGTTTCTCCTGGTGCAACCGACCCACAAACAAAGACAGCGTCCCGTCCGCTGGCACGCTCAAGGCCCGGCGCAGCTTGCCTCTTTCAGGGAGCCGGCCGAATGGGGTCAGGTCGAGGCCGTTGGGGAGGACCACACTGGGTGGCCGGAAACCCCAGGTGCCCAGCTGCTGCTGCTCCAAGGAACTGGTGCAATGAATGGCTGCCGCCCCATTCATCAAGCGGCGCTCCAACAACGCCAGGTAGACTCGCTTCTTAAGGCGTTTCTGGCGCATAGACCAAGTCATAAAACTGCCCCGGGGACTGACTACGAAAGGTATGCCTGCCTCCAGAGCCGCAGTGGCCCCGGCCAGCATGGCATAGGTCCAGGTTCCACAGATATACACCACATCTTGTTTTCTGATATTTTCTCGGCAGGCCTGCCGGAGGCGGGGAGAATAGAAGTAGGAACCTGCCAGCCGGGAAGCCAGGCGAGGATAGTAATAGACCGGGACTCCATCCACATTGACCGGTTGCTGCGTTGGCACTGTTAATGCTTCCGCGCCGTTGGCGTTGGTGGTAAGAACCGTCACCTGGGCATTTGATTGCATCAGGCCCTCGCACAGGGCCGAGACACTGCGAACCGGGCCGCCGTATATGCTGGCAGGCTTATAATATGCGCTGACCACCAGAATTCTCAAGCTGCCTCTCTTTGAATTTCATAATTCGATAAGATTGGATTTCATTTATTGAGGCAATAAGTTAACTGAGGAATTACAACCTTTCCCGGATTATTCTGAGAAAAGCCATACTAAACTTGTCGGGGTCATGGTTTTCCAAGATATATCTGTAGGCTTGATGGCTCATTGCTTCATATTTGCTCTTCGATTCCATAATTTTCTCTATAGACTCGGTAAATTGTTCCAGCTCGTTTTGTTCTATAAGATAGCCGTTAAATCCATCCTGAATAATACCCTCGGACCCTCCGCACTTGGTCGTAACAACCGGTAGTCCGTAAGACATCGCTTCTAAAAAGACTATGCCCAATCCTTCTTGTCTGGGAGTCAATGCAAAGATATCTGCATTCTCATATTCTTTTTGCAAATCAGAGCTGGATATCTCACCCAAAAAAGTTACATGTGAACCAATTCCCAGTTTGACACTTTCCTGCCTTATTTTGGAATCAACGGAAATATTCCCTGCAATCCGTAAACGGCTACTAGGACGAACTTCCACCAGGTCTTTGAAAGCTCTAAGCAGAAAAGAATAATTTTTTCTGGCATCATCAACCCTCCCCACTCCCAAAATTATCGGAGCCTTATCATCATAAGGTTTCTCATATTTTCTCTTTATCTGAATGGGAAATGGAGGGTAAAATATCTTATCATCTTCAACATTGTAATCCCTTTTTATACAATCCTTGGTGAATAGACTTTGGCATATTATATATCGCGCCCTCTTCAATACAGCTGCTTCCGCGATATTATTAATATTTATCAAGATTTTATTTAAAACACGGGAAAAGTCCCTATTTTTAATCTCCTCGCCTGTCTTGATTATCCTGAATTCATCCCTTACCGTAGTACCAATCCACATTCCATAATTAATGCCGGAGGCATAGGCGATTCCTCCGGCGGCCGGGGTTCCTCCTATTACCAGGCCATGGGCGGCGGGTTTATTTAATCTTTTCTTCCATTTCCTGCCTGCCAACAAGTTATTAAGGTAGACCGGCAACGGTAGTGACCGATAATTTAATTCATTGAGTCTCTTAGCCCTCGAGGAGAAATCCTTGATATAAGCATAGCGATACGTCATGCGCGCTTGGGCGAGAATCTCCATGGCTATCTTCACCGCGGTATTGGTTCCGCCGGTCCCAGGCTCCCGGGATAATAGCCATAAATCAGGTGAAATTGAATTCATCATACAACCGGTTGGTTAGTTCTTTTGACTGTCATATAACGTGATTATCATTGGTTAAATTGCATTAGTTGCATGAATCATTAATTGAATTATCCATGGATAATGTCCAACATAGTCCTGAGGCGAATTTCATAAGTGTGCTTTTTGTGAGCCCGCAGCTGTCCTCTCTGAGCAATCTCGCAACGTTCATCGGGTCGGTTCAAATAATAATCCACCTTTTCCTTTAATTCTTTTTTGGTATCAAAGGTAACGATCTCTTTATCCGGTTCAAAAAAATCCCTCAGTTGCGGTCGGTTTTCAGCCAGTTGAAAACCGCCGCAGCCGGCGACCTCGAAAGTCCGGCAATTCACCCCGAGAATTTCTCCAAAATGCATGGTGTTAAGGACTATTTTGGCCGCCTGGAAGGCCTTGGATTTCTCCAATTCCGCCACATATACCTGCTGATAGACGCTTGCCAAAGGGGATTCCAACCATCTCGGATAATTGCGTCCCCAAATTTTAAAACTATAACCTTGAAATTGCTCCAACATTAAGGCGCGGTAATAGTACATATTGCCGGCAGTGGTCAAATCGCAGGCATAATAGTCGATTTCCGCCTGGGTAAGGGTCACTTTCCGGTGCCATAGGGGGTTACAGCATTCCGGCAGAAAAAAGGCCGGTTTCTCCACCTTATTACGGCAGAAATCTACAATATACGGGTCCTTAAAGAATAGCGCGTCGTAAGGAGCCTTTAAAAGATACTGCCGGCCCAGATTTGCTAGGTGATCTGGAAACCAGGATACCATAACCGCTGTGGTTTTGGTCTTGATTTGCTCCACGATTTTCGGAGCGAGATCGGCCCCGGCATTGATGATCAGGTCCGGCTGCCAGGCTGCCGCGGCTCTAAGGAAACGCAGTTGATAGCGGTCATTTAAAGTAGTCACCATTTGCAGCAGCAAAGCTGCTGCCTGGTGCAGCCAGGGGTTTGACAACCCAAACTGGACATCCAGGGTTCGCACCTGATGGCCCATCTGCCGAAGGGTGACAGCAATATTCTTGGCGAAGCAATCAGGAAGTTGCCTGCCAATAACCATTATTTTCATGAATAACTCATAATAAATTATAAAATATATTTAATTTTATTTACTGTATTAATTATGGCTTTAGCGGCCACCGTACAATCTTGGGTCAAGGATAGTTGAATCGAGCGCAATTTAAAATTATTCCTTAGAGTATCATCTGTGAGCAATTTTGATAGCAGAGTAGCCAACATTTCGATATCACCGCATTTGTATATATATCCATTTTCGCCATGCCTCAGAATGTCATGAGGTCCATAGCAACCACATTTATCACTGACGATTGCAGGAATCCCTAAAACTGCCGCCTCGGTTACAACTAGCGGATGAGGGTCGTATTCGGAAGGCATGACTAGGATAGAACCAAGGGCAAAATGATCCCCAATTTCCTTCTGATTTATAAACCCCGTGACCCTAACAGTATCACCTCCGATTTTTAGAATTTCTCCGCGCAGAGGACCATCTCCAATGAACAGGGCAATAATTTTCTGGCCAGTATCTATTTTTTTTATTGCATGCACTAAGTCTAACGGTCTTTTACGATAGATAAACTTCCCTGCAAACAGGACGATTTTCGCATCCGCAGGAATGTCATAGCGTTGACGTAACAATCCCTGCCGCTGATCTTGTTCTGCTGCATCATCTATAATCCTTTTGATATTTACTGGCAGAGGGGACCAAAACAATTTCTCATCCTGGTTCACGCCGTAATGTCTATAATAACTATAATTATGGTCTCCACAGCATAAAAAAGCTGCAACTGTCTTAAAGAAGATTCTGACCACAATCTGCTTCGAAATTCTTTTTAAAAGACTCCGTTGGTTTAATATAGTTGAATCGCTCATATAAACAACCGGTATTCGTTTATAAGCAGCGTAAAAAGCAATTAGCCAACTATTCAGATGACCATAACCCGAAATAAGTATAGCGTCCCATTCATTACTGTTTATAGCTTTAATTATGGATCTATTCAAAATAACCATGCCATCTTCCATTAATAACGGAGGAAGAATACTATAATTATATCCATCAAGCAATGGAACGTCCCACACAATTTTTTTATTAAACCCTGGGTCATAATTACTTCCTGCATGGAAATAATAAACGTGGACACCAACCCCGTCCAGAGCAGCGAGACTTCTAAAAAGGGGTGAAAAATGTTGAGTTGGATGCGAGAAGAAGACTGCGATGCGCAACATTTTAGTATCTTCGCAGATGATGATAGGCTTAGAATTGCCTAATTAATAAGCAGCATACCTTTGTCTGGCTAAATGTTACCCACTTTTCACTTTTCTAACTAACAAATAGTCATGCGGCACCAAAGCTGCAGACCACATTTCGATAGGAAAGGGATTGCCGCGGGGATTTTAATTTTTTCATTAAGATAACTTTCCTAGCCCATTTCCTGCACCTTCCCATGTGATTTGAGCGGCGCAATAGAGGGTTTCACCATCTGTGCAAGAACATACGCAATCAAGGCCATAACCAGGGAGTCTCGAAAGAGGGTCACGCAAAGTTGAACGAGGCTTCCTGCTCCTAAGGAAAGAATTAAGCGCCCCATGAGGACAAAGAAGATGATAGTAAATGTTTCCCATCGATAAAAAATGCGCAGGTCAAACTGTCGCAAAACAAAGCCGATGACCAGCATGCCCAGAAAAATCCCCGGCCACCCCCAGCGGGAATACAGATCGCCGATTACCATGCAGGGTGAACTCCCAAACCCCTTATAAGATTTGGTTATCCAATAGCGGTCGCAGAGTTCGGCGCCATCGGCCAAATTGAGGCGATCAGGGAGAATATTTAGAAAACCCGGGACAAAGACCTGCCAAAGCCTCTCCAATGACTCGGCCCCCCGAAAGTCTAAATTCTCCGGCGTAAAAGCGATAATCCTGCCCGCGGCAGTGTAATCGGACATGCGGCCTATGATGACGGCCCAGGGATCATTTTGATCTGATTTCGGGTTCAAAGTGGAATTCAGGACAACACTATATTTTTCCTCGAGGTTCGCCCTATCTATGCCTTTGATGCTCCGGTAAGCACTAATTCCAGAGGTTAAGGCCAACATGACCAGAATGCTGCCGCCTATAATGACAATTTTTTTCCTCCAATCCGGCTCCCATTCGGAAAAAGCCAGCAGGAGAAGCGGCAGAAAACCAAAGGCGGAATAACGGCTGCCGGAGGGGAGAAATAGCAGGATGCACAGGAGGGCCAGGGCCCCGGCCCAAAAGGCATCTGTCCTGGAGTTGGTCCTGGTATAGCGGTACACTTGCAGGAAAAGGCCAGAGTAAGCGATATATTGCACTATGGAGATAAGGTTTAACCAGCTCTGAGCCGCCGCAGAAGCTTCAATGATGGCCATATGGTAGTACTCCCCTATAGCTGCCAGTAGTAAAGCTACGGGGATTATCAGTAGCGCGATCAAGGCGTTGGACTTTGGGGAAGGTGGCGCCGCTAAGGTTTGGCCGTACGCAGCAACCTTCTGGGGAGCCATAGCGCCATTGGCCAGCCAGGCCGCCAGGGCCAGCGCCAACATGCCCACCGCACAACCTTGCATCGCCAGGGCGGTATCAATCCATAAGTCCGGCCGCACTGTGGGTTCCGGCAGGAGCAGATTACCCCAGGCCGCCAGAGGATAGATGATCAGGTGGTAGAGGGCCACTATGGCAACAAAGGAGGTAAGTCTATAGCCCACCGCCGCCAGGGCAATGGAACAGGCGGTGGCAGCGGCCAGGGCGGACCACAGGATGCCGGCGCTCTCTTCGCCCATAAACAATGCGGTCAAGAGCAGCCCCAGGGGAATCAGCCAGAATACCCAGATATGCCAGCGAAAAATTGTCCAGGCCGGCTCGCGCCGGAAGGGCGCCGGAAAGACACCTGATGGCCGGGGCGCAGGTGCGGTGCCATTGGCGGAAAACCTCAAGTCGGTGGGGGTGTTCATCGGTTCAAACGCCGCGGTGAATACTTGGTTTCACTTTCCATAACCATCCAGTTCCAGGCAAATGGCGCGAGCTCATGGCTTCACCGCGGTTGCCAAAAAAACTCTGGTGTAGATGCCGTCATAGCTGCCGCCGGTTTCAATGACGTTCACCAGGGCATAACCCAATTTTACCACTTGCCATAGACCGGCCCGAATAAGGGTTTTAAGGCCATGAACATGAGGTTCGCAGGCCCGGGCCTCATAGTTGGTAAAGCCTTGTAAATTTAAGATGTTGGCCAGGCCGCCAGGGGTAAAGAACCACTCGTGGGTAAAGTCGCCGTATGACACCGTGCCGGCCCAGGGGCTTACCGCATTGGGCGTCCGGAAGATTACCCTGCCCCCGGAATTTAGCGCGGCCTTAATGAGGGACAGTAAATCCAATAATTCATCTTTGCGGAAGTGCTCTATTATGTCGAACCCAGTGATCAAGCTAAATTTTTCAGAATTTTCCCGGAGGAATTGCCGCACGTCGCCCTGGATGATCCTGGCGCCGGGACACCATTGGCGCGCCTGCGCAATTTGCTCAGGGCTCAGGTCCACGCCGGTTAGATCGGTGTAGCCCATCTGTTCCAGCAGGAACAGAAACTTGCCGTCGCCACAACCCATATCCAATACCGGGGAATTCCGGTCCGCCGGCAGCCAGTTCCTTAAATGCGCCTTGAAGACGTCGGCGCATTGCCGGTAATCTTTTAATTGCGGCTCCCTTTCATCCCCCCTCAGAGAGATGTATCTGCCGTAGTATTTCTGCCGATACCCACGCGTTGAGTCAGTCATCCGGGCCTCACTTCAATATGTAACCATATTCTTGTTATTTTACGCATGGTCCGGCAGGAAGTCGACAATTTAGTCATACATAAATTTGATTAAAAGACTAATCGCCCTCAAGCCGCTAACCTGTCACCTTCAGAGGATTGATAATTCTTAAGAGACTGCGGATGCCATTATTAAATTGCAACCGTTCATTAGAATCGATTACAAGACCATAGCATATAACTAGATAAGTCAGCATAAAGATAATTATATTCAAGAAGAACCCTGACCATGAATCAGTGGAAATTAATTTAGTAAGAAGAATAAATAAAGCTATCCCGGACACTGGTAGAAAGATGAGGGGCTTAAGCACCACGCGGAAATATTCCTGCACCGGCACGTTCAAAAACCTCTGGCAACGAAGCTGTAAATAAAAACTGGTGGGGGTATTTGCAATTATAGTTGCCCAAATTATCCCGGAAATGCCGAAATGATAGCCCAAAATAAGGGAAAGAATTAAATTTATGATGCCCTCCGCCAGGGCAAAGATGCTGAGAGTTCCCACTTGACCCGACGCAATGATAAAGGTTTTATTTAAAGTTGCGATGGTGAATATCACCGTAAACAAGGAAAGGGCAAGGACCATGGAGTCCCCCCCGTATTGGGCAGGGCCTATCCATAAGTAGATCATGGACTTGCTTAAGAAGAAGAAACCCAACCCCACGGGTAAAATTAAAATGCAGCTATAGCGATGTAACTGCAGAAAGACGCGCCTGAGAGGTTCGTACATCTTGCGCGCATATAGTTCGTTAATTCCCGGTGAAGCACTTTCCGTCAGCCTGTTTGCCAGGTGATACAGAAAAAAGGCCGGCATCTGGGTGCTGTAATAAACGCTGGCGAGGGCAGCGCCGTAAAGATAACCCACTACCAGGTTGTCCGTTTGGAAAATAAGGTACCCGGCAAGTATGATCGGAAAAGCCTTTTTGCCAAAATTAAACATTTCCTTGAAAAGGTTAAGGTCTGGAAAGCCCCAGGAAAGGCGCACGTCAGGAAAACGGCGGCGGAAAACCCAGGCGTTCAGAGACATGGACAGGGCGTCCGCCAGAATACTGGCGGCAATTAAACCGGGCAACCCCATCCCTGCTGCCACCAGAGCCAAGGATAAAGCCAGGCGTGCACAGTTCCCAAAGATGGCGATCAGATTAGCGGCAGCCAGGTTTTGCGTACCTATCAGGCTTTCCCCATAAATGAGCAGCAGCGGGGAGAAAATGACCCAGCCAGCTAACAGATAGAGTGATGTTTGGGCCTGGGATTCTATGGCAGGAGACAGGGACAATAATGGGCCGATCCAGAAGGACAGGGCAATAAATAGCAGAGAGGAGATCAGATTAACGAACAGGGCATAGGTGCGCAAGGTGCTCATTACCTGGCCCAGACGCAAACCCCCATCATCAAACCCATAGGCCCGGGCCAGAAAGCGGTTGGCGGCGACGGAAAATCCAAAACTCACCAAGCTGATATAGCCAACCGCCTGGAGAAGGATGGCATAAGCTCCCAGGGTTTCCTGGCCGGCAACCCGTAAAACCAGCGGGGCCAGAGCTATCTGCAAAACGATCTGTAAACCGTATTGCAAGAAGCCGGTGAGGGTACCCTTGAGGGCTCGGGAGGTGCGGCTCATAAGCGGGTCAGGTACTAAAGAATCGCCTCGTTCTTTTGAAGCTTACCTAATCTTCAATAAGAAACCCATGTTGGCGTTGCAGGGTGTTAAATCCTTCGGCAGCCTGGGCATAGTCCTCATGGCGGCCGATATCCAGCCAGTAGCCGGAAAAGAGCTGATAATTTACCGACTGGCCCGCCTGCAAGAGAAGTTTCACCAGGTCAGGGAAGTCCAGGTATGCACCCGGTGGAATGAAATCCCTAACCTCTGGTTCAAAGATGTAAATTCCCATGCTTACCAGGTGGGTGGTGGTAGGTTTCTCCACATAGTCGTTAATGCGGCCGTCCCCATCAGCGATGATCACCCCCAAGTCTATTTTTATTTCACGCTGATAGGCGGCAATGGTCGCAATGCCCCCTTGCTGTCGATGATAACGAAGCAGTTCCTTGTAATCCAGATTGGACAAAACATCCGCGTTCATTACCAGGAAGGTCTTGTCCAGGTTTTTGATCAGGGCCAGAGGGCCGGCCGTCCCCAACGGCTGGGACTCATAAGAATAATCGAGCTCAACTCCCCATTTGGCCCCTTGTTGAAAATAAGCCCGGATCAATTCCGAGAGATAGCCTACAGCCAGGGTAATCCGCCGGAACCCGTGGGCCTTGAGCTGGCGGATAACGACCTCCATGATGGGCATCCCGCCCAGAGGGACCAGGGGTTTGGGGATCACCTCGGTGAGGGGGGCTAAGCGGACACCTTTACCGCCGGCCAAGATAACGGCACGCAATTTCTTCTCCTCTAGCTTCTCTAACTTCTTGAGTGTGCAGCCATGCTCAGATCAATCACGCTCTTAAGGGGGGATAAGGATTCTTCGGTCCGGTCACCCGAAGCCTGGCTAGGGGAGGTTTTGGAATAGGGCGTGGTCGAAAGCTGAAACAGCTTGGCCTCCACTCCCAAATTGTGGCAGATTTCGAGGGCTTGTCTGATCTGATGAATTCCCGCTGATGGCATCGCCACGAATATTTCTTCAATCTTATATAGCTGTATTAAGACTTCCAGATGGTCTCTGGTTCCCAAAATCTTTGCCCCATTTATGCGGCGATTTTGTTTTTTCGGATTGTCGTCAATAAACCCAATTACTTCGTAAGGATTTTCTGTTTCCTTTTTGAGGTATCGCAGGCACATTTCTCCACCATCACCTGCACCCCAGATAAGAACGCGCTTTTGGTATTGGGTGCCTGGAGCTTCAACTTTATACCGGCGGTATAATCTCTGTATTAAAATTCGATAACCCGCCAACAAGTTAATAAGGCAGAACCAATCTATAATGAAAACTCCCCTACCATATTTTGCAAATATTTCCAACCTTGCGGCAAAGAAAAACCCGATTAAGATTAAACTGGATACAGTCACACCCTTGAAAATAAGCTTTATATCATAAAACGACAGGTGACGGACTAAGGTATGATAGAAGCCGAAATAAATAAAAATGGGAATGCGGATCAGGAGTGCCCAAGGCAATACATTTAAGAACAACAGGGATAATTCAGGTTTTGAAAAATCGTCATATCTTAAAAAATGAGCTAACAAAAAGGAAAAAATACATAAGGTTAGATCTGCCAATAGAAAGAAAAGCTGGCTCGCATTATCCACCAGGTGCTGTCGAGTTATAGCGCCGCCTATGGTCACCTTGACACTGAGAAAGAGATATTTGAGATTTTTAAAAAAAGAGCGGTCATCTATATATTCCAAGTCAAGTGGAAGTTTTCTGGGCAAGATATTCTCAATATAGTATCGGACCGGATCTTCGCCGGGAGGATAGAGTTCTTCTTCGTTCCGCCCGAGAATCTGGTTGGGGCCGGCTAATCCGGGCCTCACGCCA
>Ga0210377_10002193_pt1 | contig 17314 bp, 12 predicted proteins | sample PLM4_65_b1redo_FD_155480 | JGI IMG/M metagenome (GOLD analysis project Ga0210377, IMG submission 155480) | Groundwater sediment microbial communities from an aquifer in East River, Colorado, USA - PLM4_65_b1 redo | ecosystem: Environmental > Terrestrial > Soil > Riparian zone | place: USA: East... | reverse complement strand
GGTAATGAAGTCCGCACCCATAGCCTGGGCCGCAACCGCGCTATCCCTGCCATGGCAGGATACGCCGATCAGCTTTTCCTCTCCCAGGAGTTTTCTTGCCTGGGAAATGGGGATGCTCTTCTCCCCCAGATGGACGCCGTCGGCTTCAACCGCCAGGGCTATGTCAACGCGGTCGTTTATGAAGAGCATTGCGCCGTAGCTCGCTGTGAGGCTGCGCATCTCTTGTGCAAGTTGATAAAGCTCCCCACTCGGCAGTTCCTTTTCCCTGAGCTGCACTGCGTTAACCCCGCCTTTTAACGCCTCTTCGAGCACGGGCTTGAGTCCGCGCCCACCACAGAGCTTTCCGTCGGTGATCAGGTAGAGGTTAAATCCGATCCGGGGCGCACTTCCCCGTTCTTTCACGTAATCATTCCTTCGATGGGGCTTGAGGCCGTGGCAAAGAGTTTTTTCGGAATCCGCCCGGAAAGATAGGCAAGCCGGCCGGCCCTGACCGCCAGGTTCATCGCCTCGGCCATGGCAATCGGCTCTTTGGCCCCGGCGATCCCGGTGTTCATCAGGACACCGTCGCACCCCAGCTCCATGGCGATGGCGGCGTCCGAGGCGGTGCCGACCCCGGCGTCGACAATCACAGGCACCTTCACGGTGTCGAGGATGATGCGGATGGTGTACGGGTTCCTGATCCCCAAGCCGCTGCCGATGGGGGCGCCCAGGGGCATGACCGCCGCGCAGCCGATATCCTCCAGTTTTCTGCAGACAATCGGGTCGTCGGATGTGTAGGGGAGGACCGTAAAGCCCTCCTTTACCAGTATTTTGGCCGCCTTGAGAAGCTCCTCGTTGTCAGGAAAGAGAGTCCTCTCATCCCCCAGAACCTCCAGCTTGACGAAGTCCGAAAGACCCGCTTCCCTTGCCAGACGACAAGTGCGGACCGCCTCGTCGGCTGTATAGCACCCGGCTGTGTTGGGGAGGAGTGTGTACTTCTTCAGGTCGATATAATCGAGGAGGGACTCTTGGCTTCGGTCCGATATGTTCACCCGCCTGACAGCCACGGTGATGATCTCCGTGCCGGATGCCTCGATGGCCTTTACCATCTGCTCCATGCTCGCATATTTGCCGGTCCCCACCATGAGGCGGGAGTTGAACTCGCGACCGGCGATTATCAATTTATCGGCAGGCTTTGTCATTGGTTGCATTCTCCTTTTAAATAAAGCCGGAAAACCGGCTCCCCGGCAGACACCGGGCTGAAGGTTTTCCTTCAGTCTTCAGCCTGCCTCTTACCCTCCGCCGACGAATTGGACGATCTCAACCTTGTCCCCTTCATTCAGCATCGTGGTGGCGTATTCCACTTTCGCCAGGATATCCATATTCAATTCCACCGCCACCCTTCGCGGATCGATCCCGATCTCCACAAGATAACCCAGGACCGTTTTGGGGTCAGTGGCCTGCTCTTCTCCGTTGACTGTAATTTTCATATTAGCTCCTGAATTGGCACACAAAACACAAATGGCCGCGGAAAGCGGCCATGAATGGAAATACCCTGGATTACGCTTCCCTACGCCGGCATTATCCGGATCAGGTACAAAGGGTTGCCGGTCTCAAAGACCGGCTCTCAGCCGAAACTCCCCCAGCGATTTAAATCAATGTTTTCAGCGACAAAACGTGTCTGGAGACGATGTGTCGCTATGGGATTAACCTAGCAATATAGGCCGTCTCCTGTCAACCCTTTTCTTGGCGCTTTCCCCATTACCTTTCGGTAGATATATGTGTCCCGGCAATAACCCCGGAAAGCTACTTGACGATCTCCGCGTTTTCGATGAGCACATCGTACTTGTAGCCCATTCCGAAATCCTTGTCCTTCAGCAGGGTGCCGGTGACGGTAATGGTCTGCCCGTCGGCAGGCAAAGCTGTCATTGTGACTACCAGGTCGTGGTTTTTCTTGTCGGCGCTGCCGGTGCCGTCCTGGAGATGGATCCAGTTCCGCTGCATGATCCGCTGGGAGACCTTGACGACCTTCCCTTTCACAACTACCTTTTTACCGTCCAGCTTTCCCTTCTGGGCAAACAGTTCGGCAACGGTATAGGCATTGGCTCCGGAGGCCTTGTCGATTTTGACGTTCTCCTCAGGCGCCATCGCCTCCTTGCTTCCCGGCATGGCCATCGGCTGGGGTTTGCCCTTTGCTCCCATTTTCGGGACAGGGCCGAGTGAAAAGATGATCCGGTCGAAGGTGCGGTCAAGGGTCTTGCTCTTGAAATTCTTGAACTCCCCGCCCGGAACTAGGCTTACCTTTTTCCCGACGCTGACCTTGGCCTTTGGGAAGGCGACCCAGATCTTTTTACCCTTTTTCTGCTGCAGGTGGACATAGGTATAACCGCCGCTATCCATGGTCTCCAACACCTTGCCGGTAATGGGCGGGGTCTCCTTTGGGGCTGCAATGGAGGGATGCCCCGGAGGAAGGGGGGCGGCCGGCGCTGGCGCGGCTTTAGTCGCGGCAGGCGCGGCAACCGGCAGGATCAGGATCAGGGCTGCGACAACAATAAGAAGATATTTCATTAGGGCTCCTGTAATCATCCATTCCGGATGATATTGTAATGATGATTCTTTATAATGCAACCGAGCGACAGGTGTCAAACAGAAAGGTCAATAGTTGCTCTTTTCCTTCCTGACACCTATGTTTTCCTCTGGCACTTATTTCTTGCCGTCAGAGTGTTTGCACTCATAAATAAATCCGTCCGCTTTTCCTGTCTCCTTTTTCGCTGCATATGATTACGTACAGGGCGGTTCATGAAACATCTTGAACTGGGAGGTACTGGCCTAGAAGGGGAAGTGTGAACGGGATGGATGATTAATCTCAGCGCCCCTGCGACTCTGCGGGAGAAAAGAGTCTGTGAGGTTCTGAACAAGGGGGGGACGAGGGGTGAGGAGCCAGCGGAACAGGGTGGTGTGATCTTTTTCCGGGGAGCGAAAACGGGGAGCCAATCGGCCATCGGGGATCGCTGCATAACGTCTAATGAAGAGCCTACCAGACGGTGTATTCCCTAGGTATCCTTGTCTCTCCGGTTTCATGCGCCACGTCGGGGTTTATCGGCAGTTTGATGGTAAAAGTCGTGCCGATGCCGACAGCGCTTTCCACTTCTATTGTTCCTCCATGGCTGTTTATAATCCCGTAGGAAACCGACAGGCCGAGACCCGTCCCGCTCGTATCCTTGGTGGTGAAGAAAGGATCGAAAATTTTTGCCAGGTTTTCTTCCGGGATGCCGCAGCCGGTATCCGCTACCCGGGCCACTACGCCGTTGGTCTCCGGGTCCTTGGCCGTCGTTATCCTGAGAGTTCCGCCTGAAATCATCGCATGGCCGGCGTTAAGCAACATGTTGATAAATACCTGTTCAAGCTGGTTGGGATCGGCCAGTATCGACGGGATCTCCTCGGAAAAATCGCGGTTGATGGTGATATTCTGGAAGAAGGCCTGGTTTCTCACCAGCGACAGGGATGCGTCCAGAATGTCGTTAAGTAATGTCCATGTTTTCTGCGGTACGGTTTCCCTGGCAAAATCCAGAAGACCCTTGACTATGGTTGCGCATCGTTCCGTTTCCTGGATGACCGTATCAAGGTCTTGTATCAGGACCGGGTCAAGGCGGCTGTCATTTTTTATGAGCGATGAGAATACCAGTATGCCTGTCAGCGGATTGTTTATTTCATGGGCTATGCCGGCCACCAGTTCACCGAGTGAGGCCAGTTTTTCCGAACGGACGAGTTGGGCCTGCATCCGTTCCAGTTCCTGGGTCCTTTCCGCTACTTTTCCCTCAAGGGTCCTCCCCCAATCTTCAAGCTGAGCGTGAGATTTCTTCAATCCCAGGGTCATTTCATTCATAACGCTTGCAAGCGTTCCCATTTCGTCATTTGACGCGATTTTCGCTTCGGCATTGAGGTTGCCGCTCCCGACTTCCCTGGCGTGCCGCAAAAGCTGTTGCACCGGGATATTAACCATCCTCTGCATGCAGAGGGTAATGCCGATCCAGACCAGTATCAGGAGAATAAAGGTCATGGTTATGAACCTGATGCGATAGGAATCGAGTTGCTTCTGCATTTTTTCGAGGGAGACGGTCACGTCCAGGATCCCCAGAACGCGCAGATTTTCCGGATGGAAGTGGCATTTGGAGGTGAAACAGCTCTCCTCGTTATAGATGGCTTTCGAAAGTCCCATGAGCTGTTTGCCGCTTTTGTCGGAAAATATCCGGCTCTTTTTCCTGGGTGTTAACTTGGCCTTCGCATTCTGATCGGGATTGAACATGCTGAGGAATTCGGCGTTTTTGTCAAGAAGTGAGCCGAGTTCGCTCTCGTTTGTGGAAAAGATGATACGGCCGCTCTTGCTGATAAGCCGGATTTGATCTATGCTTTCCTGGGTACCGACTTCACGGATCATTTCATATACACGCGGGAGGTCATTTATCAACATCTGGTAATGGGTGGTTTTGATGATGGTCTCGCTCAGCTTTTCGGTATCCATGGCCGCTTCTTCGAGAAAAAGCCGCCTCAGCTCAGTGAGGTTCACGTAGGCGAAAAGAGACATGCATGCCACAAGTATCAGGCTTGTCAGTATGGTCAGTTTGGTGATGAGGCTCAGGCGCATACCTTTTCCCGGATTGACGTCGAATGACGAATAATCAATTTCCACAGCTTAAGTTATGGAGCCGGAATAGTCAAGGATTTCGGTCAATTTCGGGGTGTTCGAGTATCCTTTAAAACTGGACTGGAAATTCTGTCCATTTGGGGCTATGATGTCTAGTGTTAAATTTCCCAGGGGAATCCCCGAGAGGGCGCTGGAGCATACAAGGTGAATAGATCTTATGGGCAATAAATCATATTTTCTCTTAAATATTCAGATTCGGATGCGCATGTGGGAAAAGTTGCGGTTGACGGAAGCCTTGCTGGACAAGCAGGCAACCGGAGTCGTCCCTGAGATCGTGATGATCCGCAGGTTGGCTGATCGCCTTAACCGGCAACCGGAACAGAGCGACCGGCCGGTGCCTGCCGGGCATCTTCACCTTTATGGATTGATGAACAAGGTCTATCGTCACCTTATAGACCGGTTTACGGAAGAATTCCGGCCACGAACCCTGGAAGATGCGCTGGAGTTCTCCGGGTTCGCGCTCTCTTCCCACAGGCTGCGGGACGTGGCAACGCGGTTTGTCGAACTTTTTCCCGGGACGGAAATCGTTTCCGGCCGGGCGAGCACGGAAGGCTATGTTGCCGATGACGATACGACAGGCTCCAGAAAGAAAGAGCTCGTCAAGGAGATGATTCTTCTTTCCCTTGCCGGCGAGAACCCCGCACTCGATTCCTTCCGTCAGATCCTGGATGATGCCGAGCTGGCGGCCACTTCCGAATACCGGAAGATTACAGCGTCGCTTGACCGCTGGTTTGCAACGGCGCCTCCCCTGCCGCCGTTCGGGGTTTCACTCCTGCAACTACTCCGCGCACCGCTCATGGCTTCACCCCGGTCGCTGGCCGGCCAGGCGGAATATATCCGAACCCACTGGCTTGAATTCCTCCCTTCCGAATTACTTGCGGATTTTCTCACTGCCATTGACATAGTGCACGAAGAAGAGCAGGAATTCCATGGCGGACCGGGACGCCCAATGGTCCTCGAATTTCTCAAGGGGCGATTCGGCTATGAATATCCCGAATACGATCGATTCTCTCCCGACTCCGAATGGATGCCGAATGTGATCATGATCGCCAAGATGGCCTATGTCTGGCTCGGTCAGCTCACCAAGAAATATGGCCGTCCGGTCGAACGCCTCGACCAGGTCCCCGACGAAGAACTGGATCGCCTTGCCCGCTGGGGTTTCACTGCCCTGTGGCTGATCGGACTGTGGGATCGCTCGCCAGCCTCGGCCTTGATAAAGCGGATCAGCGGCAATACGGAGGCTTCCGCCTCGGCCTATTCCCTTTTCGATTACGTAATCGCCCCCGATCTGGGCGGCGAGGAAGCGCTCAACAACCTGAAAGAGCGCTGCCAGGCGCGGGGTATCCGGCTGGCGAGCGATATGGTGCCGAACCACACCGGCATCTACTCCAGATGGATTGTGGAGCATCCCGACTGGTTCATCCAGCTCGAATATCCGCCATACCCCGCTTACAGCTTCAACGGCCCGGACCTCACCTTTTCCCCCGAGATCAGCATCAATATCGATGACGGTTACTGGGAACAGCGCGACGCGGCGGTGGTCTTCAAACATTACGACCATAGGGACGGCCGGACCAGGTACATCTACCACGGCAATGACGGCACCTCTACCCCATGGAACGATACCGCCCAGTTGAATTACCTCCTCCCGGAGGTCCGTGAGGCTGTAATCCGGACCATTCTCCACGTGGCGCGGCAATTCCCCATTATTCGTTTCGACGCCGCCATGACACTGGCAAAGAAGCACTACCAGCGCCTCTGGTACCCGCAGCCGGGGCACGGCAGCGGCGTCCCCTCGCGCGCCGAGCGCGGCATGTCCCGGGAGGAGTTCGACAAGGTCTTTCCCGAGGAATTCTGGCGCGAGGTTGTTGACAGGGTGGCGGCCGAGGCCCCCGGCACACTCCTTCTGGCCGAAGCGTTCTGGCTCATGGAGGGGTATTTCGTCCGCACCCTCGGTATGCATCGGGTGTACAACAGCGCATTCATGAACATGCTCAAGATGGAGGAGAACGACAAATACCGCCAGACCGTAAAGAACGTCCTGGAGTACGACCACCGCATCCTCCAGAGGTTCGTCAATTTTATGAACAATCCGGACGAGCGGACCGCGGTGGAGCAATTCGGCAAGGAGGGTAAGTATTTCGGCGCCTGCGTACTCCTTGTCACCATGCCCGGGCTCCCCATGATCGGTCATGGCCAGATCGAGGGGTTCCATGAGAAGTACGGCATGGAATACCAGCGCGCCTGCTGGGACGAAGCGGAGGATGAACACCTCGTCGCCGGGCACGAAGCCAAAGTATTTCCCCTTATGGGCCGCCGCCGACTTTTTTCCGGCTCCGAGAATTTCACCTTTTACGACTTCTTTTCCGGGGGACATGTGGATGAGAACGTCTTCGCCTACTCAAACGGTTTCGGAGGAGAGCATGGGCTCATCCTCTATCACAACCGCTATGCAGATACTTCCGGCTGGATCCGCACATCAACCGCAATTGCCTGCAAAAACGACAAAGGCGAAACCATACTGGTGCAAAAGACTTTGGGAGAGGCCCTCGGCTGCAACCCGGACGGCAGGTATTATTATTCATTCCGCGATTATTCAACCGGCATGGAGTATCTCCGCTCCGGTTCGGAAATCTGTGAGGAGGGTCTTTATACGGAACTGGGCGGGTATGAATACCGGGCCTTCCTTGATTTCAGGGAGATATGCGATGACGACTTCGGCTCCTGGGGGAAACTCTGCGGCAGGCTGAACGGAATGGGTGTGGCAAGCCTTGCCGAAGAGTTGAAGCAGGTCTCTTACGGCGTGGTCATTGAAGCCTTCCGTGAGACAGTATTGGCGGTGACCCGGCGCCTGGCGACACCTTTGGAAGATGAAGAAAAGAAACAGCTACGCTCCACGATCGAGAGATTCTATGATGAGCTGAACCGGAACACCGCATGCAGCGGCGATTGCCGGGCCCTGACAGACGACACGATGCGGGAGATTGACTACGTGCATTGCCTGCGAGAGTTTGACGCGGGAGATGAGACGTCGGAATTCACGACGGCTCCGGAGACATATGCCGACCGGCTGCTCCTCGCCGCGTGGCTGGTTTTGCATGGAGCAGGGAAGCTTGCGGTGGTGGATGAGCACCAGATGGTCATTGTCTCCTGGATCGGAGAACTGGGGCTGGAAAGGGCTTTCAAGGAGCTTGCAACGAAGGTTCCCGAAGAGACGGAAGCTTCTCCCATAGGAGTGGATGTGATTGCGCTTCTTCTCAGACCGCTTCTGCGCTGGCAGTATATCTTCGCCGGATGGGAGATGAAAGAAGCCTCCGCCCGTTTCACCCAACTCTTCGCCGACACCGGCGCAAGGGAGTTCCTGGAGTGCAATTCATACGAGGACCACGAATGGTTCAAACGGGAGCGGTTCGCTCTGCTACTCCGCTGGCTGGCCGTGATTGAGGTTATCTCACACGCCGCTAAAGAGGAGCCCGGGCATTTGACGACAGCTTCAGACGTGGACCTGCTCGGCGAAAGCTCTCACAAACTCATGGCCGTGGCCGACGCGGCAGGCTACCGGGTTGACCGGTTCCTTGAGTTGCTACAGACCTCTGCAAAAGCCTGACGAAAAAAAGCCTGCAACGGCAGGCTTTTTTCGTATTTGTCCAGACGGCTTACCGACTTAATCGCAGAACAGATTTTCGCCAAATTTCCGGACCGGGTCGCAGAGCAGTTTCGGATCATCGGACCGGGCGCAGCATATGGTGCACGACATACCGCCACCCTTGTTCAACTGTGATACATCCTGAGATGCACATAATTTCCTATTGCCTTCTCCTATCATGATTCAACCCTCCCTTCGGGCTTAGAACTTCTAATTATTCCTGACTATAATTTTACTCCTTTTGTGGAATAAAACAAGCGGGTAACAATTTAGCAGGATAAACCGGAATTTTCTGGCCGGCTGAATCGAAGCTGAAGAAACCCAAATTAAGAATATCTTGCCATTGTTTGTAGTAAAAGTTATTTTGGGCAGATAGATAACGTCAAATTACTTCGCATACAATAATGTCGCATGGTTGAATCGTTACCGGGATTAAGAGCTTGTCCGTAAATAATATTACAACTGTTCGCGCCCGGATTTATGCAGGATTTGGCCGGGCTGATTGAGCAAAACCACAGGCGTAGCGTGGCTACGTCGAGGATTTTGTGATTGAGGCGCGGTCAAAGACGGCGGGAAGACGGGATGCGAACCTGGAATGTTTATTTCGGACAAGCTCTAAGTGGAGAATGAATTGACCGACCTTGCTTTTACCCAACTCGTCGATATCGAACAGATACGTGAACTGCTGGAAGCCCATTACAAGATTACGGGAATAGGCGCAGCTATTTTTGATACCGAAGATAACATCCAGGTAGCCGTGGGTTTTCATGATATATGCACCCGCTTTCATCTCGTTCACCCGCTGGCCAGATTACATTGTTGTGAAAGTAATGCATACATCAAGGCGCATCTGTCCGAGCGAAATGACGGATTCCTGGATTACCGGTGCAGTAACGGACTGTTGCATGTCGCCGTGCCGATCTTCATCAGAGGAGTGCACCGTGCTACGTTCTTTACCGGACAGTTCTTCTACGATGAAGATAAGTCCGATGTGGAACATTTTCGCAAGCAGGCGGAGAAATTCGGTTTTGATAAGACCGGCTACCTTGAAGCCTTGGCCCGTGTTCCCATATTCAGTCGCGACCAGATCAACAAAACCGTCGATTATTACCGCAAACTGGCGAGAATAATTACAGGGATGGGGCTGAAAAACCTGGAGCTCAGAAATGAAGTGGCAGAGCGCAAACTTGCCGAAGAAGAGCTTCTCCTGTCCCGGTTCTGTATCGATAATGCAGGGATTGGTATTTATCGTACCGATGAGAATGGAACTATCTTCAATGTTAACGATTATGCCTGTGCAAGCCTTGGTTACTCGAAGGAGGAACTATGCGCATTGAGCGTATTTGATATCGATCCCGTTATCACCCATGAGAAAATGTCCGAAATAAAAACAATTTTGAATGCCTCGGGTTCAGTGACCTACGAAACGATCCACCGGCACAGAGACGGGACTACATTCCCCGTTGAAATTACTGCCAACCTTCTGGAATTCCAAGGCAAAACATTCGGTATCTCGTTTGTCAAGGAGATTACCGAGCGCAAGCAGGCAGAGAAGGCGCTCAGGGCTTCAGAAGCGGAGAAGTCTCTAATCCTGAACAGCACAATGGATTATGTGGCGTATCTTGACCTCGACATGAATTTCGTCTGGGCCAACTGGAAGGCAGCTAAACTGACGAATCTTCCGGTGGAGGAGCTGATCGGACGGCATTGCTGGGAGGTGATTCACAAACGCGACAAACCATGTGAAGGCTGTCCGGTTGTCTTGGCCAGGGATACAGGCGAACCACAGAAAATGGAGAAGCACCATATCAATGGTTTGACATTAATCATGAGCGCTTGTCCGATTAAGGATGACCAGGGCAGGCTATTGGGCATCGCCGAGTTTGTAAGTGACATCACCGAACGCAAACAGGCTGAGGAGGCGCTGCAGAAATCCAGGGATGAACTGGAGGTCCGTGTCAGAGAGAGGACCGGGCAGCTAACATCCCTTACCGCCGAACTGTCGCTTGCGGAAGAGCGGGAGCGTCACCGCATTGCAACAGAGCTCCACGATCAGGTGGGTCAGACCCTTATTCTGAGCAAGATCAAACTCGAATCCCTGTCACACGCACTCTTGCCGGAAAGCTTTAGCAAACTTACCGGTGAAATCAGGGGATATATAGACCAATCTATCGAGGAGATCAGGTCGCTGACCTTTCAACTGAGCCAACCGCTCCTTTACGAGGTGGGCTTAGAGGCCGCGCTGGAGTGGCTTGCAGAGGAGTTCGAGGGAAAGTACGGTTTCCAGGTGGAGTTCCATGACGATGGGAGGCAGAAGCCTTTGGATGAAGAGGCAACCATCGCCCTTTTCCAGATGGTGCGGGAACTTCTGTTAAATACAGCGAAACACGCTAAGGCAAAAAAGGTAAGGGTTTCCGTTGAAAAAGTCACCAATAAAATAAAGATCAGCGTGGCTGACGACGGGTCGGGATTCGACAGCCCAATTGGCATAAGTCGCATAAACAAAAGAAGCGGTTTTGGTCTATTCAATATCCGTCAAAGGATCGAATACATGGGGGGGGAGTTTTTGATCGAATCGGAAATCGGTCAGGGAACCCGGGCTACCCTGATGCTTCCTCTGAAGAAAAATAGATGAAGGGAAATACCATGACAATAAGTGTTCTGCTTGCCGACGACCATAACATTGTGCGGGAAGGGCTGAGATCCCTTCTGGAAAAGGAACCGGATATCGAGGTCGTTGCCATGGCCGATAACGGCAGGATGGCGGTTCAGCTCGCAGGAGAGCTTAAACCCGATGTTGCCGTCCTTGACATAGCAATGCCCGAAATGAACGGCATTGAGGCAACCCGCCGCATTTCCCAAGATGACCCGGAGATCAAGATCCTGGCGCTTTCCATGCATTCCGCCAGACGGTTCGTGACGGAGGCGCTCTCCGCTGGTGCAAAGGGGTACCTGTTGAAAGATTGCGCGGCAGAGGAACTGGTGAGGGCCATCCGTACCGTTGCCGCTAATGAGACCTATCTTAGCCCAAAAGTGGCGGGACTGATAGTCAAGGATTACCTGAAGCATTCGGCCGAAACGACTCCATTGGCTGACTCCTGCCTTACAAACCGAGAACGTGAGATCCTGCAACTCATCGCCGAAGGTGAAAGCACCAAGGAAATAGCGTTTAAACTTAACGTCAGCATAAAGACCGTTGAAACCCACCGTCAGCAGATCATGAAAAAACTCAACCTTTATGGCGTGGCCGAGTTGACCAGATACGCCATCCGCGAAGGTCTGACCCCGCTCGATTAGCGCAGCAATCCATCTGCTCCATCAACCGCTCAGGTAATTAGCATATCCTTCTAAGGTAATCCCCGATTACATAATTTTATTTTAAGAAACAATATAGAAATACGCATAAATGCCCTGCTTTTCTCATGTTGCGATCTTTCTGAAGATCTTCGTAATTGCCTATCTTCAAGAAGACCGTCATTGCGAATATTGATGTCGATCAAGTGGAGAATGAAATGACCGGAGTTACCTTTTCCCAACTCGTCGATCTGGAGAAGATCCGACTGTTGCTTGAAGCCCATTTCCGGATTACGGGAATGGTTTCAGCTATTCTGGATACCGACGAGAACATCCTCGTGGCTGTGGGATGGCAGGATATCTGCACCCGCTTCCACCGTGCCAATCCTGCCACCTCGGCCCGTTGCCGTGAGAGCGACGCCTTTATCAAGCCTCGTCTACACGACTTTAGTGATGGGTTCCTGGAGTACAAGTGCAGGAATGGACTTTGGGATGTGGCAATGCCAATCTTCATCGGCAGGGAGCACCTTGCCACAATCTTTACCGGACAGTTTTTCTATGACGACGACAAGCCCGATCTGGATTTTTTCCGAGCCCAGGCCAGGGAGTTCGGTTTTGACGAGGCCGAATATCTCTCCGCCCTGAATCGGGTTCAGGTCTGCACCCGCGCACAGGTCCGCAGCGTCATGGATTATTATCGCGTCCTTGTGCAGATGATAGCGGAGATGGGTCTGTTGAACCTGAAGCTCACGGCGGAAGTGGCGGAACGGGAAAGGGCGAAAAAAGAGTTCCAGGAGTCAAGGGATTCATTCTCCAAAGACATCACAAAGCGTAAAAGGGCCGAGCAAGAGCTTCGCGAAAGCAGGGCAAAATACCAGGCGATAGTGGATTCCTTTGACGGATTGATCTATATCTGCTCCCAGGACTATCGCGTTAAATTCATGAATAAGAAATTAATCGACCGGACCGGATACGATGCGGTGGGTGAATTTTGCTTCAAGGCCCTCCATGACAGGGATTCAGTATGCCCGTGGTGCATGCACGCTCGCGTGTTTAAAGGGGAGAGTGCCTGCTTTGAAGTTTTCAGCCCCAAGGATAAACGATGGTATTACGTGGTAAATATCCCCATTTATTATGCCGACGGTTCAATGTCCAAGCATTCCATGATAATAGACATAAACGAGCGTAAAGTGGCCGAGGAACAGTTGAAACAACGTGAGCATCAGTTGGAGGAACTGAACTCCACCCTGGAGATAAGGGTTCAGGAAGAGGTCGCAAGAAACCGGGAGAAGGACATCATCCTGATCCAGCAGAATCGCCAGGCCGCCCTTGGAGAAACATTAGAGCATATCGTCCATCAGTGGAAACAGCCACTGAACACGATTGGCATGTTGATACAGTTACTGCAATTAAACCATGCCAAGGGTAAACTGACCGATGATATTGTCCGCGAAACCGTCAACAGTACGATGGATCAGCTGGATCACATGGCCCAGACCGCCGACGTTTTCATGGATTATTACAAACCGGAAAAAGAAAAGAGGCTGTTCGGTATAAAGGAATCCGTGGAAGAGGCGCTGTCGTTTATTGAACCGGCTTTCAGTCACCAGAATATAACCGTGGAGATTGATGCGGATCCGAAATTGGTGGGCCATGGCTATCCAAAGGAATTCGCCCAGGTGCTCCTGACAATTCTGACAAACGCGCGTGACGCCTTCAAAGAAAGAAGAACGGAAAAACCATGCCTGTCAATAAAGGCATTCGCGGCGGATAAGGAGGTGGTTGTTACCATAACGGACAATGCAGGGGGGATACCTGACAACTCGATCGGAAATATCTTTGATCTCTATTTTACCACCAAGGAGGCGACTGGCGGCACGGGAATCGGTCTATATTTGGCAAAAAACATCATCGAAACAAATATGGAAGGTCGTCTGGGGGTCGCTAACGTGGAGAACGGAGCACAATTCAGGATCGAGGTCAACAGGACGGAGAATGCGCTGGGGGTATGAGCCCGTAACTCAAATTGGGGAAAACATCGCGAAATAGAGGTCACCCCTTGGCATAGGACATATCTCAGCAAAATGGAAACATCTATCAAGTACAGTTTAATAAATGACGTACCCGTAATGGAGGGAGGTCCTTTTAATACATCACGGGTTCACACAGGCACAGGGTTGATGGGACGGAGATCACTTCATGACTGAGAAAAAGGTCCCTCAAATTAATAGTGCCGATCTGCGCAGCACTGCGGAACAACGGCTCCGAGAGATTAGAGGAATTGCTCACCCTCCCGGTACAGGGGAAGAACCGCTAAGGCTCCTCTACGAATTGCAGGTTCATCAGATCGAGCTGGAGATGCAGAATGAAGAACTCCGGTATGCGAGGGCTGAGAGGGAACAGATGGAGGCTTTACTGGGAAAATACAGCGATCTCTATGACTTCGCTCCGGTAGGTTATTTTAATCTGGACCATGGAGGGATTGTCCGTGCAGTCAATCTCACCGGCACAGTATTTCTTGGAGTCTCGCGCTCTTTGCTGATCGGCCGGCGTCTGGAACTTTTCATCTCCAATGAAACCCGGCCGGTTTTCCAAGACTTTCTCGACAAGGTATTCACTAGTGAGACAAAAGAGACATGCGAGATCGTGTTCCAGAAAGAAAGGCGTTCGCCGCTCTTTGTACAGGTCGAGGCAGTGCTCTCCGAATCAAGGGAAGAGTGCCGTGCAGTGGTTATTGACATTACCCAGCGCATTCAGGCAGAGAAGGCTTTAAGGATGAGCCAGTTTTTTATCGACAAGGCTTCCTTGGGGATTCTCATGGGCCAGGGCGACGCAAAAATCCTCTTTGCCAATGAGCATGGGGCCAGGATGCTCGGCTATACGCAGGACGAGCTCTGCTCAATGAGTTTCTTTGACATCGACCCGTCTCTGACTCCGGAATTCTGGCTGGAGCACCGAAAGAAATTGACTGACACCGGTTCAAACACATTTGAATCAGTGCATCGCCGCAAGGACGGAACAATATACCCCGTGGAAGTAACAGTCAATTACATGCAGTTTCAGGGCCAGGTGTTCAGTTGCTCTTTCTATCATGACATCACCGAACGCAAACGGGCGGAAGAGGCGCTGCAGAAATCCAGGGATGAACTGGAGGTCCGTGTCAGGGAGAGGACCGAACAGCTCACCTCACTTACCGCCGAACTGTCGCTTGCAGAAGAGAGGGAGCGTCGCCGCATTGCAACAGAGCTCCACGATCAGGTCGGCCAGACCCTTATTCTTAGCAAGATCAAACTCGAATCCCTGTCACACGCACTCTTGCCGGAAAGCTTTAGCAAACTTGCTGGAGAAATCAGGGAATACCTGGACCAATCTATCGAGGAGATCAGGTCGCTGACCTTTCAACTGAGCCCGCCGCTCCTTTACGAGGTGGGCTTAGAGGCCGCGGTGGAGTGGCTCGGAGAGGAGTTCGAGGGAAAGTACGGTTTCCGGGTAGAGTTTCAGGACGATGGGAAGAAGAAACCACTGGATGAAGAGGCAAGTGTCGCCCTTTTCCAGATGGTGCGGGAACTGCTCTTAAATATCGCGAAACACGCAAAGGCAAAAAAGGTAAGGGTTTCGGTTGGAAAGGTCTCCGATAAAATAAAGATCAGCGTAGCCGACGACGGGTCTGGATTCGAACTGACTGGATTGCGGCACAAAAACAAAGGAAGCGGTTTTGGTCTTTTCAACATTTGCCACAGGATCGAATACATGGGAGGAAGATTCAAGATCAAATCGAAAATCGATCAGGGAACGTCTGTTACGCTCATGCTCCCTGTCAAAACAGATGGAAATTCAAAGAGCAGAGTAAAGCCATGACAATAAGTGTTCTGCTTGCCGACGACCATAACTTTGTGCGGGAAGGGCTGAGATCCCTTCTGAAAAGGCTCAGGTATTTAGCATATCCTTCTAAGGAAATCCCCGATTAAATAATCTTATTTTAAGAAACAATATAGAAAAACGCTATGCGGGCAGGATACCTAAAAAGATGAGTGACGGTATCTCCGGGATTCATTTCAAGATGTGGTGAAGAACTATAATTGCGCGACGTGAGTAGCTCAACGAATAGCGGGGGATTTCAATGAACATTTTAATTGTTGAAGACAATGCCGATGACCGGAAACTCTTGCGCTTTACCCTGGAGCGCCACGGCTGCAAGGTCATCGAGGCGCGGGATGGGGAGGAAGGGCTCGATATCGCCAATCGCCATCTACCGGATTTCATCATTTCCGACGCAATCATGCCACGTATGGACGGCTTCCATTTGCTTCGGGCGCTAAAGGCCGACCCGTATCTCAAATCTATCCCCTTCATTTTCTACTCCGCCACCTACACATGCGAGCTGGAAGAACCACTTGCCCACTCTCTCGGAGCGGATGCATTCGTGGTCAAGCCGGCGGAGCCGGAAGAGCTTTGGGAGAAGATCTGCGCGATCAAGAAAGCATGGGAAGCGCGCCAGAGAATACCTGCTCACCTGAATATAGTTGAGAGCGTTGAGGAGTACTTGAAGGGAATATGGCCGGATTGTAGCGACGAAGCCAAGAAATAAAGCGCATGAACAGGAAGAGGCTCTGTCATTCATCAAATCTGTCATTCCCATTAAACCTTACCCCGTCTACCAACACTTCTTTACTCTCCCCCCTCTCGGGAATTTACCCTCTTCTATCAGCGGATACATGACTTATAGAGAAAACTTGTATTGACAATATGTGTTATATGCCATTATTATTTTTTTATGGTAAATATCAAATACCCTCGCAATCCGGTATCATAAGCTGAGCGGTGCTCATAAATCAAAGACAGCCCGGTTTCGCCCTGCAACCGTTCTCGATCAGCTACGCCTGTGGCCAAAGTTTGAGGAAAAGGAAAGGTGAAACATGAAACGCCTCTTTTCAACACCTGCCTTCTGCATTATTCTGTTTGCCCTGCTTCTGGCCTGCCCCGCCTCGGGGACCGATAAGCTGACGCTTGTCGTAGGCGGCGACCATGACAATCCCCCCTATGAATTTCTGGAGAACGGGAAGCCGACAGGCTTCAACATCGAACTGATGCGTGAGGTGGCCCTGGCCACCGGCATGGACGTGGAATTCCGCCTCGGCCCGTGGGGAAAGGTAAGAAATGACCTTGAACTGGGAAAGATAGACGCCCTCGCCGGGATGTATTATTCCGCGGAACGGAACAGGCTGGTGGACTTTTCCCTGCCCCACACCATGGTTTCAGCCGGATTATTCGTCAGGAAGGATTCGTCGATACGGTCTTTCGGGGATATCAAAGGGAAGGAGGTCATTGTACAGAAGGGTGATGTCATTCACGATTATCTGAAAGAGAATGGCCTGACCTCACGCATTATCACGGTAACGGACCCAGCGGATGTGCTGAGGCTCCTGGCTTCGGGAAGGCACGATTGTGCCCTTATGCCATCCAGGTTCCAGGGGGAGTATCTCAAACGCATTCTCAGTCTTTCCGATTTAAGGGTCATCAGCACCGACCTGCCGCAGTTGCACTACTGCTTTGCGGTGCGCAAGGGGAACAAGGCTCTACTCTACCGGCTCGATGAGGGGCTGAACATCCTCAAGGTCAACGGCAGTTACCAGGATATATATGAAAAATGGTTCGGCGTATATGAAAAAAAGGACCTGTGGGAATCCATC
>Ga0210377_10002192_pt1 | contig 17318 bp, 20 predicted proteins | sample PLM4_65_b1redo_FD_155480 | JGI IMG/M metagenome (GOLD analysis project Ga0210377, IMG submission 155480) | Groundwater sediment microbial communities from an aquifer in East River, Colorado, USA - PLM4_65_b1 redo | ecosystem: Environmental > Terrestrial > Soil > Riparian zone | place: USA: East... | reverse complement strand
CACTGGTCACCGACTCCATCCTCATGACCTCAGGATGGTATCCCTCAAGCGAAAATTGAAGTGTATGATGGTCGCTGCGAGAGAGTTCTAGAACAGTTGGGGTAGTAAAGCCTGTGCTTCCATCAACAGTTACCCCTGTACCAGAAGGCACTGAACTGACCGGTACTTTCTGCGTGGTTCCGTGAATGATAGTTGCACATCCGGAACCAACAAGGAGTAATACAGAAATTGCAGCTATCGAGAATAGACTAGGAATCTTCCTCATGGCACCCTCCAATAGGCTAAAACGCACTTCATTTTCCAGCACGGACTGCCAAGAGGTTGGAGTCTCCCATTTTTCCCTTGAACACGTCAACCAAAAATTTTCCTTGCCTTTCCCCAGATCCGGCTTAAAATCAGAGATACTTAAAGAGGTCTAAGATTCGCGGTCTGAAAAGGCTAGAGCCCTCCTGCCCGGCCTGGCCCCTTTCCCCGAAGCAGGAGCCCGACAGGAGGCGGGAGATGTCCAGCCAAGTTTTCACTCTTGCTGAAACAGCCCTTAAGTTGGACGTCTCTGAAAGAACGGTCCTCCGACTCATCCAATCAGGGAAACTTATTGCTGAGAAAAAACTCGCCAGGGGAAAAAGGCAATGGATCATCGAGGAATGGTCCATTGCACGATTGAAGCTCCTGGACTGGGTAGACCGACAAATGAGTCATGTCCCTCCACTTAGGGGCTCTCAAGGCAACTTCGGCGTCACTTTCGTCTATGGAAAATGGGGAGAGCCAAGCTCAGATGAAAGGCTACCGACAACGGAGCTGACCGTAAGCTTGGATGAGCTTTGGCGGTTTGCTTTCAAGTCTCAGACTCAAGAAGAATACGAATCTATAAAAGCAGAGATCCGCACACGCCTTCCCGGACAGCCTGAGAATTTCCAGGTTCGCTATCTCCTGGATGGTGAAGCCGAACAGGTTCTATGGCGGATTGTTAAGAGCGTCCGTACCTATCGGCTACCAATCACGAGCGTAGAGAATCTGCAAAACGAAGCCTTGTTGCACCTCATTGAAAAGACCCTTCCCTCTCTTTGGCGAGCCAAGCGAGGATGGGTTTCGTATCTATGCCAGAGCGTCAGGAACTTTTACAAAGATAAAGCCCGCCAGGAGTCTAGGATACCCATTGCAACCGGAGATTTAACCGAAGTCGCAGATGTAGAAGATTTAGATTAACTCCCCTCCATATCCCTCACAAACATGACAAAAACGTCTCCCATAGTAGAAGGGGAGACTTAGGTCCGAAGGAACCGTGTCAGTAGAATAAGTCATTGCAAGGCATTGATATTTTAGTACTCCGACTTTGAGCAGGAAACCCATGATGACCACAGAGTTCTTTTACAAGGGCCCTTTAAGGATAATTGGGCTTCGATATTCCGGGCCGCCGTGGATTTTCCTCGTGGTCGCTATTCTTTTGGCCCTAGTCCTCTCACGCGTGATGTCGTGACTGATTTGATAAGGGCCGATGAAGTGGAGATGTGAGGCCAGAGAGTTCCTTGATACTACTGCTTCAAAGACCGCCATACCACCCAAAGCACATAGAGAAATGAACCGAATACGACAAGGGCACCGATGACGGCGATAATCTCGTAAATCATTTGAAGCCCTCAGGGCTGTTTTAATTAAGGTTCAGCTCTCTTTCCGCCTCCTAGTTTCTCTGAACCAGATCAAGCTACGAAGCTGATCATCGGAAACTATAGAGCTACTTTGAGTCGCGGTTGCACTAAACGGGACTTTGGCGGAGGGGTCAATTTCTTGATCCGCACTTGGACCACCGCCTGATCCTTTTCCCGATGGCGGCGAGCTAAGGCAAGATTCTTGCGACATAAGGCTGGATCATCTTCCGGTAGTAGCACAATTAGGGCGTTATCTGGAATCTTGTCCGCCATCTGCGGATGTTCGACGAGATACTTATTGAACTCCGTATTCAACACGATATTTTTATACAAGGAGCTTTTCGTGTTCATTTCTCTCCCTCTCTAAAGTAACTTCTCCGATAGTGTTCCCAGTTAACCTTGACGTCCTCCTCCGCATAGGAGAATGCGTCATTGAAATTTGGAAAGTGCAATAATCTTTTTTCCTTGGTGCCGTCCGGCCTGATGACGTCAGTGTGCGGCTGGCCGTGGGCCGTGTCGTATCGGACTACAACCTTCCATCCACCTATAACCAACGTTTCATATTGGACGACAAACTCAAGAATTTTTCCCCTGTCCTTCCTGAATTGAACCCGGATACGATCCCTAGGACCAACCACCTGCACATAGGTTTTCTCAACCACTGAATGGCTATTATTAACGAAGGGATGAATAAATCAAGAGGATACTAGATAGAACTTTACGATGGATTAAATGCTCACAGGATTTTCTCAGATCGTCCCAAAGGGCTTTGAAAGGATTATACGTTCCCTTGTGATAAGGGTAGTAATGTGGCCAGGGACGGAATCGAACCGCCGACACGAGGATTTTCAGTCCTCTGCTCTACCGACTGAGCTACCTGGCCAGAGCTTTTGAATATTGCGTAAAACCGATGGAGAGTCAAGAACGGCCTATGCTTGGCGCAATTCGGCTGCTTTCTTCTCGACAAAGTCGATGACCTGACGTTCAAGGTTGACTTTGTTCAGGCCGTTGATCTCCTGAATGCCCGTGGGACTGGTGACGTTCACTTCAGTAAGATAGTCGCCGATGACGTCCAGACCGACGAAATAGAGGCCCAACTTTTTTAACGAGGGCGAAAGGACACGACAGATCTCTCGGTCTCTCGGAGTGAGATCGGTCTTGACGCATTGGCCGCCGACGTGGATGTTGCCGCGGTTTTCGTCCTCGCGCGGGACACGCAAAACCGCGCCAAGGGGCTCTCCGTTTAAGACGATAATGCGCTTATCTCCCTTGCGGATCTCCGGTAAGTAGCGCTGGGCCATAATCGGGTTTTGTCCGTTAGCCGTGGCATTCTCCAGCAGGGCGTTGGTGTTTCTATCTTTCTCGTTAAGATAGAAAACGCCGCTCCCGCCGCAACCGTCCAGGGGCTTGATGATCATCTCCCCGCCCCGCTCCTCCATGAATCGCTTTAGCTGAGCGATGTTGCAACTGACAAGCGTCTCCGGGATCAGCTCGGGGAAGTTTAAGGCATAGAGTTTTTCGTTGGCCTCTCTGAGTCCCCAGGGATGGTTCATAACCGGACACTTTTGCTCGTCCACGAGGCTCAAGAGCTGCGTGGCAAAAAAGAATTTCATATCAAAGGGCGGATCCTTGCGCATGAGGATAACGTCAAACCAGTTGAGCGGTTTTGTCGCCGCCGCTTTAAACTCATGGTGCGGCTTCGCACGGGCGACGCTGACGCGACGAAAATGAGCTTCGGGCGTTGTGCCGCGAATGGAGAGGTCATCGAGCTCCATATAATAGAGCTCGTGGCCCCGCTTTTGGGCTTCGAGCATCAGGACAAAGGTGGTGTCCTTGTCGATGTCGATCTTTTCGATGGGGTCCATGATGACCCCGATCTTTAAGGTCCCCATATCCATTCCCGCCACAAACTCCTCATGGTTCGACTTCGCTCACCATGACCCTGAGGCCCTCGAAGGGTCACTCCCTTATCACCCAGGTACCGGCCAAAAGATCATGCCAGCCTCTTTTTTCCCGACTAAAGAGGACCCAAAGAAAACCTAGCCCAAAAATGGCGGAGACCCAGGTAGCGATCCAGCGCAGTAGTGCCCGGCTATAGGTAATGGGCTCCTGATTAGGGCCAACGACTCGGAGGCCAAACATCCACTTGCCGACAGTTTTCCCCTCCATTCCATGAAAAAGAACAAAGTAACCCGTAACCAACGCAAGCGAGCCGAGAGAAAGGAAGAGTAAAAAAACATCCAAATTCTCCTCTGAGAGTGTCTGATGATGGGCCGCGAGCCCCACGTTATAACCCACGTAGGCAAAATAAAAAAGCAGGAGGGAGAAGATGCTTAATACCAAGACATCGATGAAAAAAGCGCCTGCCCTGCGGAAAAATCCTCCCCACTGAATCACGCCGGCCTTTTCTTCCTCCCTCTTCAGCCGTTCATAGAGCCGGTCAAACTCCTCCTCCAGGATAAACTCCAGTGCCGCCGCGGCCTTTCTCTCCGCTTCCATAATCATCTTCAGGCTGGCAGATTCTAAACTTTAAAAGGGCTCAAGGAAAGAGGCAGAAGCTTATCTACCCCATATCGCCCCACAAGAACTGCACGATCGACAGGGCGGCCAAGGCGGCGGTCTCAGTCCTGAGAATCCTTCTTCCCAGACGAACCGCTTTGAATCCGTTGCGCATCGCCTCGGATGCCTCCTCGGAGCTAAAACCCCCTTCCGGTCCAATTACAAGAAGAAGAGAACCCAGTTGAGGCGTCTCTGCCCGGAGCTGCGTCAAGCCTAGTCGGGATTCCTCTTCCCAAAAAAGGAGCTTCAAGTCGCACTCCCAGGACCGGCTAACAAGGGCCGGGAAATCGCTCACTCCAAGAATCTCTGGAATCCGAGTGCGGCCGGATTGTTTGGTGGCGCTCAGGGCTATCTTTCCCCATCTCGCCCGTCTCCGCTCCATTTTTGCTCGATCCAGCCTGGGCACCGTGCGAGAAGAGAGAAAAGGAGCGATAGCCCGAACCCCCAGCTCGGTCGCCTTCTCCACCACCAGATCCATCTTTTCTCCCTTGCCCAATGCCTGCGCCAGCGTGATGTCCAGCGAAGACTCTCGCTCAGACTGAAAGGAGGTTAAAATCTCCACCTCTCCGAGCCGGTCCGTATAGGAGCGGATGACCCCCTCATGTTCCCATCCCTCGTCGTCAAAGAGCGTGACGCGGTCCCCCGGTCGCAATCTCAGGACCCTGCGCATGTGATCCAGCTCCGGGCCGCTGACGCTGCCTTTCTTATCCTGAAGCTCTTTCCTTGGCACAAAGAAGCGCGCCATCTTAACCCTTCCTCTTGAGCAGCAGCGTTACCCATTCTTTCTGAGTAGTTTGGCGCGCCAACTTGAACGGGTGAGGGGAAAAGCGGCGCAGGACCTCAACGCTTTTCGGTTTCAAGATCCCTGACAGAATAAGGTATCCTCCGGCAGAAACGCTCTCTTGCAGCAGGGCGGCAAGGTCGATAATGGTCTCGGCGGTAAGGTTTGCCACCACAACGGCAAAGGATCCCTTGACAGTCCCGAGCCCGCAGCGGGATAGCCTTACTGTTCTGCGAACTCGATTAATCCGCACATTATCCCGGGCCGCCTTAAGCGCGACGGGATCGCTATCCAGAGCCAATACCCTGCTGGCCCCCAGCTTGGCCAGGGCAATGGCCAGAATCCCCGACCCCGTGCCGACATCCAGGGCAGTGATAGATCCCTGTTCTACCGAGGCCGTAGCCTCTTCCAGAAATTCCAAGCAGCAACGGGTGGTGGCGTGCGTCCCCGTGCCGAATGCCATCCCGGGTTCTATGGTGATCACCTGGCGCCGCCGGGACTGAGGCGGATCAACCCACGGAGGGGTAATCCAAAAAGCCTTGCCTACCTTTTGGGGAGAAAAAAATCTGCGCCAGGAGTTATTCCAATTCCTGTCTTGCAAAATCGTCCAGCGCTGCGGCTGCTCTCCGATCCCTGGATAAATCCCCTTGATCCCTCTGAGAAAACGGTGGATGTCCCGCTTCAGCGCGGAACTTTTCACCGGACGCGCAAAGAAGGCCCGGACCTCACCCCGCTTGAGAACGACACCGGGAGAGCCGCGCTCGATGAGGAAGTTCGAGATTGTGTCTAACGCCGCCGCAGGGGCTTTTAGCGAAAGCTGATACCATGAAGCAGGCACAAATTTTATATGCCACAGAGGAGCCCTGGGTTCAAATGTAGGAGGTTAACTTGCCTGGATCAATCTCCCATAATCTCTCTCAAAGGCTTTAGAGTTGGGAACCCTTATCCCTTCGCTCCAGTGTCTCCTCGTCGGGAACTCCCGTTCGGGGACTCACCTCGCGCGCCGAAGGAGCAGGACCTATGTATGATGAAGCGGGACTTGTCAAAAATTTTCCATCCATATATGGACAGGGAAGCAAAGAATAGAAAGGATCCATGAAATGCGTATTGCTTCAATCAAACCCAATGACCTTGCCGTAGTCATCAACGGCCATTTGGTTCCTATAGGAGAGGCACTGACCCGGCAAGGGGCGCTCCCCAAAGGGGCGTCCATGATCGACCTCATAACTCAATATGACTCGCTCAAGGGCGCGATAGCGCAAGCGATGGAAAAAGGATCTCCGATAAAGCTCGACACCAAAAAGCTCAAGCCTCCCGTGGAAAACCCCTCGAAGATCTGGGCCGCGGCCACGAATTACAAGCGGGGGAGCGAGGGGCTGGATGATGCCCGCGGCAGAGGCACTGCAGGCACCGCCACCCCTGAAGAGATTCTCGAGCGGACTTTTTTGAAACCGCCTTCGGCCATTGTCGGTCCGGAAGAAAAGATCATCATCCCGAAAGCGGCCGAAAGCATTTTTCCCGAGCTGGAGCTCTGTGTCGTCATAGGAAAAAAATCCCGCAATCTTTCCAAAACCCAGGCGCTCGATGCCGTGTTCGGCTACACCATTATCCTCGACGTGACAGCGCGGGGATACGGATCGGGGAAGGGGATGCCGGGGAGCCGGTGCGTGCGCAAGGGCTTCGAGACCTTCGCCCCCATAGGGCCATGGATCACGACAAAAGACGAGATTCGGGACCCGCATAACCTGCTGATGCGCCTCTGGGTCAATGGCGAGCTCAGGCAATCGGCCAAAACCGACGCTATGGTAAATGACATCTCTGTTCTAGTAAGTTATCTCTCCCAGGTGGGAACCCTCTATCCCGGCGACCTGATCGCCACGGGTAACCCGGATGCGCCGGCCTTTCAACAACAGCTCGCGCCGGGCGATCAATTGAAGGCTGAGATCGAAGGGATTGGGACAATGAACCTAACGGTGGGTAAAGAAGTTTGAAGAGGGAAAGGGAATCAGCAAGGGTAACGTCACGCCAACGTCCAGACTTGAAGGAGGGAACACCATGAAAGATAAAGAACTTACGCGGCGGGAGTTCATGCGCGTGGCCGGAACCACGGCAGCCGGGCTGGCTCTTCTCTCGCATCCATGGGAAGAGGCGGCGGCCGCTCAGACAGGAAGGAAGCAAATCGTTATCCATACCGAACGACAGATCACAAGCCTCGGCTATCACAACCGCCGTGAGACGGAGCATGTGTCGATGGTGGACGCAGGCCTGGTCGGGCAAAACCCGGTCACGCTCGAGCGCGTACCCGTTCTCGCCGAAGCGCTTCCCTCGATCAAGAAAGGGAGCTGGAAGATCGACCACCAGAAAAAGACGATGGTCACGGTTTACAAGCTGCGTCCCGGGCTTAAGTGGCACGACGGAAAGCCCTACACCTCCAAGGATTTCGAATTCGGCTGGCAGATCGCCAGGCACCCGGATTTCCCCATGCCGGACCGGCTGGTGCCCGAGCTGATCTCGAAGATCGAAACACCCGACGATCGCACCATCGTGATCCATTGGAGCGACCTCTACAGCGAGGCCTACGCCATCCAGTACACGCACGTGCGCGCCTTTCCCCGCCACCTCCTCCAGGATGCCTTCAACGCCGGCGACATGAAGGCGTTCGCCAACCATCCCTTCTGGAACAAGAATTTCGTCGGCGCCGGCCCATATCGAGTCGTCGAATGGGATGCGGGAAACCGCATGGAGCTAGAGGCCTTCAAAGATTTCGCTCTGGGGCGACCCAAGATCGACCGAATGACGGTCCGCGTCGTTAATGACTCCAACACGAATCTTGCCGCCGTTCTTGCGGGAGAGGTGGACCTCTGTATGCGCAGCATCATCTCTTTCGACGGCGCGATGATCCTGAGAAACGGGTGGGAAAAGGAAGGAAAAGGAAAGGTCCTTATCAGCCCTGCGTCCTGGACCTGGCTCAGTCTGAGCCGCGATAATCCCTGGTTCAACGACGTTAGGGTCCGGCGTGCCCTGCTGCACGCGATTGACCGGGAGGCGATGGGTCAAAACATGTTCAGCGGCGAGGGCCTCGTCTCCCACTTCCCTCTCTCCCGCATCCGCAAGAGCTTCAAGAAGGCCCTGGCAACGGCCACGATCTACAAATACAACGCCGAAAGGGCCAAACAGCTCCTGGCCGAGGCGGGCTGGAAGCCGGGGCCGGACGGCTTCCTGGTCAATGAAAAGGGCGAGCGCATGGAGTTTGAGTTCCGCTGCCAGGCGGCAAGGCGCGACCACGAGCAGGCGCAGGCGATCATCAGTGACTACTGGAAAAAGATCGGCGTTCGCACCAACATCAAGAATCTTCCGAGCCGGCTGCTGAACTCGGCAGAAAACCTCAACCGCTGGCCCGGAGCCTACATCGGATCGCACAACGTTACCGTCGAGGAGTGGTCCGAACGTTTCCACAGCAAGAATACCCCCGCTCCGGAGAACAAATTCGCTATGGAAAACGTCTCCGGCTGGAGCGACCCGCGCAAAGACGCCATCCTGGATGAAATAAATTCCATCATCACACCTCAACGTTCCGAGCAGCTGCAATTGCAGTTTATCAAGATGTTTACCGAGGCCCTGCCGCTATTCCCGCTCTACTACAGCCCGGAGATTCTCGTCGCCAGGAAAGGTCTCACGGGCATTACCCCGCGGCAGGAAAGCGGCGGCCAGAACTCCAGCACGTGGAACACCTACAAGTGGGACAAAGTATAGGAGGCTGCCGAGAGGTTAGCCGATGCTTCGTTATTTGGTCAGACGGATTCTTGAGATGGTCCCGCTACTCTTTATTACTTCCGCCTTGATTTATCTCCTTCTTTATCTTATGCCCGGCGATCCTCTCTACACTATGCTTGAGGGTGTTCCCAACCTCAGAGCGGAGGACTACCAGCGATTGCGCGTCCTCTACGGCCTCGACGACCCGGTCTATATCCAGTATTGGAAGTGGCTCTGGCAGATGCTCCAGCTTAACCCCGGTTATTCCCGCGAGTACGGGCTACCCGTCTTTGATATCATCTTGCCGGCGTTCAAGAATACCCTGGTGCTGACCCTCGCTGCGGTCGTCATAGGAAAATCAGTCGCCGTGCTGCTGGGAATTTTCTCCGCCATCCGGCAGTACTCCTTCTGGGATTATTTTTTTACCGTCATCGCCTTTATCGGCTACTCCCTACCCGCTTTCTGGCTGGCGTTGATGATGATCATCGTCTTCGCGGTGAAGCTCGGCTGGCTTCCCACCTCCGGCATGACGAGTCCTGACGTCGTGCCGGGGACATGGGCCGCAACCGCAGACTGGCTCAAGCATCTGATTCTCCCGGTGACCGTCCTCACTATATCGGAGATCATCCAGGTTCAGCGCTACATGCGTTCCAGCCTCTTGGAGGTATTACGCCAGGACTACCTGACCACCGCCCGGGCCAAGGGGCTGAACGAGCGCGCCGTCATCGGCAGACACGCTCTGAAGAATGCCTTGATTCCCGTGGTAACCATCATCGCCATTACAATGCCGCGGGTCATCGGCGGATCCGCTGTTGTCGAAACGGTTTTCGGCTATCCCGGAGTGGGGCGGCTGCTTTACGTCTCGATTATGGGAAACGATCTTGTAGTGGCCATGAGCGTTGTCATGATCATCGCGTTCACCGTGATTCTCTTCAACCTACTGGCAGACATCCTTTACGGATGGCTCGATCCCCGAATCCGCTACCAGGGATGACACGCGGGAAATCCACAAGAACTCCCACCGGGCGCTGGCTGGCGCTCTGGCAGCGCTTCAAGCAGCACCGGGTAGCCTATGCCGGCCTCTTTTTTTTTCTAGCGCTGTTGCTCCTGGTTATTTTCGGACCCTATCTCTTCCCCTATGAGCTGGACCAGGTTTCGCTGACGGAGCGAATGCATGGGCCTTCTACCCGCCATTGGTTCGGCACCGATGAGTTGGGAAGGGACACCTGGGTACGGATCATGCACGGGGGGAGGGTCTCGCTTACCGTAGGCCTCATGGTCGGGATCAGCGCAGTGCTCATTGGCGGCCTCGTCGGGATTGTAGCGGGCTACCTCGGCGGCGTGCTTGATAATATCCTGATGCGCATTGTCGACGTCATTTACACGATACCCCGCATTGTGCTGCTCCTTGTCCTCTCCAAGGTGGCGGGCCCGGGTTTGGGCAGCATCATTATCATCCTCATAGCGGTGGAGTGGACTAACGCGGCCCGGCTGGCACGCGGAGCGGTCCTCTCTTTCCGCGAGCAAGAATTTGTCCTGGCGGCTCAGTGCCTGGGCGCTTCGAAGTGGCGCGTCATGCTCCGGCACCTGTTGCCCAATTCCCTTGCGCCTCTCATTGTCGCGGCAACCCTGGACGCCGGCGCGGCAATTCGCGCCGAGACTACCTTGAGTTTTCTCGGCCTGGGGATTCAGCCTCCCACTCCGAGCTGGGGAAATTTGCTCACCAATGCCTCAACCAATATCTTTATCGCGCCGCTTCAGGTCTTTCTCCCCGGTATGTTCATTTTTTTCACCCTGATGAGCTTTAACCTGTTAGGCGACGCGCTCCGTGACGCTATGGATCCGCGCCTGACACAGGTGAGACGCTAGAACTTTATGGCGCGGCTATCCCCGATAAGAGTAGCGGTTTTGGGCGCCCGCTTTGGAGAGCTCAATATTGAGACGGAAATACTGAGCCCACTCGGTGTCGAACTGGTCGAAGGGAGCGGGAAAGGCGAGGCCGAGACCCTCTCCATCTGCAAGGATGCCGAGGTAATCCTCTGCGGCGGATCTCCTCAGATCCGGGCGACGCTCATCCGGGGGCTCACGCGGCTCAAGACTATCGTCCGCTACGGCATCGGCGTAGATACCATTGACCTTGCCGAGGCGACCCGGCGCGGGATCTATGTCGCCAATGTGCCCGATTACTGCATTGAAGAGGTGGCCACACACACAATGGCCTTGATTCTCTCTTGGGTGCGCAAGCTGCCAATCGCGCAAAAGAGCACCCAAGACGGAAAGTGGGACGTGACTCCGCTGAAGCCTCTGCAATCCCCTCAGGACTTAACTCTCGGCCTGGTGGGCTTTGGACGCATCGCTCAAGCCATCGCGCGAATGGCCCGCGGAATAGGTTTCCAAGTCTGTGCGGCCGATCCCTACGTCAAAAAGAAGGATATGCTGAAGAAAAGGGTCCAGCCGCTGCCTTTGAAACGTCTCATGGGATCGGCGCATTTTATCTCCCTCCATCTCCCCCTAAATCCCAAGACATACCATCTCATCGGGACCGAAATGCTCAGGCTTATGAAGCCAACCGCCTATCTCGTCAATACGGCCAGGGGTGGTTTGGTGGATGAAAAGGCCTTGAAGGAAGCGCTCCAGGAAGGCGGGATCGCAGGAGCGGCTCTGGACGTTATGGAAGAGGAGCCCTGGCCGCCCGGTAGTGTCTTGCGCGGGCTGGACAATCTGATCGTTACCCCGCACTCAGCCTGGTACACGGAGAGGTCGCAAAAAGAACTCCGACGCAAGGCGTGTGTCGAGGTGATCCGCGTGCTCAAAGGAAAGGTTCCTAAGAATCTTGTAAACCCTGATGTTATACGATACATAGGAAGCCGAAAAAAACTCATCATTTAGGTCTTTCGCTCTTTGCAAGGAGGAGTTATATGAACTTTAAAGCGGTTTTTTCCCTGCTCATAGGTGTAAGCCTGTTGGGGCTGAGCTCAACCGGGCTCAATGCCCAGACGAAAAAGACCCTTGTTCGCCTGAACTATTCTGGAAGCATCTATGCCACGACTTCCGTGGTCGGAGTGGAAAAGGGCTTTTTTGATCAAGAGGGCCTCATCGTCAATGCCAGTCCGGAGTCTTCAGGGCAGGTGGCCCTTCAGGCCTTGATCGGAGGTTCCACAGACTTCGCCGTGGGCGCCAACGTCCGGCCCATACAGGCATTGGCGCGGGATTTGCCGATCAAGGTTGTGGCGTTAAGCACCTGGGGTTTTGCCGGCTATGTCATTGTCCCGGCCAAAGATACCACAACGAAGACGCTCGAAGACTTAAAGGGCAAGACCCTGGCCGTGCAGGTGGGTTCGGGAACACACACGGTTTGGCTCCGTTACCTCCGGCACAAGGGAATCTCCGAAAAAGATTTCACCATCAAAAACATCGAGACCGAGCAGATCCCCGCAGCCTTTGAATCCGGTGGCCTCGATGGGGCCATTGCCTGGGATCCTTACGCTACGCTGATTGTCGAAAAAGGACTAGGACGGGCTATCCTCACGCCCAAGGAGATCGCCGAGCCCATTAAGGTTACCTATCCCTTCTTCGTGATGACGACCGAAGAGACGATCAAGAGTAAGCCTCAGATGGTGCAGAAATTCGTCACCGCCTGGACCAAGACACTCAATTACATCGATAAGAACAAAGGCGAGGTCGCGGGGATCATGCAGGCCTTCTTTGCTCGAGAAGGAATGAAACTCTCAAAGGAGACTGTAAAAAAACTTCTGGACGGAACCAACTACGACCACGTCAAGGTGACCATGGCGGACATCGACGATACTATGGAAAGCGCCAAGATTCAGTTTGAGCAGAAAAAATTAAATAAGCTCCCGGAGCTGAAACAGCATGTGGACAACAGCTTCGCTGAAAATGCGGAAAAGGCAATGAAACGAATAGCGGTAAAAAAAGGCAAATAAGGAGGAACTATGATCCATAGAAAGATGATAAGGATAGCAACCTTCGCTTTTGCAATGTCATTCGCCCTCTCTTTAGCTCCTGCTGAAGGACGGGCCCAGCAGAAATCTCAAATTCATCTCACATACTCTGAGAACATGTACGCAACTATCGCCGTGGTCGCGATCGAGAAAGGCTATCTGGCGGCGCAGGGGCTGGATGTCAAACATGTGAGTGAAGGGACGGCTACGGAAATCCTTGAGGCCATGGTCGGAGGCTCCACCGATTTCGGCGTCGCCTCGCCTTCGCGCGTAGAGACGATCGCCGCCAAAAAACTGCCTATCAAGGCCATCGCTTTAAACGCTTATGGCTTTACGGGAAGTGTGGTCGTCCCCAAGAAGGATGAAAAAACCAAGGCGATGGGAGACCTAAAAGGCAAAGCCATCGCCGTCCAGGGGGGAACCGGCACCTACGCGGTCTGGGCGCGCTACTTGAAGACGCAACAACTATCCGTCAAGGACTTTACCATTAAGAATATGCCCAATCCACAGATCCCAGCGGCCATGGAGTCAGCCTCCGTCGATGGAGCGGTCACATGGGAGCCATCTCCCGCCCGTATGGTGGCGAAGGGCATTGGCAGAGTGATTCTCGGGCCGGATGATCTGGCCAAGCCGATCAACTCTGTTTATCCCTTCTTTTTGATCACGCCCTCCCGGATGATCGAAAAAAATCCCGACGTCGTGCAGAAAGTGGTCAATGCCTGGGCCCAATCGCTCAAGTATATCCGCGACAATCCCGACGATGTGGCGCGCATTATGACGGAGTCGATGAAGAAGATGAGAGGCATCACTCTCAACCCCAACGACGTCAAGCGGGAGATTTACCTGACAAAATACGACCGCCTCGTGATCGGCGATGCGGACATCAAAGACACCGAGGAGCTCGCTCGAATCTCGGTCGAGGGTGGGAAGCTCAAGGCCGTGCCGGATATTCGCTCCGCCATTGATAACCGCTTCGCAGAAAAGGCCAAATAAGTCGGCTTCCATGGCGAAAGCAACCGAGGCCGCTATTCCTGAACCGACCTCAGACCTCAGGCCTGAGAGCCGCGCCTCACCTTCCTACTACCTCCACGCCTTCCTCGATAACTTCATTCCCCTGGCCTTCGTCCTGCTCCTGTGGGAGGGAGTGGCCCGGTTAGAGATCATTCACCCCGCGCTTTTTCCCACCGTCACGGAGATCTTCACGAAGATGTGGGAGCTCACACTGGAGGGGATCTTCCTGAGGGACGTTGCTCATTCTCTTCTGCGACTACTCTCAAGTGTCTTTTTCGCGATCATTGTCGGTACCATCTGCGGTCTGCTCATGGGAACGAGCCGCTGGGTGGAAAAAATAATCATTCCGCCGCTCAATTTTTTTCTTGCCATTCCCGGCATCGCCATTTTTCCCATCGTCATCCTATGGTTTGGACTGACCGAGAAGGCAATTATCTTTACCCTGTCCTTTGAGGCCAGCCTCAGTATCATGCTCAACACCTGGGGCGGGGTGAAAAGCGTCGATATTTCATTGATCAACGCCGGGCGCGCCCTCGGGGCCAACGACTATAATCTCTTTTATAAGGTTCTTCTCCCCGCTGCTTTGCCTTCCATCATCACCGGTTACCGCCAGGGCTTCTCGCGCGCCTGGCGCATCCTCGTCGCCGGCGAGATGCTCGCGTCTATCGGAACCGGCATCGGCTTTCGCATTTTTGAGGCGCGCGCATTCCTCGCCTCCGACGTCATGTATGCTGGAGTGATCATCATCGGGATTCTCGGCTTTCTACTCGAGCGAGTAGCGCTGCGGTCGCTTGAGATTTTTACCGTCCAGCGCTGGGGAATGGTGCGGGAGCTATGAAGCAAAGGCAAAAGGTAAAAGGCAAAAGTAAAACCGGCCAACCGCCTTTTTCTTTTTTACTTTTTACTTTTAACTTTTTACTTGATTATGTCCCAGCTTAAGCTCATCGTGCGCAACCTGCATAAGGTCTTCCAAGTAGACGAGGGCTTTGGCAGGTTCTCCTCCATTACTGCCATCGACAATGTCAACCTGGAGGTGAGCGAGGGAGAGCTCGTGACCATCATCGGTCCCAGCGGCTGCGGCAAATCGACGCTGCTCATGATCCTCGCGGGCCTCTATGATAAATCCTCCGGAGAGGCGCTCCTGGATGGAACTCCGATCAACGGCCCAGGATTAGACCGCGGGGTTGTTTTCCAGGAATTCGCCCTTTTTCCCTGGCTTACCGTGCGCAACAACATCTGCTTCGGCTTGAAGATGAAAGGCATCCCCCCCTCCGAGCATAACCAGATCGTCAAGCACTATCTCAAGATGGTAAAGTTGGAAGAATTCGAAAATATCTTCCCCCATCGGCTCTCCGGCGGGATGAAGCAGCGCGTGGGAATTGCCCGTGCCCTGGCCTATTCCCCGAAACTCCTGCTGATGGACGAGCCCTTCGGCGCGCTGGATGCCCAGACGCGCACGAGCCTGCAGCAGATGCTGGTGGATATCTGGACGGAGACACGAAAGACCATCCTCTTCGTGACCCACAGCGTGCGCGAGGCGGTCTTCCTCTCGGACCGCGTTGTGGTCTTGAGCCGGCGCCCCTCGCGCGTCAGAACCGTTCTTGAGGTCAAACTCCCGCGCCCGCGCCAGAGACTCTCCCAACCCTTCCTGCGTTACGAAGAAGAGCTGGAGGAGCTGATCGCCAGGGAGCTTGATGAAAAAAGCGGCGCGAGAGGAGCCCAAACGGCGTGAGAGATTCGTTGCTCAGGATGACCCAGCCCGAGGCCGAGGCGATCCTCAAGCGCAGCGCTCTTGCTATCATTCCCATGGGAAGCGTCGAACAGCACGGCCCCCATCTTCCCTGTGGGACCGACTATCTGGCCGCGCTCGTGATCGGCCAACGGGTGGCCGAAATAGTGGACGGGCTCTTACTCCCCTTCTGCCCGATCGGAGTTACCCCTTTCCACATGTCCTTTGCCGGCACCCTTAGTCTTAAGCCGCAGACTTTTATCGCTGTGGTCGAAGATATCTGCGACAGCATAATTAAGCATGGCGCAAAGAAGATCGTCTTCCTCAACTGGCATGAAGGAAATACCTCGTCGATGAATCTCGCCGCAGTCTCCGTACAGCAGCGCCATCCGGTGCGCGTGTTGGTGGTTCAAGCCTGCTACATCGCCTACGAGCTTTTTGGCAAGGAATGCGGCCTGACACACGGAGGCGAGTTGGAGGTCTTGCCGATTCTCGCCTACGAGTCCTCCCTGGTCCATCTGGAGCGGGCAACCAACCCGTCTCCTCCAGAGCGAGCGAGAAAGATAGACAGCCTTCGGCGCGGGCGCGCCGCCTACCCTTTTTTAAAAGATATCCGAGAGATTGCTCCCACGGGTTGGTACGGCGAGCCACAGAAAGCAACGCTTGAAAAGGCCAAAGAGTTCTTGGAGCAGGTGGCCGAGGCGTCGGCAGAATACATTCGCAACACTTTCAGGGAGTTGGGATAAAATGGCTCGAGACCCTGTGAGAGTAGCTGCGGTGGGCTTGGGGCGATGGGCAAAGACCCTGGCCGACTCGGTTAAAAAAAGCGATCGGCTGAAGATCGTGAGTTGTTTCAGCCGTTCGGAGAAGAGCCGGGAGGGATTTTCACAGCAATACGCATGTCGCGCGGCGAAGAGCTACGCCGGGCTGTTGAAGGATCCCGAGGTGGAAGGGGTCATCATCACCACCCCGAACGATGCCCACGCCGGACCGATAATGGAGGCGGCAGAAAAAGGCAAGCACGTCTACGTGGACAAACCCATCGCCCATACGATGGCGGACGCGCGAGCCATCGATCGGGCATGCCGTGAAGCCAGGGTAATCCTGGCTGTGGGCCACAGTGCCCGCCGCCTCAAGGGCAACCGAAAGATCAAAGAGATCTTCGAGCGGGGAGGGTTAGGGAAACTGGTCATGGCTGAATGCAATTTCTCCAATGACCGCAGCCTGGAGCTCACGCCGGACAAGTGGCGCTGGTACAAAGACAGGAGTCCCGGAGGTCCCTTGATTCAGCTCGCCGTGCATCACGCGGACACCTTGAACTATCTCTTCGGTCCGGTAAAGAGGGTGACGGCGATGGCCAAGAGGCTCTACACCCCGGCGGAGATTGAGGACGTGACCATGACCGTCCTGGAGATGGAGAGCGGGCAGCTCTGCTATATCGGTTCCAACTGGGCCTCCCAGGGAACGTACTTCACTTACGTGTACGGCATGGACGCCAATCTTTTCTTCACGGTGGACTTCAATTTTTGGAGCAACTCCGATGTGGTGGATCAGCACAGCCACCTGGAGATCCAGCAGCGGGGCTCCTCGGAGCACAAAACGATTCCTCTCTCCCGGGGGGATATGTTTCGGGAAGAGCTGGAGGAGTTTGCCGAGTGCGTCCGAGAGAAAAAGAGACCTGAGGTCGGGGGGCCGGAGGGGATAGCCGCATTGGCCGTTATTCACGCGTCGATTCGCTCGGCCGAAAGCGGTAGAGCAGTAGAGCTGAAAGAGGTCATGGAGGGTTAGGAAGGCGGTTTGCCACCTGGTATCGCTCTCTGAATTTTCGTATCCTTTGCTCGTCTATATAGTTCGGACGATAGCTAGGGCAGAAGGGA
>Ga0210377_10002191_pt1 | contig 17336 bp, 14 predicted proteins | sample PLM4_65_b1redo_FD_155480 | JGI IMG/M metagenome (GOLD analysis project Ga0210377, IMG submission 155480) | Groundwater sediment microbial communities from an aquifer in East River, Colorado, USA - PLM4_65_b1 redo | ecosystem: Environmental > Terrestrial > Soil > Riparian zone | place: USA: East... | reverse complement strand
GAGGGAGACGTTCCCCTCCGCGTCCATCACGCCGAGGTCGCCCGTGCGGTGCCAGCCGTCGATGCGGCTCTGCGCGGTCTCCTCCGGTCGGCGCCAGTAGCCGGTCATCACGATCGGCCCGCGCACCACGACCTCCCCGCGCGCGCCGCGCGGCACGTCGCGCCCGCGCTCGTCGGCGATGCGCACCTCGCCGAACGGAACGGGCTTGCCGACCGAGCCCGCGAGGCGCAGCGCGTCGTCCGCATCGAGGCAACAGAGGATCGACGTCTCCGTCTGTCCGTAGCCCTGCTTCAGCCGGATGCCCGCTTCCCAGTAGCGTTGGATCGTCTCGACCGAGAGCGCCGCGCCGGCGCTGAACGCGAAGCGGAGCGAGGCGAGCTTCTCGCGCGCGAGACCCTGGCCGAGCATCCGCTCGTACATGACGGGCACCGCGCCGAGCAGGGTCGCCCGCTCGCGCGCGACGCAGTCCTGCAGGCCGATCGGATCGAAGCGGTCGACCAGCACCGCCGTCGCACCGACGAACAAGGTCGGGACGGAGAGGATCTTCAGCCCGAAGGAGTGGAAGAGGGGGATCGGCACGACCACGACGTCGTCGGGGACGAGCTCGAAGTAGACCTCCGCGTTGCGCGAGTTCCAGTAGGTCTTGCGGTGCGGGAGCACGGCGCCCTTCGGGCGGCCGGTGGTTCCGCTCGTATAAAGAATCACTTGAGGCTGCTCGCCGCCGGGAGCGGGCGTGCGCCGATCGGCCTGCGCGGGCCGGAGCTCGCGCAGCGCCTCGGGCGAGAGGGAACGCGTGCCCGCGCGCTCGGGCACGTCGATGCCCGCGGCGCGCACCACCACGCGCGGCTCGGAGTCCTCGATCTGGAAGCCGAGCTCGGACGCGGTGAGCCGCGTGTTCAGCGGGATCGCGATCGCTCCGAGCAGCGCGGCCGCGAAGTAGAGCTCGAGGTAGAGCGGGTCGCTGGGCAGCGCCAGCGCGACGCGATCGCCCTCGACGACGCCGAGGCCCGCGAGCGCCGCCACCGTTCGGTTCACGCGCGACTCGAGCTCGCCGTAAGAGATGCGCTCGCCCGTGGCGTCGACGCGCAGCGCGATGTGATCGGGGCGCGCGTCCGCGTGTGCGGCGAGCCAGCTCCCCACGTTGGCTTCGGGTCCCGGATCTCGGCGCATGGCTTCGGCCGAGTGTGACAGAATGGCGGCGTGAACCTCAAAGGCCAGCCCGTCCGCGTCGGCGATCTCGTCCACCAGGCGGAGCGCGCGGTCTCGCCCGAAGTGATCGCGTTCTACTGCGACACGTTCGGTGACCGCAATCCGATCTACGCGCGCGACGGCGTCGCGCCGCCGCTGCTCTACCACAGCGAGGTGTACGCGCACATCGACCGCTGGTATCTGCGCAAGCTGGTCGGGAACCTGCACGCGCGTCAGGAGTGGCTGCTCTTCGCGCCGCTGCGCGCCGGTCAGACCGTGCGCACGCGCTCGATCGTGGTCGAGCGCTACCGCAAGCGCGACCGCGACTTCGTCGTGAACGAGGTCGACTTCTGCGACGAGAGCGGCCGCCTGCTCGTGCGCTCGCGCACCCACCAGTCGTTCCTCGCGGACGTGCCGCAGGTCGAGGGCGCGTACGTCGTCGATCGCGAGAGCGCGGCCAAAAAGGAGAAGCGCGCGGTCGGCGAGGGCGACGGACCCGAGCTCGAGCCCGTCGAGCTGCACGTCGATCTCACGACCTGCTGGCGCTTCTCGGGCCCGGCCAAGAACTACCACACCGACCGCGACGAGGCGAAGAAGCTAGGCTTCCCCGACGTGGTCGTTCAGGGAATGCTGTCGACCTGTCTCGCGTCGCAGATCATGGGCAACGCCCACGGCGCAGGCTGGCTCGCGGGCGGCCGCATGGACGTGAAGCTCGTGAACGTCCTCTGGGGCGGCGAGCGCGTCCGCGCCCGCGCGAAGCTGCGCAGCGAAACCCCCGAAGGCGCCTGCACCCGCCGCGAGTACGAGATCTGGGTCGAGAAGGACGACGCCAAGAACACCGTCGTCATCGTCGGCACCGCCTCAGCGCTGGTCTGAATTCCGGGGGACCGTCCGAACCCTCGCTCGCAGAACGCCCGGCAAGCCGCGCAAAGCGCGGCGCGCAGCGAGCCGCAGGCGAGCGCAGAGGGGCAGCGCGCGGCCGCCCGCGCGCTGCCCCCTAAGACAAGAACAGATCCAGCGCCTGCCCCATCTCGTGCGCCGAGGCGTAGCGATCCTCGGGGTTCTTCTGACACGCGCGCATGAGGATCTGGACGAGGCCCTCGGGAATCTCCGGTCGCAGGTGGCGCGGATCGGGCAGGGGCGCGTGGAGCTGCTGGTCGACCACGCCGTCGCCGCTGAACGGCCGCTGCGCCGTCGCCATCTCGAACATGGAGATGCCGAGCGCGTAGAGGTCCGTCCGGCCGTCGATCTCGTGCCCGAGGATCTGCTCGGGCGGCATGTACTGCGGGGTGCCCTTGGCTTCGGTGAGGCTCTCGTTGCCGGTCTCGAGCGCCTTGCTGATGCCGAAGTCCATGAGCTTCGCGCTGCCGTCGGACGCGAGCAGGATGTTCGACGGCTTCACGTCGCGGTGGATCACGTTCGAGCGGTGCGCGTAGGCGAGCGCGCGGCACATCTCGCGCCCGACCTCGGCGACCCGGCGCGGCGGCAGCGGCTGCTTCTCGTTCGAGCCGCGGATCCGCATCACCTCGCGCACCGTGCGGCCCTGCACGTACTCCATCACGATGCACGGCTGGTCGTTCACGATCGCGACGTCGTAGATGTGCACGATGTTCGGGTGGTTCATCGAGGCGGCGGCGCGCGCCTCGGCGCGGAACATCTTGACCGCGTCCGGGTTCGCGGCGAGCTCGCCGGGCAGGAACTTGATCGCGACCGGGCGCTCGAGCTCGCGGTCGCTCGCGAGATACACGATGCCCATGCCGCCGCGTCCGATCTCGTCGCGCAGCTCGTAGCGGTCGTTCGCGCCCGTTCCCATGGACGGGGAGGTGCTGGCCCAGGTGCGCTCGCGCAGCCGCTCGAGCCGGGCCTCGACGTCCGCGTACTGCGCGTCGATGGCGGAGATCCGCTCGAGCGTCTCGACCGCGCCTGCACCGTCGCCGATGCGCTCGAGCGCGGTCGCGAGCATGAGCAGGAGATCGAGGTCGTCCTTGCCGTAGCCCTCGCCCGCGGCGAGCGTCGCGAGCTTCTCCTTCGCGCGGTCGATCAGGCCCTTCTCGAGGAAGATGCGTCCCAGCAGGCGCGCCGCGTCGCGAGCGTCGCGGGCGTCGGGCGGAATACGCTGAAGTGTGTCGACCGCGCGCTCGTACGAGCCGACCTCGTAGAAGGCGCTCGCGGCGGCGAAGTGCTTGCCCTCTTCGAGCGCCATGTCCGCCGCGCGCATGCGGTCGCCGGCGCGCTCCCAGCAGGCGCGCGCCTCGGCGCGCTGGCCCGCCTTCTCGTGGCAATCGGCGGCGCGCTCGAAGACGCCGGCGAGCTCGTACGCCTCGGCGGCCTTCGCGTGCTTCCCGACCTTTTCGAAGAGCTCGGCGGCCTGGCGCGGATCGCCGGCCTCGGCGTAGCAGGCGGCGGCGCGGTCCCACTCGGACGCCGACTCGTAGAGCTCGGCCGCGCGCTTCAGCCAGCGCGGCTTGCGTCCGTGGGCCTCGAGCAGGGCATCGGCCGCGGCGACGCCCAGACCCGCGCGCGCGTACAGGCGCCCCGCGCTGTCCGCGTCGCCGAGGCGATGGTGGAGCTGCGCGGCGCGCTCGAGCTCGCCCGCGCGCTCGAAGAGCTCGGCCGCTTCGCGCTCGGCACCCGTGAGCAGGAGCGACTCGCCGGCCTCGCGCCAGAGCCCCGCGCTCTGGAAGTGATGCGCTGCCTCGGCGTGGCGGCCGAGCTCCGCGTACACCGCGGCCGCCCGCGCCGGCTGCTTGGTCTGCAGCAGCGCCTTCGCGAGCTTGGGCTTCGTGCCGGCGCGCTCGTAGAGCGGGATCGCGCGCGCGATCTGCTGGCGCTCGACCAGGAGATCCGCGGCGCGCTCGAGCTCGCCCTGCTCGACGAGCTTGCGGATCTCCGCGTCGCCGCTGTCGGCCGGCTTGCGCGAATCCCGCGCCTTCTGCGGCGGTTTGCGCCGAAGGCGCAGCCACACCAGGAGCAGTGCGAGCGACGCGGCGGCGGCCGCCAGCATGGCGGCGATGACCGGATCGTCGCTGCCCAGGCGGAGGGCCAGCGACGATGCAGCGCGCTCGATGTGCGCAAGCTCGTCCAAGCGGACCTGTCCCTCCGTCTCGCGCGGCACGGCGCGCCATCCGTGTCTTCGGCGTGGCGCAGATTCGTGTTGAGTGGAGCCGCCTTGGCTGCGCTCTCGCGTGCCGTATTCTGTCCGCATGGACCCCGTCCACCGCGAGGTCGCGCGCTTCCTGCTCGCACACGGCGTGCGTCGCGACGCGCGCGTGCTCGTGGCGGTCTCCGGTGGCGCGGACTCGGTGGCGCTGCTGCACGCGCTGCTCGCGCTCGGACAACGCGCGGGTGTCGCGCACGTCCATCACGGTCTGCGCGGCGCGGAGGCCGACGGGGATCTCGCGTTCGTGGCGGCGCTGGCGCGCGCGCTCGGCGTGGCGTTCCATGGCGCGCGCGTCGCCGCCGCGGTGCGCGACGGAAGCTCCCCGGAGGCGCGGGCGCGCGCGCTCCGCTACGCGGAGCTCGAGCGTTTTCGCAGCGCCTGCGGCTACGCGCACCTCGCGACCGCGCATCAGCTCGAGGACCAGGCCGAGACGGTGCTGCTCCGGGCGATGCGCGGCACAGGGATCGGCGGGCTGGCGGCGATCCGGCCGAGCCTCGACGAGGGGCGCGTGCTGCGACCGCTGCTCTCGGTTCGCCGCGCGGAGCTGCGCGCGTATCTCGCGGCACGCGGAGTCCCGTTCCGCGAGGACGCGAGCAACGCCGATCGGGCGATTCCGCGGAACCGCCTGCGCGCGGAGGTCATGCCCGCGCTCGAGTCGATCCATCCGGGCGCGACCGCGCGGCTCGCGGCGTTGGCGCGGCTGGCCGCGGAGGCGGACTCGATCCTGCAGGCGGATCTCGACGGCGCGCTCGCGTGCGCGGTCGTCGAGGGCGACGGAGGTGTGTGGCTCGAGGTCGAGCCTCTGGCTCAGCTCGACGGCGCGCGTCGGCGGCAAGCGTTGCTCGGGAGCGCGCGGCGCGCGGGCCTCGCCGAGCTCAGCCTCGGCCACGTGGAGCGGATCGAGGCGTTCCTTCTCGACGCGGCTCCGGGCACCGTCCTCTCGCTGCCGCGCCGCTTCGTCGTGCTGCGCGATCGCTCGCGGCTCTGGCTGGGTCGCGAGCCGGGACCGCGCTTCCCCGTGCCGGTCCGCGTGCCCGTGCCGCGCGACGGCGCGCTCGAATTCCCGGAGAGGGGTCTTCGTCTGAGCTGGCACGCGTGCTTTGCTCCGGATCCTCCCTCCCGACTGCTGCGCTTCCCTGCGCGCCCGCCCGAGGCGCTCATCGCGCGCAGCCCGGCCCCGACGGACCTCGTATTCACGCGTGGGCGCGAGCGACGGCTCAAGGAGTTGTTCGCGAGCGCCCGATGGTCGAGAGAGGCGCAGGCGCGCGCTCTGGTCGTCGAGCGGGACGGAGAAGTCGTCTGGGTGCCAGGTCTTTTTCGTGGCGAGGGGAGGGCGAGCTCGGGCAGTCTCGAGCTTCGGGCGGTCCGCCTTCCCGCCGCGCGCCTTCCAACACCGCTCTGAAGTTGTTAGTTTACGAGAGAATTCGCGCGCTTAGCCTGAGACATCCACGCCCCGCGCCAGCCCGGAGGTGAGTTGAACCACCTGTACAAGAATCTGCTGACTCTGGCGATGGCCATGTTCGTTCTGCTGGCCATCTTCAGCCTGTTCGGCGGCACTCCCCAGGAGCCCGACGAGATCAAGTACTCCGAGTTCCTCCAGCGCCTCGAGGCGGGGGAGGTCGGCGAGATCACCGTCAAGGGCGAGCACATCGAGGGCAAGCTCGATGACAAGTCGAGCTTCGCGACGAACGGCCCGTCGAGCGGCGATCGCTTCGCGAAGCTCCTGAAGAAGCACAAGGTCGAGACGACCTACAAGGCGCAGGACGACACGGGCGTGTGGCAGTCGCTGTTGATCAGCTGGCTGCCGATGCTGCTCTTCATCGGGCTCTGGTTCCTGTTGTTCCGCCAGCTCCAGTCGGGCGGCGGCAAGGCGATGAGCTTCGGCAAGTCGCGCGCGAAGCTGCTCTCGGAGAACTCGCAGCGCGTCACCTTCGCGGACGTCGCGGGGATCGAGGAGGCGAAGGCCGAGCTCGAGGAGATCGTCGCGTTCCTGCGCGATCCGAAGAAGTTCACCCGGCTCGGCGGCCGGATCCCGAAGGGCGTTCTCCTGATCGGCCCTCCGGGCACGGGCAAGACCCTGCTCGCGCGCGCCATCGCGGGCGAGGCGGGCGTGCCGTTCTTCTCGATCTCGGGCTCCGACTTCGTCGAGATGTTCGTGGGCGTCGGCGCGAGCCGCGTGCGCGATCTCTTCGGACAGGGCAAGAAGAACGCGCCCTGCATCATCTTCATCGACGAGATCGACGCCGTCGGTCGCCACCGCGGCGCAGGCCTCGGCGGTGGTCACGACGAGCGCGAGCAGACCCTGAACCAGCTCCTGGTCGAGATGGACGGGTTCGAGTCGAACGAGGGCGTGATCATCATCGCGGCCACGAACCGGCCCGACGTGCTCGATCCCGCGATGCTGCGGCCCGGGCGCTTCGACCGACACGTGACCGTGAACCGGCCCGACCTGCGCGGACGCGAAGCGATCCTGCGCGTGCACGCGCGCCGCGTGCTGATCTCGCCGGACGTGAACCTGACGGTGATCGCGCGCGGCACGCCGGGCTTCTCGGGCGCCGACCTCGAGAATCTCGTCAACGAGGCCGCGCTTCTCGCCGCGCGTCGCGACGGCGACTCGGTGGCGATGCGCGATTTCGAGCTCGCCAAAGAGAAGGTGCTGATGGGCGCCGAGCGGCGCAGCCTGATCCTGTCGGAGAAGGAGCGCCGCATCACCGCCTACCACGAGGCTGGCCACGCGCTGATCGCCATGCTCGAGGACCACAGCGACCCGGTCCACAAGGTGACGATCATCCCGCGCGGGAACGCGCTCGGCGTGACGATGACCCTGCCCACGGAGGACCGCTACTGCGTCTCCAAGGACGAGCTGCTCGCGATGATCACGCGCTGCATGGGCGGCCGCGCGGCGGAAGAGCTGGTCTTCAACCACTTCTCCACCGGCGCGTCCAACGACTTGACGCAGGCGACCAAGATCGCCCGCGACATGGTCTGCAGCTACGGCATGAGCGACAAGCTCGGTCCGATGAGCCTCGACGACGACCACGCGACGGTCTTCATCGGCCGCGAGTTCGGTGCGCCGTCGAAGCACAGCCCGGACATGGCGCGCCAGATCGACGACGAGATGTCCGGTATCCTCACCGAGCGCTACGCGCGCGCGAAGCAGATCCTGATCGACCACCGCGAGGCGCTCGAGGGCGTCGCGCAGGCGCTGCTCGAACGCGAGACGCTCGAAGAGAGCGATCTGCGGCTTCTGCTCGAGGGGCGGGCGCTGCCGCCGCTGCCCGAGCCGCTGGTGCGCGGCACGGCGGGTGCGGCCGCCAAGCCTTCGGCGGAGACGGACGAGGGGTCGCGCCGTCGCTTCGGCGAGAAGCCCATGCCCGACCCCGAGCCGGTTCCGGGATAACCCCATGCCCGATCCGCGGCCGGACACGCCCTCCCGCGCGCCCGGCGCGCCGAGTGCCGGTGCGCGACCGAGGTCCCAGACGCGAGTCCGGGTGCTCGGAATCGTGAACGTCACGCCGGACTCTTTCTGGGACGGTGGCCGCCACGCGAGCGTCGAAGACGCGATCGCGCACGGGCTCTTGCTTGCGGAGCAGGGCGCGGACTGGCTCGACGTGGGCGGCGAGTCCACGCGCCCGGGCTCGGCGCCGGTCTCCGAGGAAGAGGAGCGCGCGCGGGTCCTGCCCGTGATCGAGGGGCTCGCGAAGCGCTGCGAGGTCCCGCTGTCGATCGACACCCGCCGCGCGTCGGTCGCCGAGGCCGCGCTCGCGCGCGGCGCAGGCATCGTGAACGCGGTCGCGGGGCTGCGCGATCCCGCGCTCGCCTCCGTCTGCGCCGCGCACGGGGCGACCCTGATCCTGAACCACATGCGCGGCGAGCCGGCGACCATGCAACGCGCGCCGGTGTACGGCGACGTGGTGCGCGAGGTGCGCGACGAGCTGCTCGCGGAAGCCGCGTGCGCCGAGCGCGCCGGCGTCGCGCGCGGGCGCATCTGGCTCGACCCCGGGCTCGGCTTCGGCAAGCACTCGCTCGACCACAACCTGCCGCTGCTCGCGCGGCTCGAGGAGCTGGTCGCGACCGGCTATCCGGTGCTGGTCGGCGCGTCGCGAAAGTCGTTCCTCGGCAGGCTCACCGGAGCCCCCGTCGAGGCGCGCCTGCCCGGCTCGCTTGCCGCGGCGACGGCAGCGGTGCTCGCCGGCGCCCGCGGCGTGCGCGCACACGACGTGGCCGAGACACGGCAGGCCGTGGACGTCGCCGCGGCGATCCGCGCGGCGCGCGCAGTGGGCCCGGCGTGATCAAGCTCGTCTACGACTGGATCCTCGACCGCTGGGACACGTTCGCGTTGAACTTCCAGCCGCTGCGCGACTCGCTCGACATCCTCGTCGTCGCGTGGTGCGTGTACTGGCTGCTGATGCGCATCAAGGGCACGCGCGCCGCGCAGATGGCGCTGGGTCTGCTGATCCTGGTGCTGGCCTGGCGGCTCTCGGATCTGCTCGAGCTCGCGACGGTCTCGTTCCTGCTCGACAACTTCCTGTCCTCGGGCTTGCTCATCCTGATCGTGATCTTCCAGGCCGACATCCGCCGCGCGCTCACCCGCGTCGGGCGCGGGCTGTTCGCCTCCGCGCGCACGCAGGAGGCGCACACGATCGAGGAGATCGTGCGCGCGTGTCAGGCGCTCGCGCAGCGCCGGGTCGGCGCGCTGGTCGCGATCGAGCGCGAGGTGCAGATCGACGAGTTCGTCGAGCAGGGCACGCCGCTCGACGCCGAGCTCTCGCGCGATCTGTTGATCTCGCTCTTCCTGCCGTACTCGCCGCTGCACGACGGCGCGGCCGTCGTGCGCCGCGACCGCGTGGCGACCGCCGGCTGCATCCTCCCGCTGGCGACCCGCGGCAGCGTTCCGGGCGCGCTCGGCACGCGCCATCGCGCGGCGATCGGCATCACCGAGGAGACCGACGCGCTGGTCGTGGTCGTCTCCGAGGAGACGGGCAAGATCTCCCTCGTCGCGGGTGGAGAGATCCGCGAGGACCTCGACGGGCCGCACCTGCGCCAGGCGCTGCTCGAGCTCACCGGCAGCGCGCGAGATACCGAGAAGCCGTCGGGCGGCGAGGTGGCGGGCGATCCAGCGCACGCTGCCGAGACCTGAGGAGCGGCATGCGGATCTTCGACAACCTGCTCTACAAGGTCGTGGCGCTCCTGATCGCGTGCGTCCTCTGGGCGGCTGCGCAGGGCGTGACCGACGTCGAGCAGAGCTTCGACATCCCCGTCCAGGTCGAGAACGTGCCGGACAACCTCGTGGTCGTGGAGGAGTCGGCGCACGAGATCAACCTGCGCGTGATGGGCAGCCGCGCCGCCCTGCGCCAGGTCGCGAAGAACCTGCAGCACTACGCGGTGTCGCTCGACGGCGCGAAGGCGGGCGAGCACCGCATGGCCGTCAACAAGGAGCTGATCAGCCTGCCGCGCGGCGCGCGCATCGCGGCGCGCTCCCCATCGACGCTCGTGTACGCGCTCGAGAGCGTGAGCTCGAAGGTCGTGCCGGTGCGCGCGGACCTCACGGGCGATCTGCCCGCCGGCTACAAGCTCGCGCGCGTCAGCCTCGACCCGAAGGAGATCGCGATCTCGGGCGCGAAGAGCGCCGTGCGCAACGTGCGCGAGGCCGTCACGGACCGCGTCGATCTCTCGAACCTGCGCGCGTCCACCACGCTGGAGAGTGCCGTCACGCTGGGCTACCCGCACGTTTGGCGCAAGGATGTCACCGGCGCGCCGATCCGGATCAGGGTCGAAGTGGAGCCGGTGGTCGAGTCGACACCGGGCAGCTAGGCGGGGGACGGAATGGCGGTGGCGCGCAAGCTCTTTGGTACGGACGGCATCCGCGGGCGGGCGAACGTCCACCCGATGACCGGCGAGGTCATGCTGCAGCTCGGTCGCGCCCTGGCGGGGGTGTTCCGCATGGCGCCGCACGGCGGGCGCGCGCCGCGCGTGCTGATCGGCAAGGACACGCGCCGCTCGGGCTACATGCTGGAGGACGCCCTCGCGGCGGGCCTGTGCTCGATGGGCGTGAACGTGCTGCAGGTCGGCCCGATCCCGACGCCGGGCCTCGCGTTCCTGACCGTCGACATGCGCTGCGACGCGGGCGCGATGATCACCGCCTCGCACAACCCGTTCGAGGACAACGGCGTCAAATTCTTCTCGCGCGACGGCTTCAAGCTCCCCGACGAAGCCGAGGCGCGGATCGAGGAGCTGATGAGCTCGCCCGAGCTCGACACGCGGCGCGCGCTCGGGGCGGACATCGGCAGTGCCCGCCGGATCGATGACGCGTCGGGGCGTTACATCGTCTTCCTGAAGAAGACCTTTCCGCGCCACTCCACGCTCGAGGGCATGCGGATCGCGATCGACTGCGCGAACGGCGCGGCCTACAAGGTCGCGCCGACCGTGCTCGAGGAGCTCGGCGCGGAGGTGATCGCGGTCGGCCGGCAGCCCGACGGCATCAACATCAACGACGGCTGCGGTGCGATGCACCCCGAGCACATCGCGGCGGTCACGCGCGAGCACCGCGCGGACCTCGGCATCGCCGTCGACGGCGACGCCGATCGCGTGGTGCTGGTCGACGAGAACGGCGAGATCGTCCACGGAGACGAGATCCTGGCGATGTGCGCGCTCGAGATGAAGCAGCGCCAGGCGCTCTCCTGCAACGCCGTCGTCGGCACGGTGATGAGCAACCTGGGGCTCGAGCGGGCGCTCTCGGGTCTGGGGCTCCGGCTCGTGCGCGCGGACGTCGGCGACCGCTACGTGGTCGAGGCGATGCTGCGCGAGAAGATCAACCTCGGCGGCGAGCAGTCCGGCCACGTCGTGTTCCTCGACCACAACACCACGGGCGACGGCATGCTCACGGCGCTGCAGGTGCTCGCGCTCATGCGCCGCGAGGAGCGCCCGCTCTCGGAGCTCGCGCGCGTCATGGAGCGCACGCCGCAGGTGCTGCGCTCGGTGCGCGTGCGCAGCAAGCCGCCGCTCGAAGAGCTGCCCGAGTTCGCCCGCGCGCTGGCGCGGATCGGCGCGGACCTCGAGGGCCGCGGCCGGATCCTGGTGCGCTACTCCGGCACGGAGCCGGTCGCGCGCGTGATGCTCGAGGGCGACGACCGCGGCGAGATCGAGACGCTCGCCGACGAGCTGTGCGCGCTGATCCAGCGCGCGATCGGGGAGAATGCGAAATGACGGAGCGCCGGCTGGTCGTGAACGTCGATCACGTCGCAACCTTGCGGCAGGCGCGGCTGGGCCTGGAGCCGGACCCGGTGACTGCGGCGACCCTGGCGATCCTCGGCGGCGCGGACGGCATCGTCGTCCACCTGCGCGAGGACCGCCGCCACATCCAGGACAGGGACCTGCGCGTGCTGCGCCAGACGATCCACGGCCGGCTCTGCCTGGAGATGGCCGGCACGCAGGAGATGCTGAAGGTCGCGCTCGACGTGCGGCCCGACTCGGTGACGCTCGTGCCCGAGCGCCGCGAAGAGCTCACCACCGAGGGCGGGCTCGACGTGCAGAGCCGCATCGGCGAGATCGGCGAGATCGCGCGCGCGCTGCACGAGTCGAACATCCGCACCTGCATCTTCATCGAGCCCGACCTCGAGCAGATCAAGGCCGCGCACCGGGTCGGCGCGCGCGCGGTGGAGATCCACACGGGCCGCTATGCCGAACGCGGCCCGGATCACGAGGAAGTCCTGCGCAAGATCGAGGACGCGGTGCGGCTCGCGGTGAAGCTGAAGCTCGAGGTCGGCGTCGGGCACGGGCTCGACTACCGCAACGTGGGCAAGCTCGCCGAGAGCGATCTGATCGACGAGTTCTCGATCGGACACGCGATCGTGTCGCGCGCACTGTACGTCGGCATGGAGCGGGCGGTGCGCGAGATGAAGCAGCTTGTCGGGCGAGATTAGGGGCGTCGGGCTGGCGCTCGTCGAGATGCCGCGCTTCCGCGCGGCGCTCGAGCGCCGGGGCGAGCGCATGCTCGCGCGCATCTTCAGTCCGGCGGAGCTCGCGTACGCGCAGCGCAAGAAGACCGGCTGGCAGAACCTGGCCGCGCGCTTCGCGGCGAAGTGCGCGGGCCGCGCGGCCCTGCGCGCCGTGCTGGGCCGGACGCTTCCGCTCTCGGGCCTCGAGGTCGCGCGCAAACGCAGCGGCGAGCCGGTGCTGGTGCTGCGCGAAGTCGTTCCCGCGGAGCCGCTCGCGCTCTTCCTCTCGCTCTCGCACGATCCCGACTTCGCGCTGGCGAGCGTCTGGGTGGAGGCGAGCGCGTGAAGCCCTGGCTCTGTCCGACCGGCGCGGAGATGCGCGCGATCGACCGCGACGCCATCGAGCGGCTCGGCATCCCCGGACGCACGCTCATGGAGACCGCCGGTCGCGCGGTCGCCGAAGCCATCGCGCGCTTCCATCCCGCGAGCACGCGGCCGCTCGTCGCCTGCGGCGGCGGCAACAACGGCGGCGATGGCTACGTGATCGCGCGGGTGCTCGTCGAGCAGGGACGCGGAGTCGAGCCGGTCGTGCTCGATCTCGCGCGACCCGAGTCGCAAAGTCCCGAGGCCAAGGCGAATCGCGAGCTGCTCGAGTCGGCCGGGATCCGCACGCTTCGCGCGGGAAGCGCCGCGGAGATCGCGAGCGCGCTCGCGGCCTGCGACCTCGTCGTCGACGCCGTCTTCGGTGTCGGGCTCGCGCGCGCGGTCGACGGTCCGCTCGCGGAGATCCTGCGCGCCCTCGGCGCGAGCGGCCTGCCGTGCGTCGCGGTCGATCTGCCGTCGGGTCTCTCGAGCGACACGGGCCGTCCGCTGGGGACCTGCCTCGAGGCCGATCTCGTCGTCACCTTGGGCCTGCCGAAGCTCGGCCTCGCGCTCTACCCGAGCACCGCGCGAATCCTGGTCGCCGACATCGGGCTGCCGCGCGCGTCGATCGAGCGCGCGAACGTCCGCCAGCACGTGCTCTCGCGCGAGGCCGCGCGCGCGCTGCTCCCCGACCGACCGCTCGACGGCCACAAAGGGCGCTTCGGTCACGTGCTCGTGGTGGGCGGCTCGCCGGGAAAGACCGGCGCGGTGCTGCTCGCAGCGCAGGGCGCCCTGCGCGGGGGCGCCGGTCTGGTGAGCCTGGCCGCGCCTCGGGCGTTTCATCCCATCTACGCGAGCCAGCTCGCCGAGGCGATGTGCGTGCTGCTCGAGGATGCATCCGGCGGCGGACTCGCGGAGTCGCACCTCGATGCGCTCGCGCGCGAGCTCGAGACCCGCGACGCGCTCGTGCTCGGGCCGGGCCTCGGCCAGGACCCGTCGAGCGCGGCGCTCGCGCGGAGCCTGCTCGCGCGAGCGCGCGTTCCCGCGGTGGTCGACGCCGACGGCCTGAACGCCTTCGGCACCGAGCTCGAGGCCCTGCGCTCGACCGCGCCTCGCGTTCTCACGCCCCACCCGGGCGAGGCCGCGCGTCTGCTCGGCCTCTCGACCGCGGCCGTCCAGGACGACCGACCGGCCGCGGCGCGCGCGCTCGCCGCGCGCAGCGGCGCGGTCGCGATCCTGAAGGGCGCGCGCAGCGTGATCGCCGCGCCGGACGGGGAGCTCTGCGTGAATCCGACCGGCGGTCCGGGCCTGGCCGCGGGTGGCTCCGGCGACGTGCTCGCGGGCCTCGTCGGCGCGCTCCTCGGACAGGGCCTGCGCGCCTGGGACGCCGCGCGGCTCGGCGCCTGGCTGCACGGTCTCGCCGGAGATCTCGGCCCGAAGGTCGGCGGTCTCGCGTCGGAGCTCGCGGCCCGGATCCCCGCGGCCTGGCAGGCGCTCGCCGTGCCCGAGCGAGAGACGGATGAGCCCGGAACGCTCGTTCCATTCCCATAGCCCGGTGGAGACGCGCCGACTCGGCCGCATCCTCGGCGAGCGGCTGCGCGGCGGAGACGTGGTGGGGATCGAGGGACCCCTCGGCGCGGGGAAGACGTGCCTCGTCCAGGGTCTGGCCGAAGGACTCGAGGTCGACTCGCGCGTTCCGGTGACCAGCCCCACCTTCGTGATCGTGGCGGAGTATCCCGGCCGCGTCTGGCTTCGACACGCGGATTTCTATCGGGTAGAAAGCTACGCTCGCCTGCTCGACGCGGGCTTCGACGACCTTTGCGACGCGAACGGCGTGCTGGTCGTCGAATGGCCCGAACGCTTTCCCGAGGCGCTCCCGAGCGAGCGGCTCGAGATCCGCATCGATTCCGGGCCAGGCCCCGAGGAGCGGCGGATCCGGATCGCGGCGCGGGGCGAGCGGGCAGAGAAGATCCAAGAGGAACTCGAAGCGCGATGGCCTTGATCGTCCAGAAGTTCGGCGGAACGTCGGTCGCCGGCGTCGAGCGGATCCGCAACGTCGCGCGCCGCGCGGTCGAGACCCGCAAGCGCGGCAACGACGTGGTGGTCGTGGTCTCCGCGATGGCGGGCGTCACCGATCAGCTGGTCGCGTTCGCGAACGAGATGTCGCCGGCCCCCGACCCGCGCGAGTACGACATGCTGGTCTCGACGGGGGAGCAGCAGACGATCGCGCTCACCGCGATGGCGATCCAGGGGCTCGGCGTTCCCGCGCGCAGCTTCACCAGCGCACAGGTGAAGGTCCAGACCGACAACGACCACGCGCGCGCGCGCATCCTGCGCATCGAATGCACGCGCATCCGCGAGGAGCTCGCGCGCGGCGGGATTCCGGTGCTGCCCGGCTTCCAGGGCGTGACCGACGAGGGCGAGATCACGACGCTCGGCCGCGGCGCGTCGGACACGACCGCGGTCGCGCTCGCGGCGGCGCTCAAGGCCGACGTCTGCGAGATCTTCACCGACGTGACGGGCGTCTTCACCAGCGACCCGCGCATCGTCCCGAACGCGCGCAAGCTCGCGCGCGTCTCCTACGACGAAATTCTCGAGATGGCGAGCCTCGGCGCGAAGGTGCTCGCGGTGCGTTCGGCGAAGATCGGCATGAAGTACCGCGTGCCGATCCACGTGCGCAGCACGTTCAGCGATGAGGAGGGCACCTGGGTGGTTCCGGAGAGCGAAGTGATCGAGCGGCTGGTCGTCTCGAGCGTCACCTACAACCGCAACGAGGCGAAGGTGACGATCTTCGGCGTGCCCGACGTGCCGGGCATCGCGGCGAAGATCTTCGGGCCGCTCTCGGAGGCCGGGGTGGTCGTCGACATGATCGTGCAGAACGTCTCCACGCAGGGTCACACCGACATGACGTTCACGGTCGCGCGCGGGGACGTGAAGCGCGCGCTGACCCTGGTCGAGGGCATCGCGCAGAAGCTCAACGCCGCGGGCGTGACTTCGGACGCGGGCATCTCGAAGGTCTCGGTGGTCGGGCTCGGCATGAAGGACCACGCGGGCGGCGCGGGCAAGATGTTCCAGGTGCTGTCCGAGCACGGCGTGAACATCCAGATGATCAGCACCTCGGAGATCAAGATCTCCGTCGTGATCGATGAGAAGTACACCGAGCTCGCCTGCCGCGCGCTGCACGACGCCTTCGAGCTCGGCGGCAGCGCGCCCGAGCCCGAGGTCGGATAGGGGTTGGGACCGCGCGTCGCCGAGACGACCGCGGCGCGCGCCGCGATCCTCGCGGTGGTCGCGCTCGTCGCGGTGCTTGGCGCCCGGACCCCCGCCGAGCCCGGGCCGCTGGCGCTCGTTCGCGACACCGGCGGGTGTCGACTCCGGCTCGCGGGCAGCGGCCCCGCGTGCGACTGCCGCGAGATGCCGGCCGACGCGCGCGCCGCGCTCGGCTTGCCGCAGGCGCTGAACAGCGCGAGCGAGGTGGCACTCGAGCGCGTGCCCGGTCTCGGGCCGGCGCGCGCGCGCGCGATCGCACGCGAGCGCGCGCACGGCGGCGCGTTCGAGTCGCTCGATTCGCTCTCGCGCCGCGTACCCGGCATCGGCCCCAAAACGGTCGACCGGATCCGGCCCCACCTTTTCGCGGTGGGACCGGATCCGGCCTGTGGAGCAGGGAGTCCGAGTTGAGTCGGCCCGGTGGCGCCCGCGGTCAGCAAGGAGGGAGGCAACCGCGGGCGGCCGGTCCGCGCCTGGTGATCGAGCAAGCGGCGTGCCGCGCAGCGCGCGCGTCCCGCGGTCTCCGCGGGCCTCGCCGCGGCCTCCGCGGACCTCGGGTGGGCAGCCGCGGTGCGAATCGCGGAGGCCGGCTGCCCCGGGCCGAAACTCGCTAGTCTGTCCTGCGCATGGCTGACGTGTACCTCGACTACAACGCCACCGCGCCCGTCCGGCCGGAGGCCCAGCGCGCGATCGCGGACGTGCTCGCGCACGCGCCCGGGAACCCGTCGAGCACGCACGGCTTCGGCGCAGCGGCGCGCGCTGCGCTCGCACGCGCGCGCAAGCAGGTGGCCGAAGCGCTGGGCGTCGCAGCCGAGACGATCGTCTTCACCAGCGGCGCGACCGAGGCGAACAACACCGTTCTGCGACACGCGGCGCACGCCGGCGGCGTGCCCGGCGCGGCCGCGCGGCTGGTCACCTGCGCGACCGAGCACCCGGCGGTGCTCGAAGAGGCGCGCGTCCTGGAGGCCGAGGGCTGCCGTGTAGCGGTTCTTCCGGTGGGCCCCGATGGACGTCTCGACCCGGCGGTTTTCGAGGCCGCGCTCGAGCCTGGCACGCGGCTCGCGTCGGTGATGTGGGCCAACAACGAGACCGGCGTGATCCAGCCGATCGCGGAGCTGGCGCGGATCGCGTCGGCCCACGGCGTGCCGTTCCACACCGACGCGGTTCAGGCGCTCGGCAAGCTGCCGCTCGCGCTGGCCGATCTGCCGGTGGACTACGCGTCGTTCTCGGCGCACAAGCTCGGCGGCCCGAAGGGCGTGGGCGCGCTCTACGTGCGGCCCGGCGCGGGACTGACACCCCTCTTCAGGGGGGGCTCCCAGGAGCGCGGTCGGCGTCCGGGCACCGAGAACGTGCCGGGCATCGTCGGCTTCGGAGCGGCCTGCGCCGCGGCGCAGAGCGACCTCGAGGCCGCGCACCGCAGG
>Ga0210377_10002190_pt1 | contig 17337 bp, 13 predicted proteins | sample PLM4_65_b1redo_FD_155480 | JGI IMG/M metagenome (GOLD analysis project Ga0210377, IMG submission 155480) | Groundwater sediment microbial communities from an aquifer in East River, Colorado, USA - PLM4_65_b1 redo | ecosystem: Environmental > Terrestrial > Soil > Riparian zone | place: USA: East... | reverse complement strand
TTAGGGTCAGGTCTTTACGGCCTGTTGCCCAAATCATATAGATAAAAATAATCGGTAATGCTATATTGCTGCGACATTAATCACGACCTCAGGAGCCAATAGCCATGATGGGAGTGCAGCAACCACCGCAAAGCAGCTTATTTTATGTCGGCATCAATATCGAGAGACGAATCCGTTCAAACCATCCACTGCGGAAGGTGAATGAGCTGATCGATTTTGGCTTCGCCTATAACGAAGTCAAAGACCTCTACGGCAGCAGCGGCAACGTTTCCGTCCCGCCGCCTGTAATCCTGAAGTTGATGCTGCTTCTCGTCTTCTACAACGTACGCTCGGAGCGGGAATTGATGGACACCCTCCCGGAACGTATCGATTGGCTCTGGTTTCTGGGCTATGACCTTGATTCAGAAATTCCGAATCACAGCATATTATCCAAAGCCCGCAAGAAATGGGGCGTTGAAATATTTCAAGGCTTCTTTGAGCGCATTGTCCAGCAATGCGTGGAAGCCGGCCTTGTTGACGGCCGGAAGATCTTTGTCGATTCCAGCCTCGTGGATGCGAACGCCTCTAATAATTCAGTTCTCGATACCCGGAACCTGAAGCATCAGTTGCATAAGAACTACAAAAAGCTGGAAGCCCGATTGGAAGAACGCACCGAAAGTGCCGATCCGTCCAGGACCTACGAAAAAAAGAACAACCGATATATCTCCACCACCGACCCGGACGCGGCACTGGTTAATCGAGGGAAAGCCAAGCTTTCCTATCAGGTGCATCGGGCCGTTGACGGCAAGCACGAAATCATCACAGCAACCGACGCTGCCCCCGGTGATGTGAACGAAGCCCATCTGATGCTGCCGCTGCTTGAGAAGCACGAGGCAATAACAGAAGTCAAAGCGGAAACAGTTGTCGCCGACAGCAAATACGGGACCATCGACAACTTCCTTGCCTGCCATGACCGGGGCATACAGGCGCATATCCCGGATTTACGACAAGCAGCGGTCAAGCGTACGGCGCAACGCGAAATATTTGCGGAAGACCGATTTTCCTATGATCCGGTCACCGATACCTATACCTGCCCGGCAGGTAACCTGCTTAAACCGAAATCACTCCATATCAACAGGCAGAGCCGGGATTACGCAGCGCCCAGGAAAGTATGCGCCGCATGTCAGCTCAGGGAACAATGCACGAAGAACAAATCAGGCCGAACGATCAAGCGTCACCTTCGTCAGGATGTACTTGACCATATGCGCGCAATAAGTCGTTCAGCCAACTCACGCTACGACATCAAAACCAGGCAGCACCTGATGGAGCGCTCCTTTGCCAGGGGCATGCGATATGGCTTCGATCAGGCACGCTGGCGAGGCCTATGGCGAATGCGGATCCAGGAATATCTGACCTGCGCCATCCAGAACATGCAAGTGTTGATAGCGTATGCCTCCAAGCCGAAGAAAGCAGCTGCGGCAAGCCTGCACGTTGTTCAAAAAACAGTGGTAAAGGCCATCGGGTCTCTACGTTTACATGCTCCCATGAGCCGGAACCGGTATTTTTCAATTGCTGGCTCAGGATTCTTATCGTATCAAGGCGCTTGACCAGTCCGGGAAGTCATTTGGGCAACAGGCCGTTTACTGTTAGCATTAGACTTCTTGCGGGACGTTGTTTTCTACGTTGCATAACTCTTTTCGCCTATCCGCCACTCCTATAGAAGTTAGAAGTTTGAAGAGTGAAGACTTCGACGAGCTCAGTCGAGTCGCTTGAAGGCTTTTATTCATATCTATAATATCGCAAGCGCTTTATCGACCACCAATTTGATCAGCCCGGTCCGGAACCGTTCAAGTTTGACGGCTGCTATGCCGGCCTGGGTCAGCGCATGGATTTCCGCAAGGGCTTTCTTCCCCATCACGAAGTCGGTAAAATCCTGATCGGTGATTTTCTTCTCCGCGCGGAGCTTCGCCCACTTCTGCAGGTCATCCTTCATCTTATCCAGAAATGCCTTTGCGTCCGCGCCTGCCTGGTCCTCAAAACCTTCGACAGTGTTCTTTGCAAGGTCCTTGGCGCCTGTCAGCACGGCGTCGATAAAGTCATCGAGCTTACTCATGATTATTTCCCCTCCTTTGCGCCGCACTTGGTGGCTTCTTTTTTGTTCGCTTCCAGACATATTATCTCGTCATACGCGTCGGCAACCAGAGCCTTAAATTCATCGATGACTACCGGGGACAAAACGCCTCTTTCTTTCCACCGCAGAAAGAACTTCCCCAGCAGGTCGCCGTCGGCCTTCTTGAGTATCCGCCATTGCTTCGCCGATATGCTGTTGGAAGGTATGCCGTTCACGAACTCATATGCCTTGTCGATCTCCACCCTGAGCGCTTCAACTTCTTTTTCGTGATCGGCATAGGGCTGCGTAGCCTTGTCCATCAAAGCGAGAGTAGCGGCCTTAAGCGAAGTTGCGTTCTGGTATGCGGTAGGACTATAGGGCCCGATCAGCGGCGCGCACCCGGCGATAAGGAACGGCAGAAGGAACATCCAATGAAGTTGCTTCACTAATTTTCGTGCGAACTGTATCATGATAGCCTCCTGGGACCTCTTATGGGACGTTGTTCGATCTTTGCTTCCCTTCACCGGGACACAGAGCGGCCCGTCTGCTTTGTCGCCCTTCATGCCCGTTTGCTTTAATCCCCCTTCTCTATTTAATTTCCCGTTCCTTCCCCTCCGCCAGGCTCCTGACCGTCGTTCTGACCGGCGCGGTCCCGGCGTCCTCGTACCAGAACTCGGTCCGCACGAGCTCCTGTTTGCGGTCGGGCGTGTACATGCGCATGAACATGAGACGGCCCCGGGAGTCGTACTCGTAGGTGGTGCAGGTGATCGCCTGTTCTCCGTTCACCACCACCTTGCTCAGTTCCAGCGCGGTCTGCCTGATCCCGTCGGCAAGGCCTATGACGAACCCGCCCACCGTGCCCAGGGTGACCGGCGTCACGATGATCGCCAGCTCCAAAACCGTCGCTTCCCTCACTTGAACTGGCGACTCGTCTTCCGTGAAAAGGTAGGCCAGGCCGCCGGTGGAGCAGGCGCCCTCCTTGAACCCCTTGCCCGTCCATTCGTACACGGTCCGGAACGGTTTGGCGTAGTCGGGCTTTTGCCTGACCACGGCAATGTCGTAGCTGATCGCGGGCCTGCCCTCCGCCAGACGCACCAGGGAGAAGCGGTCGCCCGGCCCGGACGGCCGCCCGGCAAGGGCCGCGCCGATGACCGGCAGCCCTTTGTCGTCATAACCGATCGCCGGGACGACGATCTCGCTGGTCCAGGGTGCCGTGTCGTCCAGCGCGACACGCTTCGCGGCGCATCCGAACGCGATGACGGAGACGAGACCGAGGCTTACGAACGTTTTCAGTATATTCATGAGAACCCTTGCAACGGGGAATGCCCTCCCTCGAGGATTCAGTTGAGTATGAACTTACGGATATGGCTTGTCAAGCAAGCGCTTGCTTTACTTTAGGCTAAAGGCTGACGGCTGAAGTATCTTAATCTCGCGGCAGATAGACCGCGTACCCCCGCGGCGGCGCGTAAAATTCTCCCCATCCGTCTTCCTGGGTCTGCAGCTCCTGCGGAATGCGGGCCTCATCGCGGCCGCACCATGCGGCAGGGACGAACTTGGTGTTTTTCGCGGCCGCACCATGCGACGGGAGCGAACGCCCTGTTTTTCCACTGCGTCCTGACCCATGCCCCGTTCCACGCGTCTCCCCGGTTGTTCATGACGAAGACCAGGCCCTTCTGGCCGCCGATGCCGCTCCGCTGCATGAGGTAGAGGTTGTCGTCCACGTAGAGGACGGACGTTTCGCCGCCTGCGTGGTCTTCATGCGCCCTCACGAGGGCCGCTATGCCGTTCTGCGCTCCCTCCCTGCCCAGGCCCCATTGGTAATAGTCCTGCCAGAACACGCACGGGTAGCCCTCGTGGGTCAGGATGAAGGCGTAGGCCAGCATCTTGTCATTCACGATTGGGGGATTATCGTCGCCGCGAAAGTCGTGGTTGTCCACGAAGGTGACCGCCTCGAACGGCCGCTCTTTCATGAGCACGCCGTTGTCCACGAGCCGCCGCAGGCTGAAGCCGTAGGAATCGCAGAGGTCCTTCAGGCGGTAGCGGAGCGGAAAATCGAAGGCGCCGACCCGGTGCGCGGCCCAGCTGTTGACCGCATCGAGCCAGCCGTCGATGTAATCGTCGCCGGCCCAGCATTCGCCCACGCCGAAGAGCTCCACCGGCCTGCCGCCGCGCGTGTAGCTCCGGTCGTGGATCGCCCGGACGAGCCACGCGCCGAACCCCTTGACGAAGTCGTAGCGGAAGCCGTCGAACCCGATCTCCTCGATCATCCACTTGGCGTGGTTGAGGATGCCGGTCGAGACGCGCGGGTTGATGTGGCAAAGGTCGGGCATGTCGCCGAAGGCGGCGTTGTCCGACTCCGGGTACGGCGAGGGGTTGAAGCAGGTCCAGTCGCGGCTGAAGGTCCCGCTTTGGGGCGTGAAGCGCGTCCACCGCGTCCGGTTGGTGATCGGATTGAGCTCTTCCCCGTCGGCGCCGTTGTTATGGTTGAGGACCAGGTCGGCGTAGACCTTCAGCCCCTTTCCGTGCGCGGCCCGGACCAGGGCCCGCAATTCCTCTTCCGAGCCGAACCAGGTCCTGACCTCGTCCTTGCCGTTCGTTTTCCTGACCGCTTTCTGCGGGTATTTCCCCAGGTCGTAGTAGTCGTAGACGTCGTACCCCATGGACATGCCCCCGATGTTCGCCGCCTTGTTCGCGGGAGGCAGCCAGAGCGCGGTGAAGCCCGCTGTCTGCAGCGCGGAAATTTCACCCTTTACGTGGTTCCACCACTCGAATTCCTTCCCCTCGATTCTGGGGCAGTCCCAGTAAAACGCCTGCATGATGACGCCCATAGGACCTCCTTTTTCCATGTCGCAAACTGTGCCCGTCCTCACGGCTGCATAAGAGCCAAAAGTATCGCATCGCCGCATTGCAAAGTACGCATCAACATCAGTTTCAGTCTTATAATCAGTTGATGCAATTCAAGAAACAAGATTTGACCCTGTATCCCCTTTTGGTATCAGCGACCGGCTCACCCAGGACTTCAATGCGAATTTTAGGATCACTATCCTTCGGTGCCTTGAGCTTTAATGTGTATGACCCATCAAGATTGTCTACTGGGTCGCCATCAAAGGAACCGGCGCTCGTCGTGGCCTTTATGAACTTACCCCAACCCGGTCCAAGACGGTTTTTCGCTCGGTCGCGTGGTGTTACAAGAAACCGAATAGTTTGTAAATCAGCCTTGTCAATTACATCGGCCTTAATCACAGTTTGGTCGACTGTGGGCTTAAGCCGCACGTAGCGCGAGAAACGCTCACTGCGTTGAAAGTTATCATTCACGGCCCCTTTACCTTGAACCTCAAAGGTAAACACATACGTGCTCGCAACCGTTCTCCCGGCCGGGAGATTCCCCTGGTAAACGCCGCGTCTCTTTTCGGTGAGCGGTATGACGTTTCCGGGAAGCATCCGCATAAGATTCGGATCCTTTTCCAGCATCAGTGCAAGCTTCCGTGTGGCCTCATCAGGGAACCGATCGCCTGCCCCTGGTTGAACTGCACTGAGCCGTTTTGGATCATCTATCTTCGTCCTGGAAAGAAGCTCGCCCAATCCGGTCTCGGGCCCTTCAACCGTTACTCTTACATTAAGACCGGATATCGGGTTTCCATTCTCCAGCACTCTGACTTCGAACGGCAGAACCTCGCCCGCTCCGGGGTCCGCTCCCCCTGCCTTGTATTCGAGCTTGATTGCCGGATCGTCAAAAAGCGCATAGGCATTGAGCGGTGGCAGAGATGACTGCGCAACTGCACTTGTGAGATGAGTCGGTTCGTACACGCGAAGAACCCACTGGCCCACATGATCCTCAGAGCCACGTCCCTTGAATGGGAACCGAACCGTATAAGCCGCATATCCCTGCGCCGAATGGAAACTTGACGAAGGGGGATCAATACGCCCGACGGGAGTATCTAGATAGAACCGTAAATCACGGCCTTTCGCCTGCCATGTCACCAGGAACGTTACACGCCGAGCTGTGCGGTTAACGATAAACGTCTCAGCACTGCTGCTGCCTGATGAAGAGGACGAAGTCGCTGGTTGTGCTGCAAAACCGCTTCCGGTTACGGGAGCAAAAGGAGACCCTGAAGGATTCAGGCCCAGGACATCCGCAACCCAGTAGGCGAAATTACTTTGAATCTCAGCCGTACCGCCGCTATAGTAGAATCCCGGGATGCCCCCTTGATTGGCGAGATTATCGAAGAGATCCTCCTGGATTTGAGTGCCGAGGGCGATCGTATAAAAACCGATATCGCCGGGCAAAGAAGTCCCGCCGACGGCAACACCCGGTGGCGGTGAATTCAATACCAGCATTGGCGGAACATTTTGCATGCCGTCCGACAGCAGCATGACGACCTTCCGTTTACCGTCGTCCGGAGACGGGAAGCCGCCGACGCCTGCGTTAATTCCTTGACCGATAGCGGTCAGATTCGTCGGTGAGAGGGCATTAATGAAATTATTAAGCACCTCCCGGCCTCCTCCTGAAGACATATCAGAGGGATCTTTCACGCCGCCGGTGCTTCCTGTCACCGAGGTCGAGAAAGAAACCGCCCCGATTCGAAAACCGTCGCCGGCATAGTCATCAACGACGTCGAGGACCATGCTGCCAGCATCTTTGAGCGCATCGATTTTGCGCTCGCCGGCAACATCCGTCGCCATGCTCATGCTCCCCGACTGATCGAGAACCATCATAATATTCGCCGCCAGGAGCGGGGCCGGCGGGGCCGCGGACATGCACGACGAGAAGGCCGACGTGCAGGCGTCGTCCGTCCCGACAGCTTGAACCGCGTAGTAATACGTCATGCCGTTGTTTACCGTAGTGTCGGTGTAAGTAGTTGCAGGGGCCGTTATGTCCGCGATCGGCGTGAAGCCCTGGTTGCAGCCGAACTCGTTTTTAAAAACGCGATAGCTCGCGGCATTGGCTGTTGCCGTCCAACTGAGCTGCACTTGCCCGGTTGCGGCAGTCGCTGTGAGTGTCGGAACCGCAATTGCGGGGCAGGTCGTGCTTTCCGCGGGCGCGGCAGTACCACACGCGATGCCGTGATCGTGAAAGGCGTTCCAGATGATACCCGCGTTAGGTGTGCCGTCAGCCAGATTGCCGTTGTCATCGTCGATCGAGAGAAACACCGTATACCAGTTATCAGCGCCGCAGCCGTCCACCGTCGCCGCGGAATTACACTGGCCTCCGGAGACAAGTTGATACGCGCTGCCAGTCTGGTTAAGAGATTCATACCAGATTCGATCCCCCAATGCCCATCCGGCATCGCCATATCTGGCGACAAAACCCTGAATCATGTCCCAAACCGCACCCGATGCGATCAGACTTTCACAATGGCCTTCGTAACCCATGGGACCTTGATATGGCCAGATACCCCAAAGGTATGGGCATGTCCACCGATCACAGTCGGCAGGTGCAACATCGATGTTGGCTGGCGCAACATTAGGTGCTACGTCAACGTCTCTAACCCCTGTGCAACCTGCTCCACATCCATATTCACACGGGCAATTAGGTACAAAGTTATTCCCTATGCAAGCGTCATGGGTTTGAAGGAATGCCATAATATCTCCATAGGCCTCACCACTGCCATTCTCGGGTGGTGCTCCGTTCGTATTATCGTCAAGGCCATGACCAAATTCATGGAGAAAAATAGCAGAAATCTCACCTGTGTTGGAACATACGTAGTCAACTGTTGCATCCGTCGGGCATTGAACTCCATATGTCGCCGTAAGGTCATAAAGCTGATAAAACTTAAGGCGCGTTCCATCCCAATAAGCGTTGCAGTCACCGCTGATATTTGTTCTCGACTCGAGTTGATTGTTCAGCCAGTGTGTGTCGGAGGGACCAACGCCCAAATAATATTTTGTTTTGTCTTTTATGAGATTGAGATGATAGAAGCTCGATCTTCCGGCGTGAGTATTGCCATTCCCTCCGAAGCCGGGGGTGGTGCAGTCGGTCCCGGCGCTCCTGCCGAAACTTAGATCACCTGGTGGTAGCGAGGTTGAAAGTGAGGTGGTGCCGCAACTGTCGTTGACTCGTACGTAATCTCCTTCAAGGGTGGCGGTTGCCAGAGATCCGGGTGGGTTGTAGTCGTAAACGCCTGATTGATCCGTTTTTTTTGCCGTTCCATTAACCACGTTTAGGCGAGGGAGCCCGCGGAGAACCTCTGTGTCCGTGTTGGTGTTTGGATATATACCTCCTCGAACAACGGCATCAGCGCTGTGCGTCTTATTAATTGCATTCACCAGTTCTCCGCTGTGCGCGTCGAACCAGAGCTCGAAACTAAGTGTATCCGTCACTATCCATATTGTTCGCACAAGCTGATGACCGAGCGATCCATCGGGCAAATTGAGCGGGACGATTTGAAGGGTTTTGTCTGCTTGCCCGACATCCCGCACCGCCTCCAGCACTTTTGGCTTCGGAGGGTTGCCGAGCAGATCAAGAGACTTATCGACTGCCTGCTGGCGGGAGATGATCGCAGCGGTGCTTATCCCGACGGGGGAAATGGCGAGCTGGTTGCCGAACTGAATGAGATTACCGTGGTTGATCCTGAAAAAAACATATGCGTCTCTTACCGGAATAGCGCCGAGCGCGGGATCACGATATACGGACTGATACCTGAGCGTCCAGTACCGGTTATTCTTGCCATACCCGGCACTCGCCTTTTCATCGAGTATCAGGTTTTCTTTTTGCGCTTTGATCAAGCTCTGATGCTGGTCTAAAAAGGCCAGTGCGACTTGAGCAACATCCCTCACCTTGTACTTTTTCAGGGCCTTGACTGTCTGCGGCCCAAAGGCCGCAGCGTCGAGTTTGTTGCCCTTGCCGGGAATCAACGGTATCCCCTTACCTTCGACGAGGAGGGGCGCCTTAGTCCTTGAATCCACCGACAGTCGCCATTGTTTGTCATATTGCTTCTCGAAGTCAGCCCAGCCATCAAGCTTTGATTCTGCAGCCGACCCCTGTGCATATTGAATGGGCTGGGGACGAACATAGTAGCGTTGAAAGTCGATCTTCTCAATTGCCTGTTTGAGTTTAGGCGGAAGTTCGGCCTCTTTGCGGGGCATATCAAATGCTTGGACTTGAAAGCTGAAAAAAACTGTAATTACGGCAGCGTATAGAGCGATCTTCAAATTCATTGTCGTCCTCCTTTTTTCATTGTTCACCCGTTGGTATCTGCTTTTTTTGCGCTGTAAAAGCAATAAGGGTCATTATGAAAACCTCCAGTACTCCCGTAAGACATCGCGGAACAACCCCAGCCGCTGTACCATTTCCGGTTCTTTAAGGTAATGAGCGCGCCCATAAGCAACTGCTTCGACCAGGTCATTGTCGTCGAATATCCCCGCGATCCCCTCTCTTAAGGTCGGGTCCGCCATGAGGGTTCTGCACAGCATGCAAATATTTCCCTCCACGAATGTATCCGGCAGACGGGCTCCGGATCCCCTGTCCTTCAGCATTTCATATATTTTCGACGGGCCCCATGTCCGGATGAAGTGAAGGACCGCGTTCGTTTCAGTTGAATCGAGTATTTCTTTAAGACTCTTGTCATGAAGATTGCCGAGGAGCAACGGGTGATTTTCCTTGATGTCGATTATCGGCCCTATACACGACACGACCTTGCCGTCCGGAAATATCACCGGCGTAGCCGCGCCGCCGCATGCGCCTGCGGGCGGGATATCCGTCATCCGGTATGCCATTTTCCCCTTGAGGAATGACGCCCTGCCGTAAGGGAGCGTGACCACCGTGGTAATTTGTTTTTTATCCATGATCTCAAGGAGCGGATCTACTATCCTTTTGTATCCCGGTGATTCTTCATTGTCCGTGCAGACGGCAACCTGATGCACGAGCTTCAGCTTCCGGGCGGCGAGAACGGCGTTTTTCACGCGCTCAAAGGGGATGTGCATCTGGTGGTGTTCATCGGCGCTGATCTGCAAAAACAGCAGTTCCGGCACGCTCTCAAGGATCTCCACGGCCCTGTCGTACGTTTCGGCCCAGTATGCGTTTGTCACGGAAGTCGGGAACAGCCCTTTTGACATGGCGAACCTGCACATTTTCCTGAACAGATCCAGGTCGTAAAACGGCTCTCCCCCGGTAAAATTAATCGACCGTACCCTGCCGCCATACTGCGCTGCCTGGGAAATCCAACCGTACAGGTCTTCTTCTTTCATAACTTCGGTCCGGTGCGGTCCGGACTTGACTACGCAGTGAGGGCACGCCACCTGGCACTTATAGGTCAGAAAAATTCCTATGTTCTCCAGATAGGGGATTTCCGTCATTCCTTCGTTCATGCTTTTTGCCCCCCTTCCGCGACGGTCTTTTCCCGGGCGCACGCCTCGGTTTTTTCGCCAAACCTGCTCATGCGTGCGGCCGCGACTTTTTCCGGCACATCAGCACGGGATACACGGTCCAGCACGAGTTCCTGCATTTCGGGGTCATGCGCCATTGCGTAACAGAGGGAACAGGACCCGTATTTTTTATAAGGCTCCAGGTTTATACTTCCGGCGGTGGTTGCAGAGATCAACCCGACCACGAAATCGCGGCCCAGACTTCGCATGGCCTGGAGATAATTATCGCGCGCTCCGATCCGGAGAATTTCCGCCAGCGGCCTGGCATGCACATTTCCGGACAGAAGCGGGTGTTTGCCCGATGGGATCTCGGTTATACCCATGCACGACAGCACCCGGCCGTCGGGAAAGATGATCGGGAAATCCGCTCCGGAACACGGTCCGCCTGCCGCGGCATTGTCCGCGATGGAGAACGTTTCGCCGGGAAGAGACCTTCCCCGCCCGGCGGGGAGGACCGCAGCGGCCCGTATGTGCGGCAAATCGATTGCCCCGTCGAGGCCCGCGCACGATTCATAGAGATCCTCTTCACTTTCTATGCATACGGCTGCGTTGAACGGGATATTCATCTTTTTTGCCGCATGCATCGCGTTCCTGACCTTCGTTATGGGGATGAAGCGCCGGTGATATTTGTCCGTGCTGATGCTGAGCATGTCTATCCACGGGTACTGCCCGAGCGTTTTCTCCGCAATTTCCGGCGAATGCGCCCAGAATGCGTTCGTCACGACTACGGACACGAGACCGAGAGATGCGCTGGCTTCAAGGATGGTTTTGAGCAGCGCGGGCGCGCAAAACGGCTCGCCGCCCGTTATAATGACGGTTTTTATTTTTCCAGACTCGTAGCGGGCGCTTTGACGGACCCAGTCCACCGCTTTTCCCGCCTGCATTTCTTCTTTTCTCCGAGGACCGGCGTCAATGATGCAATGCGCGCACTGAATGGGGCATCGCGCCGTTATTGATAAACCTATTGCGGTCTGGAACATCTGATGTCTGGCCAAGTCTTGCATTCGCTCTCCCGTGAAACAAACACAGACAGGCGCTGCATGACAAGCGCGCCTGCCTGCGTTTGCCGGTTCTTTAAAGCCTGACGCTCATTTTTCCGGCCCTTACATATTCGTTCACCAGGCCTTCCATGAATTTTCTGTCCGCCAGCTTGGCCGCAAGGACTTTTTGTATGGCCCTGATATCAGCGGGCATGGTTCCACGATCGTTTATGATCCTGCGCAATGCGCTCGTATCGGCAAATAACTTTGAATACTTCAAAGATATCTTGCTTGATATTCCAGGCATTTTTTCATCTCCTTTTGCCCCGTAAGGGGACGTTCAGATATTTTACTGACAAACGAACCTTTCCCGATTTCATCTACACCTCGACAAGTGTCACCATGATTCTGCGGCAGCATGCTTTGTTTTCCCTGCTTCATTCGCTATGGCGATGATCTCAGATGCTGTTCCATGAGCAGTATGAGCGTCCTCATTTCACCACCTCCTTTTGCATATTACCGGAATTGCTGCATCCACCCGGATTGCAACAAACGTGTTGTTTCGATAAACGCCCTGATAAACCGGCCGAGGCTTTATCGATCCGCTCAGGACGGCTTTCCGGCAACCTCTCTTGATATGCCCGCTGACGGTCTTCAGCTTCCTTTCGCGGCTTTACAAAACAGCTTCCGGTCCAGATAATGGATGTCCGTCTTATCGTAATACTCCGCGGCCCATTTCGAGTTTTTCCACAACTTGATCGGCTGTTTTTTCGTCTTCGCCGATGCGCTGTTCGCCCGGAAATGGTAATGGTCAACCAGCCTGAGGGCTTCGATGGCGAAGACGGTGGCGATCTCTTTGTCCCGGATCATGAGCAGGTTGTCGCCGTTGCTCTCCTCCCCGCCGAGCGCAAGATTGGACGATCCGCAGACAACCAGGGCATTGTCCGTATTGAAGTCGATTACCACAAATTTATGATGGATATTGTGAAAAGAAGTAGATATCTCTTTCTTGAAGGGCTCGGGAAGCGCTTTGGTTAATTGCTTGGCGTTCACCAGGATTCCCCTCCTCGAGCCCGGCTTATAAAGGGCAACGGCGTCGGTCTGGTCCGTGATGCCGTAACTGAATATTTTTTCGTTGTTCTGAATGTCCCGGAGTGCCGGGTAGACAGGTCCTCCCGCTTTTTTATCCAGGCTCATGACCGAGAAAAGGGCGGAGCTTTTTGCCCCGGTTTTTCCCGCGATACGTTTCGCAATACTGTCCAGGATGTCGGCGGCGACCGTTTCAGGATGGGGAGCAAAAGATATTTTCAAAGAAGGCAGCCCGCCGGAAGTCAGTTTGTGGATTTTACCGGCAAGCGCGTTCCTCGAAAAAACTTTCATTTTTTCCGGCCCCCAGGATTCCTCGAATACATTCTCGTAGAGTTTCGCTGCTTCGGCGTTGTTGATGATAATTACATGGTTGGCATTCACGCAGAAGCCGGTAATCGAGAAGTTCGTGGAGCCGGTCAACGCTTTGACCGGCTTGCCGTCCTTCTTGACGATGATGACCTTGTCGTGGGCGTACCGCTTGAATTTTCCGCGGAACAGTGCAGAGGCCCCCTGCTTTCGCTCGTTGAACAGCTGATCGAAACGGTCCTCCGGCGTAATGGCTTCCCCTTTCCCCGGCTCCGTATGGAGCCTCGCGTTATCCAGGATCATACGCACCCGGCCTTTGCTTGCCAGCTCCAGCAGCATTGCCGCAATTTTCGGCTCGTTGAAATCATAGGCAAAGACGTCTATGGTCAGGGAGGTATCGTCCAGAACTTCCTGAAGGAGCGCGAGCGTCTTAGCCCGCGCGGTAAAGCCCATCCACAGATACTGGTCTTCATAGGTATACTGTTTCCCGTCGGGCGCGGTGCCAGACGCCAGGGAGGTGTCAAAGACGAGATCCGAGTTATCCGGCTTCAAACGGCTATTGTCGCCGAAGCGCCGGGTATACGCCTGGGATGTCATAAACCCCCGGGCGAAGGCAATCTCGAGCCTGTTGTCCTCGAAGGGCTTAATTGTCATGCCGACTTCCACGGAGAGCGCGGGGTCGAGCGGGGCCAGCGCGTCGCCCTCCCAATACCTCGGCGTTATCGTATAGAGGTAGTCGCCGTAGGCGGTGTCGTTGAGCGGCTGGTGAATGTTGCCGGGGACATGGAGCCACCGGAATTTTTGAAACGGCGCCTTGTCGGACGGCGTAAAGACGTCGCTCTTTCCTTCGAAATTGAGGAGGTTCAGGAGAAAGTACGAACTGCCGCGCGGGGGCTTGCATTCTATGGAAAACCCTACAAACCCCGGCTTGAGGAGAGACTCGTCCAGATCGAACGCGAGCAGCGACATTGCATCGCCCTGATACACTCGTGCAGAAACGCCATTGTTTGATTTGAAGGTATTCATAAGTCCGTTTTCCTTTCGAACGTTTTTTTGTTCATAGTGCTCGGCTCAGCGCAAACCTCTCCGGAACCCTGCATTCTCCCCCCCCTCTCTTGACCATAAAGCTAACAACGACCGTTATGGATCCAAGCATTTTGATGTGAAGCTCCTGGATCAAAATTGAGTGCCGATATAACGGCCGTCCCATCTCACCAGCGGGTTTTTACTTCCGTTAAAATTGACGCCCCAGACAGCCGTATTGGGAGCCTGGTCGAAGTTGGTAAAATTAAAAACCACCAAGGTAGCGCAATTGCTGGTAATTTGCTGCGCCGGAATAGAGGCAAAAATGTTCGTGCTGTTCACCCATCCTGCCGGAAGCGTCGTTCCTGACGGCGTTTTTGGAGGACCCTCCTGATCAGTAGCGCTCCTCGTTATCTTTCCTTGATAGTCGACGGTTACTTGATATTTCTTTTTAAGACCGGCGCTCCAGGTAATGAAACTCCAGGTACCGGTATTGGCCGGCAGCCGGCCATCCTTCCAGATCATTGCTCCCAAAATAGAATAGAGCTGGGCATCACCGGCAAAGGTATTGATATCCGGCTGCGCTATTTGAAGCGCCCACTTGACGGACCCGTCAAAGCTTGCGCCGGGACGGACTTGCGGGTCCTTACAACCCTGAACGCCCAGCACGCATAGCAGAGCGAAAAAAACCAGCTTTACACCTGCCAATCTGTTTTTCATCTCTTGCCTCCTTTTTTGACGAAGTATCGGGGTTTACACGCAATGATGAATAGAACACAAAAAAAGTAAATGCTTGAGGGTCGCGTGTCATCATCGATGCTCAGTTTATAAAGTTCCTCCTTTCGCACTGCTTGAGAACCAGATGTGTACATTGTTGTCACGCCACCCCCAATCCTGCCGCCTCAGCGTCTCATTAAATTTTCCAGGCCCCGCGTCACTTTTTGTGTTACGGATTTTTTATCCAGACTGACATCCACGACATTTTCCCGGTTACCTTGAATGGTCACCGGCACTTCCTTGTAATATTCGCCCGTTTCCAAAACGGCCGTATACGCACCCGTTTCATAGGTCATGGTGAAGCTGGGGCCGGGTACCTGTGTAGTGACCACAACGGTATTGTCTTTTTTCAATTTGACGCTGACGGTCCCGACGTCTTTTTGTGCGATGTTGAATTTAAGCGTCCCCCGTGTCTTTGACGGGGATCCCGCGGGTCCGGCAGCGGCCTGCGGGCCGGACGCGGGCTCGGCAGATGCAACTGACGGCGACAACAGCTTGAGAAAACCGTTGCTGGTATTCGGCGTAAGCGTGACGGGCGCCTGGGTCTGGGCAGGGACAGCGGATATCGTGCTGCCCTGAAGTTTGTCATTCTGGATTGCACCGCTGGCGAGCGACAACAGCAGTGCCGGAATTGCGATCCCCTTGTAAATGGCGTCCTTTTCGTCCCTGGGCTTCATGACGAAAACGACAAAAATGCCGCCCACAATAAAAAACAAAAGGGCTCCGATCGCTATTCCGGCAATGCTTACCGTGGGGTCATCAGCAATCTTTCCGGTGCTAATCAACTGCCCGGCATATTTCGCGATATTGGGCGCGATACAGCCGAAACCGCCTAAAAGAAAATAAATCGTCTTCTCGTTCATGGTAAGCTGCCTCCTATAGTTAGTTGTGCAATTTAATCTCTTGGTTTATTTTTTTAGACAACGACCTATCGGGCGGCCGAATCGTGTCCACTGGACACAGTGAATGACCGTCGATTTTCCAGACCCTGACGCTCTTGAAGAAAGAACCCCGTTTAAGACATCTCTCTCCGGCTTATTTCAATCCCTTGGCCATCAAGTCGCTCACTCCCTGGATCAGGTCTTTGCTGGCTTGTTTGTATGATTCAGGTATCCCGGGAGAAACAATAAAGAGAAACAACGCGGGAAATGCAAAGAGCGCCGGGAAAAAGAAAGACAACTCGGTGCTATACGGCCAGCATGAGTGCCTCAGAGAGAACAACAGATAATAAGCGACCCCGATCAGGCCGGACACGATAATGGCAATGGGCATGTTTACCGAAAACTCCACGAACCGGTAGTACTCCGTTACGATAAAACTGAAGTAATTTTCTTCGCCTGAGAACTTTTCTTTGAGAAAGGGGGCAAAATACACCAGGCCGACGGCGTGCGCGGAGAAATTGAATTTATTTGTAGGAGTAGGGTCGGCATCATGTTGCGGGTCATACCGTTTTAATGTATCGCCACTTGTTTCGATGAGATTCGCGGTACCTGCCGCTTGTTTGTGTGGAGCGCCTATTTTGGAAAAGCACTGAAGGACTTTATACCCTACCTCATAGAGCATAAGCCCGATTACCAGGGTAAAAAATACCATAAGAGGCACATGGTTGCTTGTTCTCAAAAAGTCCGAATGATTGCTTGTTCTCAAAAAGTCCGATGAAACCTGCTTCTGAAAAAGGCCCCCTGCCTCCTCTTTCTTTCCGTCTTTCCGTTCTGCGGGCCTTTGCTGCGCATCTTTACCTGCCGGGGTATTCGCTTTGATCCCGGCGCCGGCTTCTGCCTTCACCGCCGGGGTTTCACCGGTCTGCATGGGGAATAGCAATTGGCTGGCCAGCATTAACAGGCAAAAAGAAACGATGACACCGGGGACAATGATCGTGATCAACCGCCCGACGTTCAGGAAGTCGAGCAACTTATTGAGAAACGTCTCAAGAAATTTTACCATCGAACCCTCCTTTTTCTTAATGCCAATCTCAAAGCAATGCCGAACATACCGGGACACAAGCAGTATCGATTTAAACAGGTCATCTCCTGTTTACCGGGCTTCATGGTGTTCATCCTGACCTGTTGGCCGGCCCGGCTCGGGGCTGCAGACGGCGTCGATGAGCTTCTTGTCGATCACGACCTCATGCGGCTGCCATGACGGATCGAGACGTTTCATCCCGGCAACGAAATCATCGGAGTTCATGAGAAGATGCCCTGCCGCCCTGCGAAGAAGATCGATGGTTTTTTCAGGCAGAGAAAACGACGTTGGAAGCCCCTGCAGGCACCGGCGCAGGCGCGGATCGGGGATATCGTCGAAGGTCAGCTCGGCAAAGGTGAAATCAGTGGTGATCGGATTGGTGATCTGCGATGCACTGGGGCAACTCTGAGCAAGGCGTTTATTGCAAGAATCAACCGTGCGGGCCAGCTGCTTCATCTGTTTAAAATGTCCGTCGGTCATCTCGAGGCTGTCATAGGAAACATCATCCATCGGTCCGTTCATGACCACGTCGAGGACGGCGCCGATGCCGGGAGGCGAGCTCTCGGCATCCCAGGTCCGCTGCTTGGTCGTCTTGGCGTTGACCGCTATGACCATCAGTCTCCCCAGCTGCCCGAGATTAGCGGCTTTCAGTATGCTCCAGGCGCTGTCGGTGGTGGTTACCGCTTGAAACGGCCCCCGCAGGCCCAGGTTGTCCGATATGCCGCCGTCCAGGAGGTGGGCAAAGCG
>Ga0210377_10002189_pt1 | contig 17351 bp, 13 predicted proteins | sample PLM4_65_b1redo_FD_155480 | JGI IMG/M metagenome (GOLD analysis project Ga0210377, IMG submission 155480) | Groundwater sediment microbial communities from an aquifer in East River, Colorado, USA - PLM4_65_b1 redo | ecosystem: Environmental > Terrestrial > Soil > Riparian zone | place: USA: East... | reverse complement strand
CTTATTCAGCAGCTTATATGCCATGTAGGGAATACAGATAACGAGATACGGAAGCCACCACCTCAGCCCCGCCATGAGAAGCTTCAGGCGCGAAAGCGCTTGTTGGCGTCTTAGGACGAGCGTCACCATGACGAATCTTCCGAGCTCCAGCGCCACAATCGCCTCGATAAACACACCATACGCGACGAAGGCGACAATCAGACTCGCCAGGGAGAGGATCGCCCTGTAGCGGTGATTCATGAGCGCACATACGGTCAGGTAGAACGACGCCACGCCCAGCAACAAGCCAATCCGATAATTGATGGCAGCAGCGTACGGGAGAGTCTGGTCGAGGCTGATCGCGGCGAAAGCAGCCGCCACGAAGAACGCCAGCAACCGCGGTTCACAAAACAGTTTCCGGATTGTCAGGTAAATCAGAAACGGTGTCCCGAGCTGGGTGACGACATTCAATCCATGCCAAGCCCAGTAGTACAGCTCGGTATTTTTGTGCAGCCAGAAAAGTCCGTACAGAAAGACGCCGAGCGGTACCCGGCGTGCTTCGACAAACCCCGTATCGAGAAATCCCTGCAAATCATGAGTAGTGTAGATTGACATCAACCAAGCGTTGTCGTCCCACATGGTGCCATCTATCGTCCAGATCCGCAGGCAGCTTGCCGCCGCCAGGACTAAAATCGCCAGGGCGGACAGCAAGGATTCGTGATTATTTTCTGAGCGGGATCGCATGATCATTCAGGTAGTCAATGAAAAATAATACTGGTTCCGATCGAACAGTCGGGAGGAAACAGGATCATCGATATACGTCGGTGGTGAAAACGAACTTTCCCCGCAGCGGGAATGATGTGCCCGCCGGTTTGCTTTCCGGCGGTTTTCGGGCGAGCCAGGAGCGATAATTGACATCGGGGTATCGGTCTGCGATTTCCTGATTCACAAGCAGCTTGCCATTCCGGTAGTGAATGAAAATGAGCTTGTCAACATCGACTGCCTCGACACCATAATCAGTGGCTCGCATAATTTTAATATTCCCCGAACGTTGCGCCTCGACTGGGGCGGAGGCGAACTGGCTGAAATCCTCCGCCGCGATGATCTTGTGCCGGTAGAAGCCGGAGGCGATGGGCGATGGCGCATACAGCAAGTTCAATGAAAACTCGATGTCATACAGGTCAATATCCGAGTATAGATCCCCGCCGCGAACATCCGCGACCAGGAAGGTCCCTTCCGGCAACTGCGGGAAACGATACAGGAATTCCCCGAGAAACCGCGATTGCGACTGCCACGAGCGATAATATTGATCAATATTCAGATTGCTGAAAAACACGCCGACACCTGCTAACGTGCCGATCAATGCAATGATTGTCCAGGAACCGGCACGAGGGCGCGAAGGCCCAGCCGGTCGACGGCTCCAAAGGCGCCTCACAAGCAGGCCGGCTATCAGCGCATACCCGATCTGACACAGGGCGGCATGGCTGCTGTCCATCCCCCACGATATCGGTCGCCCGGCAAGCTGAAATAGCAGGAAGACGGGAATGATCGAAGTCAAGGCAAGCAACGTGATTTGTGACGTCATCCACGAAGGCGATGGATTCACAGCCTTTGCTGTCAAAGCTCTTCCCTTGTTGTTCGCCGAATACCCGCTCACGAGTCGGCGCAAGAGGATCATCACCAGGAAGGCCGCCAGAACGGTCGCCAGTACCGTCCCCGAACGGATGCTGTCCGCGTTCAGCCCGAGGATCATCCATGGAAAGAAAAAGAAATGCGCCAGAGAGATGGCATACTGCTTGATATCGAATAAGTGCCTGATATCGAGCTGATACAGAGCTGCATGGATACCGGACGTTGGCACGCTGAGCTTGTAGATCACCAACGGTATTGGAAGCAACAGAAACGGGAGCGATTTTCCAAGTGCGAACCGCCAGTGCCTCCCCACGTTCCACCGGGTCCCGCCGGACAGAAAGGCGAACATCAGCAGTCTGGCCGGTTCCAACGCCACGGATGCCTCGAGAAATACATACTGCGACAACCCTGCTGTCAACAGCGAGCCCGCCATGAACAGATACCGGTGGGCCGCTATCCTGACCATGTATACCGAGAGCAGCAGCGAGACCAGCATCAGGAAAAGCGAAACCTGGTAATTGATGGCCGAGGCAAAACCTATCGTGTAATCCAGCGGAAAAACGATGAAGGTAAGGCCGGAAAAGAGCGCCAGGTGCCGGTCTTTGAATAGCTGAAGAATGAATACATAGAGGACGACAGGACTCAATGTCGACAGAAGCAGCCCCAGAATATGCCACACGGGGAAAAAAAATTCCGTGTCCCGATGGAGACCAAACAGGAAATAAAGGAAAATGCCCAGCGGCTCACGCTGGAGGTCGTGGAATCCGATATTCAGAAAGTCGCGCAGGTTTTCGGTGGAATAGATCGAGAGCAGCCATGCATTATCGTCCCAGATCACATCTTGGATCTGCCAAATGCGCGCATGCGTCACCAGCGCCAGGAGCATCAACCAGATAGAATGCGACGAAAAAACGGAAGTTCCTAAACGAGCGGGAATTCGCGAGAGCCACGGCACAGCGCGCGCGTGAGCCGGCTTTCTGGATAATTTCTTGGTGGTGGGCATCACGGAAGTTCGTGAATACCCCGCCTGCCAACCGCCTTGGTCATGACTTTTTTCGCAAGAGAAGGATCGTCCAAGGCAGAGGCGTACGAACTTCCACTACGTCAAACGCGGACGCGACAAAACCCTGGAATTCGCTGGTACTCCAGTGCTGTAGATGGCCCGGGGTATTACCCAGTCCCCGGATATATTTGCCACGCATCATGTTGAGCAGGCGCCATATCGGCTCGCGCGGCACGGATACGATACAGTACTTCCGGCATACCCGGGCCAACTCAGTCAAAGCGGCCCGGGGATCCTCGAGGTGCTCAAGAACCTCCAGACAGAAGACGAGATCAAAGGAAGACGACTCGCGGTTTAGTGCATAGATGGATTCCTGGCTCACGCGAATATCCGGATTGCGATGCTGAGCCAGTCGGACAAGATCGGCGCGGAACTCGGATGCCTCGAACTGTGTGCCTAGCGGCAACATCTGGCGTATCCGCTGTGTTGAATATCCCTCACCCACACCAATCTCGAGGATTGTTTTCATTTCCATAGAGCACGCCTGCACAAAATGATTGACCGCGCCATAAAACCGGTCGATCAGCCAGAGGCCGATTCGACTGGATTTCGTATATTTGTCGCGAAAATTCTCAGTGAGATTCATCTGCCACGCATGATTGTTCAGGCATGTAACTTATTGTTGTCCGCCCCATTAATGCTGCCATGACGGAAGTTTCTTGGGTTTCGCCGGACGCCATTGGTCAATTCGCTGGTTTAACTCCCGTTTCTCCGCCGCGGACAGGGAACGTCCAACAACCGCGCTGACCCCAACCGCCGTTTTCCGCGTCTGGGAGTCGCCATGTAGATAAGCCAGCCGATACCAGAAATACGATTCCCCCATGTCCTTGGGAACGCCAATACCATGCTCATACAGATATCCTAGACTGAATAGCGCCTGCGGATAGCCCTGATAGGCAGACTCTTTGAGCAATACTTCCGCCAGCTGATTATTCTGCGTCACCCCCCTACCCTCGACGAGCATGATCCCCAAGGCATACTGAGCGATCATTTCCCTCTTCTCTGTCGCCTTCAGCAGCCATTGTGATGCGGCAACGTCATTACGCTCTGTTCCCCTGCCGCGGGCGTACATTAACCCGACATGGGTTTGCGCAGAGGCATTATTCTGTTCCGCGGCTTTCAGATACCACTTGAACGCCTCGGTTTCACTTTTGGGAAGCACGTGGCCCTGCTCATGCAACACGCCCAGGTTGTACTCAGCCCTAGCATTCCCCTCCTGGGCTGCTGAGGAGATAAGCTGAACCGCGATCTCCTCGTTCCTCTCCACACCCCGCCCTTCCAGATACATCACGCCGAGATTCAGCCGGGCATCGAGTATGCCCTGTTCTGCGGCCCTGTGAAACCATTCAAACGCCTGCCGGTCATCTTGCGGAACGCTCGCAAATCCTTCGAGATACATCAACCCCAGAGCGTTCTGTGCCACAGATGTGCCATCCTCGGCTAATTTGCGGTACCAGCGAACCGCTATTTCATCTGTATCCATGGGTTTGAGATCGGTCGTGAATTCCAGGCGGCCAATCGACGCCGGTTTGTCTTTCAATAAACTCTGATAGAACAGTTGCAGGAAACTGAAGTTCGCGAAGGCTTTATCCTGGTCCAATTGAAACTTAGCGACAACGTATTTTGCGGGACAAGGATGGCGGTCATGCGCTGCCAACAGACACTCGCGTGGCGGAGAAAAATAATCCGGCGATGAGAAGTCTCTTGCATCGTAGATGTAAACAAACCACTTGCCCCGCCCCGAGGGGACATGGATATTCATTGGGACGGAAAACTCCACGTTCGTTATCATGTTTCTCTGAGTGAGCAACTCCCAGAATGACGGATCTGCGACCAACACCACGAATAGATCCTGATCTTTCGTGCCGATCGTGTTTTCTCCTAACCGGAGACCTGATATGACCGACTGTCTCACGATGTGATCGTACATATAGGCCTTAGCCTGCTGAAATCCGGACACGAGAAAAAACCCAACCAGTGCCGACATAAACAGAATCCGATTACGTTCAGAATGAATCATCCCCACGGCAACCGATATCACCATCACGAGGCCGAGGCCAGAAATGAAAAACAGCCGGCTGTTGAAATCATGCGGTTCGGGCGATCTTCCCGCCAGCACATAGGGAACGGATCCAAGAAAAAATAACGTCGTCCCCAAAAACAGCAATAGCATCGTATTCCGTTTCAGTATTTTTTTTTCAGGCTCCGGCATCGCGTGAATGGTTATAAAGGCAATCGCCATGAGTAAAAACACAAACGGCCAATCGAGCGGCTGCATCAAAACTGTCCAACCGTTACCGGCATGGAAAGCAAGCGTCTTGGGCAGATAAAGCAAATAATCAAGAATACCGCTGAAGATATGACTTATATTAAATTTCAGGTCGTTATAGCCTGCGTAATAGCCGGTCGGTTTGAATGCAACAAACGCCGTTACCGCACAGGCAAAGGCAACGATCCAGTAAAAGCCGATCGAGTTTATTGTTCTCTTGTTATTGCGTTTACACAGCTCCCAATGCACCGCGAGCCTGAGCGGCTCAAGCATGACCAGGGTTGGCAATCCGAAGTACAAGATTTGGAAAACGGGGGCAACGGCGAATCGTGTGAATCTACTCTTTTGGTTGGGTGCACCGAGATATATTGAGAACAGAAAAAAGAACATGAATACGTCATAGAAATAATGGCTAACCGTGCCACGATTGAAGTAGTGAGGCGAGACCAGATAAAGCACAAAAGCAACGAAGGCGGTGACGCGTCCTGCATTGAGGTAACCCATCAAGTGAAATATCAGAATCGAGTTCGTGGCATGAAACACGATCGCAATGATTGTCGTGGGGAAGGTCGCATGTTCCTCAAATACCCGATAGGCAAAATCGATAAATGGCCAGAAAGCCGGATGGCCCACCTGAGTTAAAAAATCGAATAACGCTTTGGTGCCGTCGACATGATAGGTCCAATACCAGACCAGATCGTCCCAGATATAACTCGGTGAACACAGGGACGCGATTTGACTGGCCACAATAAAGTAAACGAAAATAAACAGACCGCTGACATGCCAACGTTTCTTTTTTATTGGGAGCGGAAACAACGAAGCAATTCTCGCTAAATGCATGTTAGGCCGTTATGCCGAAATGTTCATAATCTATTTCGTTATATGCGAGTCGATGTTTCGTGTTCATCTTGCAACTACAGGGAACGCTAAATTCCGGTACAGCTATTAGCGTTGCATGTCTGCACTTTAACGTGAGATAGGTCTCCAGACACGCGCGCGCTGTTCGAGAAACAAGCGATCGCTGTTCGGAAGGTTATGCCCTATCTCTGCCAACCTCTTATTAGCTTGAAGACGTTCGGCTGCATTTGCTTCCCCATAACCTATTACCCTGTACCAAAAGTAAGCCAAATAAAGATCGCGCGGAATGTCTATGCCATGTTCATATATATATGCCAACTGCCACTGGGCCGGAACGAAACCCTGCAACGCCGATTTACTCAACCATTCAGGCACCTCCGCCGTACTACACCCAGCCTCGGGATGCTTCGTACACAGCATTGCAAGATGGTATTGAGCGGCCTTGTCGTTTTGCCTGGCACCCTGGCGTAACCAGCGCACCGCTTCACCGATTTGCCGCGAAACACCGTGACCACTTGCATACATAAGACCTAACTGCAATTGCGCTGGGGTATACCCACCTTGCGCGGCTTTACGATACCACTCCAGCGCCTGGGCCTCGTCCTGGGCTACACCCATTCCTTGCTCATACAGTTCGCCAAGACGGTATTGGGCCCGGACATAACCGTCGTCTGCCGCCGAACGCATGAACTCCACCCCTCGATTAATATCTTTATCCACACCTCTGCCGTCCAAGTACATGATACCCAGATTTACCCGCGCATCGCGGCTACCGCCCGCCACTGCCTTGCGGAACCACTCGACTGCCTTCGCGTCGCTATGTGGCAGGTTATAAAATCCCATCAGATACATTTCACCCACGATATTTTGTGAGCCCGGGACACCAAGAGCCGCCGAGCGCTGATACCAGCGCGCGGTCATCTCTTCTCTATTAAAGGGCTGCGGCGGCGCACTAATACGGAAAGATCCGATCCCAACGGGGGTGGTATTCACAAACACGCGATTAAATAGCTCCACGAAATCGATATTGTTTATCTGTTCGTCCTTTCCCACTTCATATTTAGCCACAACATATCTGTTTGGACATGGATACCTGTCATGCGCACCCAAAGAGCAGATACTTGTTGGCCTCGGCAGGAATAAATCGGGTGGCAGGAAAGTCCGGCTGTCATAATAGTAGATGAATCTTTTTCCATCGCTGAACGGTCTGTTGATATTTAACGGGACCGAGAATTCCACGGAGGTAATAGATCGATACTGGAAAAATATATCTCCTAATTCCGGTTCGCTGGTCAATACCACAAAAATGTCCTTGGTTTTTTTATCCCCAGGCTGTGTAGTTATCCACTGATTCCGCTCGAAGCCCTGGAGTATCGCCTGACGTACAGAATGGTCATATAGGTAGATTTTTGCTTGACCAAAATTGGATATCATAAAAAAACAAACCACGACACCAATAACCAAGGCACGCAAACGAACTGACGGAATCAAGGCCACTGCCGCGGCAAGCGTTATGACCAAACCGATTCCCGAAACATAGAACAGACGACTATTGAAATCCCATGGGATCGGTGCGCGCCCGGCAAGAATATACGGAACTCCTCCAGAGACCATCAGAAAAAAGCCGAACACCAGCAAAAATAGAGAATATGGCCACGCACTAGTGTCGTTAAAATTTTTCAGCGAGTGCCAGACGACATAAATCGATAGCACGAGAAAACCTGTGATAATGGGCCAATCGTGAGGATTCGTCAAAACTGAATGTATGCTCGTTGCATGGTACCTCACCATGCTCGGCACATAAGCAATGAGGCTGTACAGACCAGCCCAAATATGGCCTGGATCGATCTTTAGCTCGTTATACCCCTGGTAGTAACCGGATGGCTTGAACAAAAAAAATGAACCAACAGCACATACCACAGCAACGAACCAGAATAGAGAAATCGAACGCATTAATTTTGCACGATCCCCCCTGCACTGCATCCAGTACACGAATAATCTCAGCGGCTCGAGCATCACCAGCGTCGGCAAACCGAACGAAAGGATCTGGGCGCAAACCGCAATGACCGTACGTGCAGGAGTTTTGTGGTTGTTCGGTGCACCCAAATACACCGAACCCAGGAAAAAGAGCATGAAAACATCATAAAAATAGTGGCTAACGGTCCCTCTATTGAAATAATAAGGCGAGAGGAGATACAGCAGAAAAACCAAGAATCCCTGAACGCGCGATGCGCCGGCAAAAAACAATAGCCTCATTAATATAGTCGCATTCAACAAGTGAAACGCGATCGAAATCAAACTTGTTGGCAACGTCGCGTGAACGTCGAAGTTACGGTAGGCTGCATCCAAAAATGGCCAAAATGCGGGGTGACCCACCTCGGTTAGAAGTTCGAACAGCTTCCCTGTGCCGTCTTTGCTGAACGTCCAATGCCAAACCAAGTCGTCCCATATATAACTGGGCGATGTCAGGGGCGCAATTTGACTTGCCAAAACAAATACAGCGAAGAAAAAAATAACGAGCCATGAACGTCTGCCGCCGATTTGAAACAAAGACAGCGATGCATTATGTGCAATCTGCATATCAGGTCGTTTTATCATTGCCCCGTTCAGGGATATTTATATGGAGACTGAACAGGAAATAAAGGAAAATGCCCAGCAGCTCACGCTGGAGGTCGTGGAATCCGATTTTCTGAAAATCGCGCAGATTCTCGGTGGAATAGATCGAGAGCAGCCATGCATTATCGTCCCCGATCACACATTAATGCCATAATGGAAGTTTCTTTGGTTTCGCCGGACGCCATTGGTCTGCTCGCTCATCCAGAGCCTTTTTGTCTATTACAGCCAGAGATACTCCAATAGACCTGCTGGCTTGGCTTGCTGATTTCTGTACCTCAGCATCGCCGTAGCGCGATGCCAGTTGGTACCAGAAATAGGACTCTCCATGATTCTTTGGGACACCAATACCGCGTTCATATATATATCCTAGGCTTGATAGTGCCTGTGGGTAGCCCTGATTCGCGGACTCTGTAAACAACGCCGCTGCCGCTTGAAAATCCCGAGCCACCCCTCTGCCCTCGGCGAGCATGATTCCCATAACATATTGGGCAATTTTGTCATTCTTGTCCGCGGCCTTACGCAACCACCGTACCGCTTCCACATCATCCCGCGGCGTTCCCATCCCGCGCGCATACATCAGCCCTACACGCGACTGTGCAGGTACGTTGTCCTGTTCGGCGGCTTTCAGATACCAACGGAACGCCTCGGCCTCATTCCTGGGAACTCCACGTCCCTGCTCATACAACACGCCCAGGTTGTACTCTGCCCTCGTGTATCCGTCCTGTGCGGCAGAAGATATAAGCTGAGCGGCTATTTCTTCGTTCTTTTCGACTCCTCGTCCTTCGAGATACATCACGCCGAGATTGAGACGGGCGTCAAGTATCCCCTGAGCCGCTGATTTGCGAAACCACTCGAACGCCCGCCTATCGTCCTGTGGAACGCTGGTAAATCCTTCGAGATACATCAAGCCCAGGGAGTTCTGTGCCCCCGATATCCCTTCTTCCGCCGATTTCCGATACCAACGGACCGCCATTGCATCTGTGTCCATAGGACTGGGTTTCGTTGTAAATTCCAAGTGACCTATCGGCATTGGTTTGTCTGCCAAGAAACTCTCATGGAGCAGCTCCAGGAAACTGAAGTGCGTCAATGATTTATCCTTATCCAATTGATACATCGCGATAACATAGCTGTCGGGACAAGGATAGCGGTCATGCGCCGCCAGGGAACACTCACGCGGTGGAATGAAATAATCCGGTGGTGAGAAATCTCTGGCATCGTAATAATAAACAAACCTCTTACCACGCCCGGCGTGCGTCTTGATATTCATCGGAACGGAGAGTTCCATGTGCGTCATCATGCGTCTCTGGGTAAACAACTCCCACAACGGCGGGTCACTAACCAATACCACAAATATATCCTGATCTGACCTACCGAACGGTCCTGCATCGGTCTCTCCAGATCGCAAGCCAGCCAGGACCGACTGCCTTACTACATGATCGTACATGTACGCCTTCGCTTGTTGAAAACCGGATACAAGAAAAAACCCGACCAGCACTGACATCAGTAGAATGCGATTGCGCGCAGAATGAATTCTTGCCAAGGCGACTGACATGACTATCGTGAGCCCTAGACCGGAAACGAAAAATAACCGACTGTTGAAATCCTCCGGAGATGGCGAGCGTCCCGCGAGCACATAGGGGACTGAACCAAGAAAAAGCAACGCCGTCCCCGTTAGCAGCAAGAATGTCGCATTCCCTTTCGGCGCCTTTTTCTCAGGCACGGGCATCGCGTGAATAGCAAAAAACGCGACGGTTGCGAGTACCAGCAAAAATGGCCAATCGAGCGGTTGTTTTAAAAGCGTCAGAACATTATTGGCATGAAAAAGCAGCGCCTTGGGGATATAAAGCAGGTAATCGATTACGCCATTCAAGAGATGCCCAATATTAAATTTCAGATCATTATAGCCTTCGTAGTAGCCGGATGGTTTGAACACAACAAACGCGGTTGCCGCGCAAACCATGGCAACGAACCAGTAAAAGGTTATCGAGCCTATGGTTTTTCTCCAATCATGCTTGCACAGCTCCCAATGCATCGCCAGCCTGAGCGGCTCCAACATTACCAAAGTTGGCAATCCAAAGTACAAAACCAGGAAAACCGGTGCGGCGATCAACCGTTTGAATCTGCTCTTCTGATTGGGCGCGCCGAGGTATATGGAGAACAGAAAAAAGAACATGAATATGTCATAAAAATAATGACTCACTGTGCCGCGGTTGAAGTAGTAAGGCGAGATCAGGTAAAGCACAAACGCCAGGAAAGCGGCAACGCGTCCGGCTCTGAGGTAATGCATCAAATTAAATACGAGAACAGAATTCGCGGTATGAAACATGAGCGCGATAATCGTCGTCGGGAGAGTGGCATGCTCACCAAATTCCCGATAAGCGAAATCGATAAATGGCCAGAAAGCTGGATGGCCAACCTGGGTTAAAAGATTAAACAGCGCCCCGCCGCCATCAATATGGTAGGTCCAATACCAAACCAGGTCGTCCCAGATATAACTCGGTGAACTGAGAGAGGCAATTTGACTCGCCACAACAAAGAGAATGAAAAAAAGGATACCGATCCACCAGCGTTTTCTGTCAATCTTGAACGGAAACGACAAAACAGTATGTGTTATCTGCATATCATTTTTTTGTTAATTAAATAATCCACGCGACGTTCCTGCCCGTCGTTCTATTGGCGAATGTATATTGATGCGCGCTTCATGTATCGGGACACGTAGCTGCCGAGTAAGAATAGCAGGGCGGAGCAGAGCCCGATCAGTGTTACGGCCATTCCCATCCATATGCTCGTGGGTTCAAGCCTGAAAGCCACGGTATGATCGCCCCCTGGAATCGGGATTGCCATAAATACGCCATTTGCCTGAATCGGCGATACGGGCTTGCCATCAACGCGGATCTTCCACCAAGGATCGTAGCGCATACCCGCAAATAGATAGCCCGCGTTTTTCAAATACAGAGATACCCTCCAGCCCTCTCCCTCCGGCTGCGCCCTTACGACCCATCCCTGCGCTTGCGTTTCCTCGATATCCACCTTTCCGGACCGCTTCCCTCCTTTTTGCAGCCACTTGTCCCGAGGCAGAAAACCTGTGGTCTCCCATCGATCCGCCACTCGATCCATCGCGCTACGTACTGGCGAATCCGTGTAAATAATGCGCCGCGGCAAATAGAAGATGCTAGGAGCGTTCTCATACTTGTACAGCCGGTAAGCATCGTCCTCATACAATAGCTTTGCGTGTTTCTGAAATTCTTTTTCCAGCGGCCCTAGGGTAGCGGATCGCCAGTCCAGACCTCGCATAGACTCCATTTTTTGCCGAAGCACATATCTAATCGCCAACACATCGAACAATGCGGGATGCAACACACTGTAGTCGCCTTGAGCGCGGAGGTCCCCAACGCCCAAGCGCCAGTTGAGGATCTCTGTGTACGTGGCGCCATCCGGGATTACACTCGAGTATCCACCGGTAATGGCAATATGCGCCAGGACCGGCCTGTCCGGTATCCATCGCGGCGACAAACCGGTGGACGATATTTCTGCGCCCGTCGTCATCTTGTAGACAGCGGTTCTGTGGGTCGCAAAAGGCATATCCAGATGCAAGCGGTAACGACTAAAATCCGCGCCGTCTTTTGCCAACGCGACTTCCGCCGCATGGGGCGCGAATGCCCACCTGCGTGCATTTGCGCCCTGTCCGTTCAATGATCTTCCGCCATCATAAAACAAAACGGCATCCACAAGTGCTATGCAGGCCAGTCCCGCCACCAGCACAACTTTTGCCGTACGGACATGCTCTTTGCGATCCAGAATGTTCATCAACGCCACGCAACAGATGGCCACAACTGCCGCACTAAAAATAAAGATGCTATGATTCTGGATGGCTGTCTTAAACGATCCAGCATGTTGTGCATAGAAGCCACCCATCTCGATCGATGCCTGTTCGAATGCTTGCTGCACCAGCCACTCCGGCATACCGGTCCAACTCAAGACGAGCGTCGCTGCCGCGATGATGGACAAATAGGCGACGAACGTGATTTGTATGCTCCGCGCTTCGAGAACCCGAAACAACGTCTTCGCAACGAGCACGACCGCAAATAACCCGAGCAATACGGTAATCCTGCCATACGGTACACCCGTACCCAGATGGACAAAGTAGAGCAACATGGCGCCTCCATATGTTGTCACAGCAAGAATCAGAGCTGCATAGCCAGCGCGCCAAAACCACTCTCCTTTCAGGAAAATGACACCAAACAGAGCGATGACCGTTACCACGGATCCCTGGTATGCGCTAAACGATTCCCAATTTGACCATCCGTCCTTCCAGACAGGCCACCATGGAATCGCCGCATGATGCGCAATACCCATCATCTTTGCTGCGCCCGCCAACACTCCCGACTCCGGGTACTGCCACCCGAACAGGCTTGGGAATAGAAGCCGTAACAAATAAATCGGCCGGACAATCTGTTCTGTGATCGGTTGCGACCCGAACAATCGATCACTTTCTCCCCCTCCATGTGTTACCAGATTGTCGATCACGGGTATCAAATAATACGCAGCCAGGATTACAGCGCCTCCGCTCGCGATGAGAAGCATGCGCAGATTAAGACGCCGATATTCCCTGCCGGGGACAAATAAACCGAACAGCAGCATCAACCATGCGGTGTAAATTGAAAACTGCAATTGCCCGTATGAAAACTGGAACCACAAAATCGCGACAATACATGCGGTGTTCCGGACAACGAACTCCGGCCGATTGCCATAGAGGAGATACCAGATCCAAGGAATCGCAAGGAATGCGAATTCCGTATTCGTGGAATTTCTGGCTGTGAAGAAACCGGTTGAGAATACGTACAGCAGCCCCCCAGCCGTTGCCAGCCAGGGCGTTTGCTCGGGGAGGAGCACACGCAATAAGCGGTAAACGCCCCAAAAACTCCCACAAACTACCAAGAATGCCCAAACGCTCAGGAACTCCAGATATCGATCGCTGTTCAGCATGAGAGCCGCGAGAATATGTAATGGGCTAAGCTGAAAGTTGGGGTCACCTATCAACCGTGTCCCCGACCAGATATAAGGTAAAAGGCAAGAAAGACGACCCTGCTGGATCGACTCCAGGAAATACAGATGAAGCGGCAGGATGATGTCCTGATTGTCTATGCTTGACGCAAAAATGTATCCACGCTCTCCCAACCACTCCCCCTGGAAAAAAACGGCGATTCCGACTAATCCAGCCAGGAGAGGGAGGGCAGTTCTTAACTCCTTTTCATGCATGAATGACCTAGCCTCGCTGTCACTTCTTCCTTGGGGAAGAATTGTATAGAATTACCGGCTTCGGGGCGGTAGCTCAGCTGGGAGAGCGCTGCGTTCGCAATGCAGAGGTCGAGGGTTCGATCCCCTTCCGCTCCACCAATCCCGCGAATGGCCGGAAATACCGGCCATTTTTTATGCTAAGGAAGTGTACCGTCCGAACGTGTCGTTCATGCCCTGGCGGGACGTGCCTTGCTCCACTCCATCGGCCATTCCCGGTCGGGACGTTCGATGCGGCGGCGAATCCCGCTGCCTGCCCTGCTAGAATAGCAGCACGCCCCGGTAGCTCAGTGGATAGAGCGGCCGCCTCCTAAGCGGCAGGTCGCCGGTTCAACTCCGGTCTGGGGCACCATCTTCAAAAATTGATGTATCTTCAACATTCCTTGGGGAGGCCGGTTTGCTGGAAGCGGTAGATCTTGAATGCGTGCGCGGCGATCGGCCGCTGTTCAGCCATCTTTCCTTTCGTCTCAAGCCGGGTGAACTGATGCACGTCACCGGCGTCAACGGCAGCGGCAAGACCACACTGCTGCGCACACTCTGTGGATTGACGCACGCCGCCGCGGGCGAGGTGCGCTGGAACGGCTCGACCATTCAGGAATTGGGCGATGACTATCGCAGCCAGCTCGCCTACGTCGGGCACAGTAACGGCATCCAGGGCGAGCTGACGGCGGAGGAAAATCTGCGCGCCGCCGCCTGCCTCGGCACCGCCGCCGATACCACGCGTATCCAGGAGACACTGGAGCGCCTTGGGCTCGCGCCGTACCGGCACTTCCCTTCCAAGGTCCTGTCGCAGGGTCAGAAGCGCCGCCTTGCGCTCGCGCGGCTCGCGATCCTGCGGAAACCGTTGTGGATCCTGGACGAACCCTTGAGCGCGCTCGACGTGAATTCGGTGGCCCTGATGACGGAAATCCTGCTGGAGCATCTCGCCCGCGATGGATTGATCATCATGACATCGCACCAGGAAATCGGCGTCGAAACAAAAACCATGCTGCAGCTGCAACTCGACTGACATGCCCGGTTTCCTGAAAGCCATCGGCTGTCTCCTGCGGCGCGATCTGACTGTCGCGCTGCGCCGCAGCACCGACGTGCTCACGCCGTTGGTTTTTTTCATTATTGTCGTGAGCTTGTTTCCGCTCGGCCTCGGGCCCGAGCCCTCGGTCCTGCGAACCATCGCTCCGGGTGTCATCTGGGTGGCGGCGCTGCTCGCCACCATGCTCTCGCTCAACCGGTTGTTCGCCAACGATCACGCCGATGGCACGCTCGAACAGATGGCGTTGTCGCCCCACCCTCTCACCGTCCTGGTTTTGACCAAGGTCGCCGCCCACTGGATGCTGACTGGCCTGCCACTGGTGCTGATCTCGCCGCTGCTCGCGGTGCAGATGAACCTTCCCGAATCGGCGATGGGCACGCTTATCCTCTCGCTGCTGCTCGGCACGCCGGTTCTGAGCCTGCTCGGCGCCGTCGGCGCGGCGTTGACGCTCGGCCTGCGCGGCGGCGGCGTGCTGGTTTCGCTGCTGGTATTGCCGTTGTATACTCCGGTGCTGATTTTCGGCGCCGGTGCCGTCGCAGGCGTAATCGACGGCATTGATATCGAGGCGCATTTTTCATTACTGGCCGCCTTTCTCGCGTTGGCCCTGACCTTGGCGCCGTGGGCCGCCGCCGCGGCATTGCGCGTTTCCCTGGATTAAACGATGCATAAGTACGCCTCACCCAAATTCTTCTACACCCTGGCAGGACAACTGACTCCGTGGATGGCAGCACTGACCGCCATGCTGCTGGTTGCCGGTCTCTATCTCGGCCTGTTCATCGCCCCTGCCGATTATCAGCAAGGTGAGAGCTACCGCATCATGTTCATCCACGTGCCCGCCGCGTGGATGTCCATGTTCATCTACGTGTGCATGGCCGGTGCCGGGGCCATTGCGCTGGTCTGGAACGTCAAGCTCTTCGAGATGTTCGCCGGCAACTGCGCGCCCGTCGGCGCCTCGTTCACCTTCCTCGCGTTGGTAACAGGCTCGCTGTGGGGCAAACCGATGTGGGGTACGTGGTGGGCCTGGGACGCGCGTCTGACCTCGGAACTTATTCTGTTTTTCCTGTACATAGGCTACATGGCACTGGAAGCCAGTATTGACGATCCACGGCGCGCGGCGCGCGCCTCCGCGATCCTGGCGCTGGTGGGCGTGGTCAACATTCCCGTCATCCACTTCTCGGTGGAGTGGTGGAATACGCTTCATCAGCCGGCCTCGGTGAGCAAAGTCGGAACACCTTCAATCCACCCAAGCATGCTTGCTCCCCTGCTGCTGATGGCCTTGGGCTTCACCTTCTATTTCTTCACGGTGGCGCTTATGCGTATGCGCAACGAAATCCTGGAGCGGGAACGGCATACGACGTGGGTAGCGCAACTGCTGGAGTCCAAGTCATGAACTGGTCGGAGTTCTTCCACATGGGCGGTTACGGGTTTTATGTCTGGGGTTCCTATGGGCTCGCCCTGCTCATTCTGCTCCTGAACCTCTATCTGCCGCTGCGCCGACGCAAGACGGTCCGGCGCCTGCTGCACGAATTTCTGCGACTCAAGGAACAAACCCGATGAAGACAAGACACAAGCGCCTGGCGATCATCGTCACCGGCGTGGTCGGACTGACCGTTGCCGGTCTTTTCGTATTGAACGCCTTCCGCAGCAACCTCGTGTTCTTCTACTCGCCCACGGAAGTACTGGAAGGCAAGGTCGCCACTAACAAGACCATCCGCATCGGTGGACTGGTGGAGAAAGGCTCCGTGCAGCGCTCCCCCGACGGCCTGAAGGTCGACTTCATCGTCACCGACCTCAACAAGAAGCTGCCGGTGCACTATGAAGGCATTCTCCCGGACCTGTTCCGCGAAGGTCAGGGTGTCGTGGCGCAGGGGCGGCTACAAGCAGGCAATACCTTCACTGCCAGCGAAGTACTCGCCAAACACGACGAGAAATACATGCCGCCGGAAGCCGCGCAGGCCCTGAAGGGCGGAACCTTTGCGCCGGGCAGCGAGGTGAAAAAACCGTGAAGAAATATATCGTCCCCCTCATCGTCTTCGTGGCGTTGGGTCTGCTGCTGGCCTACGGACTGAAACTCGACCCACGTCGTATCCCTTCGCCGCTGATCGGAAAATCTCTGCCTGCCTTTTCACTGACTACCGTCGCCGATCCCGCGCGCAAGGTGAGCCGTGATGATCTGCACGGGCGTGTCTACCTGCTCAGTGTCTGGGCCTCGTGGTGCGTGGCCTGCCGCGAGGAACATCCGCTCCTCAATGAACTCACCAACCGCAAGGCCGTGACCATAATCGGTCTCAATTACAAGGACAGGCGCGAAGACGCACTGCGATGGCTGGGATCCCTGGGCAATCCTTACGAATTGAGTCTCAGCGACCAGGATGGAAGACTCGGTATTGATCTTGGCGTCTACGGCGTGCCGGAAACTTTCGTGATCGACAAACAGGGTGTTATCCGTTACAAGCAGATCGGTCCGATGACGCCGGAAGTGTGGGAACAGAAGCTGGCACCGTTGATCAAGGAACTTTCCTAGTCGAGCCGCCAGCGGCGGCGTTTACTTGCGAGTGGCTCCGCCCCCGACCCAGTGTGACTTCTCTTTGATCGTGCAAAGAGAAGTC
>Ga0210377_10002188_pt1 | contig 17355 bp, 20 predicted proteins | sample PLM4_65_b1redo_FD_155480 | JGI IMG/M metagenome (GOLD analysis project Ga0210377, IMG submission 155480) | Groundwater sediment microbial communities from an aquifer in East River, Colorado, USA - PLM4_65_b1 redo | ecosystem: Environmental > Terrestrial > Soil > Riparian zone | place: USA: East... | reverse complement strand
ACCGGACCTAGCGGCCGAGAAACTCCAGGATGGCCTGATTGGTCTCGCCGGGATGTTCCCACATCGTCATGTGACCGCTCTGTTTGATCACGAGCAGCTCGGAGTCCTTGATCGACGCTTGAAGTCCTTTGCCAACCGCCACAGGAAACACCTCGTCTTGGTCGCCCCAGACGATCAACGTCGGCTTGGCCAGGGTGCGCAGGGCGCCTGCGTAGCGCTTGAGCTCCTCGGCGTGACGGGCAGTTGAGGTCATGACCCTCGCGGTACCCGCAATGCGCCCGATCTGGTATTGCCGCTCCACCACCTCGTCGCTGATCAACCGATCGTCGTAGACCATCTCCATCAGCGTCGCCCGGAGCATGCCGCGCGTATGCAGGGCGACAGCCAGGTAAGGCAGGAGCGGGACGTTGCGGATCGCGAGGAACCAGCGGAAGGAGGGATTTCTTACCTCGGTGACCACGTCGGGTGGGGTGCTATCGATCAGGACCAGCTTATCGACCCGCTCGGGATAGGTCACGGCAAACGCCCAGGCAATGCCCCCGCCCATCGAGGTGCCGATCAGGCTTGCCCGCCTGAGGCCGAGTTGGTCCATGAACTGCTTGATCGAGTCAATGAAAAGGGCCGGCGTGTATTCGGCCTTGGGCCGATCTGAATAGCCGTACCCGATGAGGTCGGGGATGTACAGGCGATACCTCTTTGACAGCGCCGCCATCTGCTTTTCCCACACCCATATCTCTCCGCCAAAGCCGTGGAGCAGGAGGACCGGTGCCCCCTCGCCTGTCACTGCATAGAAGATCGTCCCTTCTCGGATCCCTGCTGTCTTGAGCTCGAGGCCCGGGTCCCACTCAAAGACGACTGGCCGGACGAGCGAGTGTCTGCACCCCAGCACCAGGGCAGCCAGGACGAAGCAGAGGGTCACACGTCTGCTGCGCACGACCAAGCGTCTATCGGACACGCTGCAGCCGCATCGCCTCGGCTCTTGCCGCCTCCGCCTCGGGCACCATTCCCCGCTGGACATACAACCGGGAGAGCTCTGTGTGGTACAGCGCCTCCTCTGGATTCAGCTCAATGGCTTTCCTGATTGCCGCGATCGCGTCGTCCAGATTTCCCTTCTTGTTATAGCAATTGGCCAGAGCAAAGTAGGCGTCTGCGTAGGTCGGATCGAGCTGCAGCGCCTCGTGAAAGGCCGCGATCGCGTCGTCCAAGTTCCCTTTTCCGTAGGCCCCCAGGCCCTTTCCGAAGAGCTCCTCCCTGGTGGACATGCTCTCTTCACCCTCCGCAATAGTGTCATCGGTCACTGGGTCAACCTGGCTCGCAAGATTCCCATCAAGATAGGGACAGCATGCGCCAGGCTACCGGATGGCTGCCAGGGGTTGCCGCCGCAGGGCAGGGTTGCCGCCGCAGGGCATCGGTGATCCGGATCCGATGCAGCGGCACCAGCAATTGTGGCAAAGCCGCAGGCTCGAAGTAGGCCAGCTCCAAAGTCTCTGGACAGGTCCGTAGCTGCCCGCTGACGATGCGACACTCAAAGCAGGTATTGATGAAATGGACAACACGGCCATCGGGGTACCGGACAACCTGGAGCTTGGGGTCCGAATAGACGCCGACGAGCTTCACCACCTCGACGAGGAGGCCGGTCTCCTCCTCCACCTCCCTCCGGATGGCGTCAGTCACCGACTCGCCGATCTCCACGGAGCCGCCGGGCAGCCCCCACTGGCCATTGTCGGATCGTCGCTGCAGCAACACTTCGTATCGCTCGTTCAGGATCACCGCCGAGACCGATGGCCGGATCTGCTGCGCCTTACTCACGTCGGGTTCGATCAGCATGTGGTCCGTCTCCAGTGGGATGAACAAAAAGGGACTTGCGCAGCCCGAGAAAGGGTATTACCATGAATCGCTCAGACTGTCCATTCCTCTTCAATGTGGACCATTACCAGACGATGTCCCTGACGATACGATTTGTTCTTATCCGTTCGATCATATTGGCGCTGCTGGTCGGCTCTCAGCTCTATCTCTTCTTAAAAGGAGATCGGGCGTTGCGGCGATCCCGCCTGAACCAGCAGCGGAAGCAACAGCTCCGCATCGCCCTCGCCGGATTCTTCGTCTCGATTCTTGGTGTCTATCTCTTCCTTCTGTTCCGGGCGGCCCCGCTGAAGCATCTTTCTCCGCTGATCCGGTATGGGCTGATTTATCCTACCGCCATCTGGAGCTTCGGATCGGTCTTCTCATTCCTCTTCCTGCTCTCGACCGACCTGCTCGGCCGGTGCACCCGACTTATCCGCTCCAGGGTGAGCAGGACGACTCAGCGCTCTGCGCCAGCATTCGACTCCTCGCGCGTGAGCAGGACGACTCAGCGCTCTGCGCCAGCATTCGACTCCTCGCGCAGGCGGTTCATGCAGGCGGGCCTGAGGGCGCTGGCCGCCACGCCCGTCATGGTATCGGGCTACGGCGCGTTGTACGAAGGCAACGGGTGTCGGATCGAGGAGGTACGCCTGTCCCTCGACGCCTCCCGCCGCTTCGACCCTCCTCTCAAGGTGGTCCAGGTCTCCGACATCCACTCCGGTCTCTTCATGACTCCCGCCCAGATGCGTCACTGTGCCGAGACGGTCCAGCAACTGCAGCCCGACTTGTTCGTATTGACGGGAGACTTCATCTCCAACTCGGTGGCCTACCTGTCCCCCTGCGTCAAGGAGATGGCGCGGGTGCAGGCCCGGTACGGCAGTTTCGCCGTCCTTGGAAACCACGAGCACTGGTACGCCAAGCCTGAAGAGGTCTTCGCCATCTTCGAGGGCGGAGGGATCCCGGTCCTGCAGAATGTCCATCGGGTCTTGGAGACCGACCGGGGCCCAGTGGCGCTGGTAGGCATCGACGATCTCCGCTTCGGGCTGCCCGATCTCGAGCAAGCGCTCGAGGGCCTCGACCCGAAGCTTCCGAGGATCCTTCTGTCTCATCGCCCTGAGGTCTTCCCACAGGCTGCCGCTCACAAGATCGCCCTCACCTTGTCCGGACATTACCATGGCGGGCAGATCAAGGTGAGCCTCCTCGGTGTCGATTTCAGCCTTGCCCACCTGTTGAGTCCTTACCCTGAGGGCCTGTATCGCCTCGGGGGTTGCCACCTGTACGTCAATCGCGGCCTCGGGACTACCGGGACCCCCGTTCGACTCAACGCCCCTCCGGAGATTACCCTCTTCCACCTGTCCTAGTTCCGGTCCAGTCAACTTCACCTAGCGGCGTTGCCGGCCCCCGGTGCACTCCCCAACGTACCCATGGACATTTGGAGGTGCCTTGGCAGCCGATCAGCGCCGCTGAGCCAGGAACAGACGATGATACGCGGCCAAGTCTGCCCGAGAGATCTCCGGCCAGGCGACCATCTCGCGGTACAAGCCCCCGGGATCGGTTGTCATCCTTTCACAGCCACGCCGGCTTCCTTCGGTGACAGCCTGCACTTGCCGATTGATGAGCGGGACCAGCAGTTGGGCCGCGGCCTGCGCCACCATAACGGGAAGCGTCGGCGGGGGCAAAAGGTAGAAAGCGAGGCGGCTCACCACAAGGGGATCTGGCGACGCCCTCGTCTGCCGGTACTCCAAGACGATCTCGATCAGTGCGGAGAACTGTCGAGTCGCCGTTAGCGGGATGGCGATCTCAGAGCGGTAGATTCGCTTCCCAGGCTGTACCGTTAGGATGTCGGCGTCCCCTTCGAGCCCCCAGTGCCGGTCGATGACCCGGATGCGGCGAGCGGTGGGTTGGGTGACGCTGTAATCTCTTAGCGGGGGGTAAAGACGACCGAACAGGGCAGCGGCAAATCCCGGATGGCTCAGGAGGAACTCATAGGCCAATTCGGTCGCCCGGCATTGCAGGGCCGGGACCTCGCGGACCAGGAGACGCTCCTCGGCAGAGACAGGCGACATCCAGCAATGAAATAGAGCCAATGCGGCGACTGTGATGACGAAAGCGCGATGCATCATCCGCTGGCATGAGACCTGATCACGTTGTGAGATCGCTGCCAAGGCAAACATGGCGGCAAACCCCTTGCGCCGCAACTTGTACCGTTCCAACTATTTCTGGCGGCTTTGCCGTTCCGCATAGTCGGGCCCATCGCCACAAGAGACGCCGCTCAAATTCGGCCCATTAAGTTGGAACGGCACTTGTTCGGCACCAATGCATCATTTGGCGAGGATCATCTTGAGCGAGATGAGAAGCAAGGCTATCCCAAAGACCTTTTCCAGAACTGGGTTGGACAGCCCGGTCGCAAGCTTGGCACCCAGAAATCCACCCAAGAAGAAACCGATGCCTATAAGACCTGCTATTCTCAGGTCCACATACCCTTGCTTGTAGTACATCCAGGCGGCCAGCAACCCGATGAGCGGCACGAGCAACGCCAGTGTCGAGCCCGCCCAAATCATTTTACTTCGCCCTCACCAGAGAAGGCAAGGGGTTTTCCGGTTCCTCATTCTGGTCACGCAACGACTCTGCGGTGGCGCCTGGAGTGGCATCTGGATTGACTGAGAGGGAGTTTCGAACCAGTCGGAGCGCCCGACTCCGATACGCCTCGTATGGCGAGGACGGCAAGAATCCTGGATGCCCTCTGACGAAATACTCAACCGGACAATCGCTTGACACGATGACGCAATGTGTTAGTATCAGCGAAAAGGAGGGTGGTTGTGCCGACAGAACCGATCCTCATAAAGCGCTACGAAAACCGCAAGCTCTATGACAGCAGCCGAAGTGCATACATTACTCTCGAGGAGATCGCCGCCTTGATCAGGGAGGGGAACGAGGTCAGGGTCGTCGATGCCAAGACGAATGAAGACCTCACGAAGAGCACTCTGGCCCTGATCGTTATGGAGGGTGAGCGCCAAAAGAAGAACCTGCTCCCCTTGAGCTTTATGTACCAGCTCATCAAATACGGTGAATCGATCCAGGGTGTCTTCCAAGAATACTTGTCCAGCGGGTTCGAGACGTTCATCGCCAGCCAACAGGAGGCCCAAAAGCGATTGAGGGAGTGGGCCGAAGCACACAAGGGCGAGGTCTCCAGAACAGTACCGCCCAAGACAGCATCAGACCGTGAGGCGTCGCTAAAAGAGGAGGTGGATCAACTAAAACGGAAGCTCGACGAACTCGAACGTCGGCTGAAAAGCGAAAAAGAAAAAGAAGAAAAAGACTAGGTTCCTATCGAGGTGCTGGCTTTCCGCAGTAATAGACTATGTTTCTTTGTCGGCTCGATGATTCAGTCTGTCGGCTTTACTCATACCTAAGCCCCACCTGGAGCTACCACCAACGTCACGAAGTACAAAGGGCCCGCGCATCACGGGGACGCGCGGGCCCTGCCGTCGGTGAGGGAAGGGTTAGTTCTTCCTCGCAGCGGACTCCACGATGCCCTGCAGCTTGTTGACGAAGGCGACGTAGTGCGCCCGGGTCTCCTGGCTGCTCTTCTCCAGGCGCGACCAGACCTCGTTGACCAGGGTGACGTAGCCCTTCAGCGCCTCGGCGCCCACCTCCAGCGCCTTCCGGGACCCCTCGACGTACGCGGAGATGACCTTCTGAGTCGCCGCGACCGGATCCTTCGGAAGCTCGTTGAACAGGGCGACCTGCTCCTTCAACAGCTCATTCGCGGTGCTGGTCGCCTCGGCCAGGCGGCCGCGCAGCTCCTCCGCGTACTTCAAGCTGTCCTTGGCACTTGCCGCTCCCAGCTCGAAGGTGCTCTCCAGCCACTGCTTCCCCTGGGCCTGGGACGCCGCGAACCCTTCGAGCGCTATCGCGACGCTGTCGGACCACAACTGCTGAATGGGTGCCCCGATCGCCTGTACCTGCGTTGTCTGTGTCATGATCTCTTCCTCCTGCGCATTGGCCCGAGCGTTTCAAGTCCTCACGACCCATTCGGAGGACCCCTCGGGTCTTCTTCTGCTCCCAATATAACGCATCGCGTTATTCTTGTCAAGTCTTTTTTATGCAGTGCGTTAACTTCTGGAAAAGGCTAGGTGGCACCGCCCGGCGGCTGCCCCAGGCCCGGCGGGCTCTCGAGCCTAAGGAGCTTGGGGCTTGAGGCGGTCCTTTCCCTTGACGAGATCCGATGGCGTATGAGACCGAAGGAAAATTGCCTTGACGGCACCTTACCGGATAGACTATTCTCGAAATGCTTCCTGGCACATCCTCCTGCTGCAGCATTCAGCGGACCCGTCTAGGCGAAGGGCGGGATTCTGCGATTCGGCCGCTACGCTCAAACCCCGTGGACCCTATCGATGAGGCGCCCCTGCGGGGAAACCCTGTGTCAGGCGAGAGGATAACCTACAGGGTGGGAGGATTATCTCAGGCCCCCCTCCCGTTTCCCCTAATCCTGGCTTTTCATGAGGAGAGACCATGACCGAGTGGAATCTTCCGAAGCCCGGCGAACTCACGAAGACGTTGCAGGAAGAGACGATCAAGAATATCCAGCGGTTTTCAAGGGGAATGGATCTCATTTATAATCCCAAGGAGCCGCAACTCGGGAGGACGCCCAAGGAGTTGATTCATAAGAAGAACAAGTCAGCGCTGTACCGCTACGGTCATGGCTCCGACCGTCGCCACGCGGTCCCGATCTTGATGGTCCCCAATCTTGGCATAAGCCGTCCGTATATCTTTGATCTTTACCCTGGCAGCAGCTTCATCGAGTACATAGTTCAGCAGGGATTTGACTTCTACCTGCTGGACTGGGGGGTGTTCGGGGAGGAAGACAATGGTCTCACCTTCGACGAATGTGTCACCAAGATCCTGCCGGTGATGGCTCGAAAGGTGCTGAGGACTTCACATGCCCGACAGTTGACCCTGCTGGGCTACTGCATGGGGTCGCCGCTCGGCGTCTGTTATGCGGCCCTCCATCCGGAACAGGTGAAAAACTTCGTCAACATGGCCGGCCCGATTGACTTCAAGCAGGCCGGGCTGTTCACCACCTGGCTTGATAAGCGGTTCTTCGATATCGACAAGCTGGTGGATACATTCGGGGGTATGCCGGCTGATATGGTTCGCGTCGGTTTCAAGTTCCTGAAACCGACTATGGACCTCAGTACCTTTACCAATCTCTGGTGGCATTTGTGGGATGAGAAGTACGTGGAAGGGTTCGTGGCCCTCAACAAGTGGGCGAATGAGTACACCCCCTTCCCCGGCGAATTCTTTCGGCAGTGGGTAAAGGAGTTCTATCAGGAGAACAAACTTGTCAAGAATGAGCTGATCCTTGGGGGCCGGCGAGTCGAGCTTTCTCGCATTCGTTGTCCGGTGCTGGTTGTAGGAGCCAAGCAGGATTACATCGTCCCGCCTGAGTGTGCCAGGGCTCTGATCGACGCGGTGGAGAGTACCGACAAGGAATACATCGAATTGCCGGGCGGTCACATCTCCCTGATCGCCGGGCGGGGAGCCAAGCGCAACGTCTGGCCCAAGGTGAGCTTCTGGATCGCCCAGCGATCCCAGCAAGGCTAAGGCGGTTTCGTCCCCCAGCGCCGTCCCCTGTCGAAGCGCCGAAGAGGGAGGAGAACCCAATGAGCGACGGGCAGATGAACCAAGAACTCTTATCGATGTGGAAGCGCTCCATGGATCAGGGGATCGAGGTCTGGCAAAAGCTGATCGGCCAGCCCCAGACAGCCGACATCTCGCAGTTCGTTAGACCGTTGTGGGGCCAGAGCATGGACCTCTGGACCCAAATCCTCCAGCAGGGCGCAGGCAGTCCAGACGCAATTGTCCAGTGGAAAAAGTTCCTGGACGACTCGATCGAGGCATGGTCGAAGGTCCTTGGACAAGCGATGGAGACCGAAGGGTTCGCCCGCGCCATGGGACAATTTATGGACCAATACTTGAACACGGTTGGTCCCATTCGGAAGGGCCTGCAGTCCTCCAACGAGGAGTTTCTGAAGACGATGAACCTGCCATCGCGCAAGCAGGTAACAGACCTGGCTTCTCACCTGGTCTCCTTGGAGGATCGGTTGGAAGCCCTCGAGGAGCGGATCGAGGATCTCGTCGATAGCATTTCCTTGCTCGAGGCACTTGTGAAGCGTGGCGCGAGCGCCTAAGACCGCCCCTCTTGCCCGAGGAACGGCACTGGCTAGAACACGCAGGTGGCCCTCGCGATTTTCCGAGTAGGTGAGGCCGTTTCCGCTGGCCACCGGAGTGCACGTTGACTTCGTACCAAGCCCCTCGTGCATCGGTCGTTTCGCAGGGGACGGCATTATTCACAAAAGGAGGATGGGGATGGAACGCTCGGGGCAGGATCTCATTGACTTCGCCAAGCAGGCTTTCCAGGCCACGCTGGATGCCGCCTCCAAAGTCCAGCAGCAGACACACAAGTTGATGGAGGAAATGATCCGACAGGGGGGGGCAGCTCAGGGGGAGGGGAAGCGCCTCATCGCAGACTGGGTCGAGCAGTCCAAGCGACACATGGAGGAGTTTCAGAGGGTGGCGGCAGAGGGGTATCGAAAATGGGAAGGAGAGGTCACCAAGCGTCTCTCAACCGTCGCGCCTGCCGCCAAGCAGGAGGTTCAAGAACTCCGGCAGCGTGTTGATGAGCTCACCAAAAGGATCGAAGCCCTCGAGCACCGCTAGGCCTGACCGAGTACGCCCCGAACGATCTCGGCACGCAGCCGGTAAAGACCGTGTCCGGCCAAGCAAGGAACTGGCTGGCTGCCTTCAGCCGGTAGCCGACCTCGTATGGGGGCACTTCCCTTCGATCGCCCGCAGGTAGGGTCGTCGTTAGGCGAAGTAACTGAACCGGGTCTAGGTGTACAATCCCCCATTGACGTTCAGCTCATGCCCTGTGATGTAGTCGCCGTCTGAGGAGACGAGGAACACGACAGCCCCGGCGACTTCCTCTGACCTCCCGAAGCGCCCCAGTGGGATCTGCGCGATGATCCGCTCCTTGACCTTCTCTGGCATGGTTTCGACCATCTCGGTTTCGGTGAAGCCTGGCGCCACGGCGTTGACGGTGATCCCCTTCCGCGCCAGCTCCTTGGCCAAAGTTTTCGTCATGCCCATGACCCCCGCTTTCGAGGCGGCGTAGTTGGCCTGACCAAAATTCCCGATCTCGCCTATCACCGAGGTGATGTTGACGACACGGCCCCAGCGCTTCTCGAGCATCCCGTCGAGAAAAACCTTCGTGCAGTTAAAGACACCATCCAAGTTGATGGAGAGAACCTTACGCCAAACCTCACGGGTCATCTTCAGGAAGCTCTTGTCGCTGACGACCCCGGCGTTGTTGACAAGGATATCCACCACGCCCAGGTTAGCCGTCACCTCATCCTTCATCCTGAGGGCGTCCGCGTAGGAGCTGACGTCAGCCTTGCAAATGAATGCGGTGCTGCCTATCTTCTGGATCAGTGCCGCCGCCTCGCTAGCCGCCTCTTCATTTGATTGGTAATTGATTGCGATCTTGGCCCCTTCGTACGCCAACGCCAGCGCGATCGCCCTGCCAATCCCCCGCGAGCCTCCGGTGACCAACGCGATCCGCCCCTTCAGTTTCATTGCCATCCCCCCCCTACCTGGGACTCGCCCTTCCCTTAGGAAGCGCAGAACCCAGTTGTCAGCACCGCCCGTATCGGTGCCTCTGACCTCTCGGCGCGAGACACAACTCCTCAGTCGGTCGGGATCCCTGGCTCCGAGCCAAGATTCCACCTGCCGCGCATTCTATCATACCCCACGGCTCTCAAATATCTTCTTTGCGGCTCGAAATATCTGGTGGGACTCTGCAGCGCGGACTCCTCAGCCCATCTGTCCGCGGGGAAGAGCGACCAATACGGTAAACTTCGTCACGAATGGCACGTCGGATTGTTGACGAGGACCGACGGGGTCTGGGTCTGCCCTACTGCGGAGTAGGTCACTCACGATTCGCTCTGTGTCATCGTAGAGCATCGAATAGCCATCGTTCAGGCCACAAAGTGGCACCGACCGATGTGACCAAAGGCGCGGGCCCATCGTATCTTAGATCAGAGTATGGCGCACAGTTCGGTTGACTCTTCAGGGGCGAAAGCGGCCCTGCGACATGGAGGAAGATCAATGAGGCGATGGTTGAAGACCGGTGTACTGACGGCAGTGGCGCTCCTCGTCTGGGTGATGGTTGCGGTTCCCGTGTTTGCGGGGTCGGGTGTTACGGCGGGCGCGAGGCCGGCGCCTGGCGGTGAGACGGCGAGGTCGGTCCCACGTGAGAGCGCACAGTCCGCTCCATCCTCTTTCCAGGAGGTCACCGCTTCGTTTACGGCAACTCCCACGACGGGAGGTCTTGGGGATGCGCTAGAGGCATCTCGCACGACCTTCTCGACATCGGAGGCGATCGAGTTCAATGGGGTCCTCTTCGAGTCCGGACTGGCGGGGGGACCAGCGCTAACCTCCAGCTGTATCTCTTTGACCAGACTGGAAAACTGGTGACCGCGACATTCTTTGTCGACGGGATCCTCGCCCCTGATGACCGGACCGGGTTTTTCATCGAACTGAGCCCTGGATCTGTGCCGGCGGGGCGGCTTAAGTGGGTTATGGCGATGTTCGACGCCTTCGGGAACCTGTTCGTGACTCCATTCCAGGCCCTCAACGTCCAGTAAAGGTAACGGTGGGCTGTGCCCGGCTCATGTCCAAGCCGGGAGTTGGGCCGGACAGTGCTTGATGAAATCGGGAAGACTGGGGGCGGAGATTTGGTTCATGAGTCGAAGTCACGAAAGTTGGTAATCCGCCAGGAGCCACCAACTTTTCCCACCGAGACCAGCGATCGTTTTTTCAGGGTTGGAACTCCCTGTCCCTTCACCGCCAGGTCATAGATAAAGAATAGGTGGTCTCCCTCCCCACGCTTTTCCAGCAGGCGATAGGTCACGTCCCGATGCCTGGTCCCTTCGGAGGTACTCGCCCCTTGAAGCAGCGCCTGTTCCTGCTCGATCTTCCTCGTGGCCAGCCCGTCGGTAAATTGCTTTGCCCGCGACAAATCGACCTTTACGTAGTAGTGATCCACAAAACGTGAGGCGGTCGAATCGGCATCTGAGGTATCGCGGCACGAGGGGAAGAACAGGGTTACTCCCAAGAGGAGAAGGGTTAGGGACTTGAGGTCGCGTTTGGAAGGGTTGCCTCGCTTCAGATAGGCCTCAGGAAGCTCAAGGAACCGCTCGAAGGTCACCCCTTGTTCTCGAATTCCCTGCTCGATGAAGAGTTCTGCGTAGTATTCGAGGACCTCATCCGGGATCCGCTCCATCCTTCTCCCGCCATCAGAGGTTGGGCGCGTCGATCTTCACCTTGGCCCGCGCCCGCATCTGTCGAACCCAGTCGGTATACACCTGCTCCCGTTTCCTTTTCAAGATCCCAGTGCTGAATTGAATTTTCTCGCGTTCGAACTCCGCGCGCTCCGGATCGTTTCGATCGCTGACTCGAAGGAGGTAGCTAGCCTTCGTTCCCTGGACGACCGAGCTGATCTCGCCTTTCTCCATCGCCAATGCGGCTTCTTTAAAGGTGTCCTGATCCGGTATCGCCTTCACCTCTTGGTTCCATGAGAAGAACCCGGTAGAAAGGGGCTTGAGCCCGGACGCCTTGACGATCTCCTCCCAGGGTTTGCCTTCCTTGACGAGTCCGGCTAGCCGCTGGATAGCAGCCTGCTGAGCCTTCGGATCTGAGAACAACAGGTACTCCACTTTCACGGAACCCCGGCCGGAACGGAAGGCCTCCCATACTTCATCCGGAAGGAGATTCACCCCGCCCTTTACCCACTCTTCAACCTTGCGAAGCAAGAGATCCTCACGGAGACTCTCCTCGAACTTCTCCGGGCTCAGGCGGGCCGATTCCAAGGTTCGCAGATACCGCTCGCGGCTGAAGCCGGTCTTGTCGCTGAAGGCCGGAACTCTTGTGATCTCGGCGGCCAGTTCATCAGGAGTGATGACAATACCCAGTCGCTTTGCCTCGTGAAGAAATAGGTGGCGTGAGATAAGCCCCTCCACGACCTGCCTTTTCAGGTTGACCCGTTCCAGGATCTTCTCGTCAAACTTGTCTCCCAGCGCCCCCTGATACTGCCTATACGCTTGCTGGTAGGCCTGCTGATACTCCGCGTACGGCACCTTCTCCCCCTCCACGGTCGCAACAGCCCCTAGCCCAGCGCGGCCCGACGATGTGGAGCGGAATCCATAGACGAGGAAGGTGGTCCCGATGAAGGCAAAGACCACCAGCCACAGGGTCACGCTTAACGCCTTTGCGTGCCCTCGCATCCGCCTTAGCACGTTAACCTCCATGGAGTTGCTGGCATCGAATGTGCATAATAGCCGATCGGTGGACCACGCGCAACTCCTTTTTCGACCCCGACTTGGCTCCTCAGAAAATTCTTGTATTCCGCAGTCGTGTATGCTACAAGGAAATCCCTGAACGGGTCTCCCTTTTCTCGCAGTCGGCGTCGAAAATCAGAATTCAGAATAAGGAGTTATCTATGATCTTCGACTGGTTTTTTGGGATGTTCTCAAACGACTTGGCCATCGACCTCGGAACGGCCAATACCGTCATTTACGTGAAAGGCAAAGGGATCGTCCTCAGCGAACCCTCGGTGGTGGCGATCAAGAAGGGGACCAACATGGTCCTCCGGGTGGGACGCGACGCCAAAGAGATGCTTGGGCGGACGCCTGGCAGCATCGTCGCCATTCGCCCTCTGAAGGATGGTGTCATCGCCGACTTCGATATTACCGAGCGGATGATCAAGCATTTCATCGTCAAGATTCACAAACGGAAGACCCTGGTCCGCCCCAGGATCGTGATCGGCGTCCCATCCGGCATAACCCAGGTCGAGAAACGCGCCATCCGGGATGCTGCGGAGCAGGCCGGGGCGCGGGAGGTCTACCTGATCGAGGAGCCGATGGCCGCGGCGATTGGGGCCGGGCTCCCCGTCCAGGAGCCCTCGGGCAGCATGATCGTTGACATCGGGGGAGGCACGACCGAGGTGGCGGTCATCTCCCTGGCCGGCATTGTCTATGCCCAGTCGGTCCGGATTGCCGGGGACGAGATGGATGAGGCGATCATCCAGTACTTGAAGCGAAAGTACAACCTGCTTGTGGGGGAGCGGACCGGGGAAAGCACCAAGATCCAGATCGGGTCGGCGTACCCATTTGACGAGCCGCGAAAGTTAGAGGTCAAGGGGCGCGATTTGGTCGATGGCATCCCCAAGACGATCACGGTCAGCGACAGCGACATCCGAGAGGCCCTCCACGATCCGATCTATGCCATTGTGGACGCCGTCAGAACAGCCCTGGAGCGGACACCACCTGAGCTAGCGGCCGACATAGCGGATAAGGGGATCGTCATGGCTGGCGGTGGGGCGCTGCTTCACGGCCTCGATTTTCTGATCTCTCATGAGACGCACCTCAAGGTGCGAGTGGCCGAAGACCCGCTCTCCTGCGTCGTACTCGGATTAGGAAAGGTCCTGGATGAGTTGGACCTCCTCAAGAGCGTCTGTCTCGAGACATAACGGGGTCCGCCTGAAGGCCGGCCGATCTTCCGGCCCAGGGGGCAAGGACTCCACCTCTTCCTGATAGTAAGTGCACATTTGAGACGGGCATGACTCGGTTGCTGCTCCGATATCGGCGGGGGCTGATCCTCTCAAGTACCCTGCTCCTGTCCTTCGTGCTCATGACGCTGCAGGTGCGCAGCCAGAGCGCCCTGGCTGACCTTACTAAGCATCTCCTCCTGACATCTGTTTCCCCATTCCTACGTATAGCCGCGGTCAGCAAGGCCGCAACCGTCACCCTCTGGAACGAATATGTCGACCTCCGCCGGGTCCGCCTGGATAACCAACGTTTGAGGGAGGAGACCCGGCAGCTCCGCACACAGGTTGGAGAGCTACGAGAGATGGCACTAGAAACCTATCGCCTGATCGGCCTCCTGGAGTTGAGGAACCGGGTGGGATCAGAGACAGTCAGCGCCAAGGTCATTGGAAAGGATGCCACAAACTGGTTCAGGACGATTCTCATCGACAGGGGGGCCAATGAGGGGATCCAGCGCCACATGACGGTCGTGACCGCCGAAGGGTTGGTGGGGCGGGTGGTCGATGTGACAGCCCTTGCAGCCCGGGTGCAGCTCATCACCGACCCGGAGAGCACCGTGGGTGTTCTGATCCAACGAAGCCGCGTCGCCGGGATCGCGGCGGGCAACCAGGAGGGCACCGTCCAGATCAAGTACCTTCCCTTGATGGCCGACGTGGTCATAGGAGACCGGGTCATCACATCGGGAATGGGCGGCGTCTTTCCTAAAGGCATCCCTCTGGGCCGGGTCCTCAGGTCGAGCCGGCCTACCAACGGGGCCCTGTTCCAAGAGACCTGGGTGCAGCCGCTTGCCAACTTCTCCCGTCTGGAGGAAGTGTTGGTCCTGAAGCAGCCGCCCGCGAACGACCTGCCCTGGGGAAGCGGGGAGCGCCTGCCGTGATCGCCTTCCTGCTTGCGCTCCTCGGCGTCTGCCTGCTCCAGTCGGCGGTCGTCCCTCGCCTGGCCATCGGCGGCATCCGGCCGGATCTCTTTCTGGTGCTCACCTTCGGGCTGAGCCTCTCCGCAGGGCCCGAGGTGGCGACGGCCGCGGGCTTCCTCGTCGGGCTGTACCAAGACTCCCTCTCCGGCGCACCCCTTGGCCTGAACGCATTCACATTGAGCCTGATCGGCTTCCTGGTGAGCCAGACGAGCCGACAGGTGAGGACGGCCGAGTTGACAGGGCGACTCGGGCTGCTCTTTCTCGCGGGACTGGTCTCCGGCCTCACGACCCTCCTCGTCCTCCGCTTCTTCCAGGTTCCTCGTCCCTGGACCTCCACGCTTCTCTGGACCGTGCTGCCAGGAACCATCTACACCACGATCCTGGGAGCCGGGTTCCTCGCCATGCCGAAGCCGAAGGCTCTCAGAAGGCTTGGCCGATGAACGCGGACCGTGAGGTCCCCAATCTGTTCGCCCCTTTCCAGAAACGGATCAAGGTCGCGGCCTTCCTGATCTCCGGGGCAATCCTGATCCTGCTGCTCCGCCTCTGGGGCCTGCAGATTCTGGAAGGCGAACGTTTGCTCCTACTGTCGATCAATAACCGCCTGCGCATCCGGCCGGTCGAGGCCCCTCGAGGGCTCATTCTGGATCGGAACGGGAAGCTTATGGTGGAGAACCGAGCGTCTTTCGACCTCTATGCGACGCCGGAGGACATACCGGACATCAAGGAGACCGCGCGCCGCCTTGCCGAGATCCTCAAGGTGTCACCGGAAGAGTTGACGCAACGCCTCTCTCAGGGGCAGGCTCTGCCGGCGCAGCCGGCGCTGCTGCGCAAAGGAATTGATGAGCAAACCGTGATGGCCATCGAAGAGCAGAAAATCGATCTTCCCGGAGTAGGCCTCCGAGTCAGGCCGGTGAGAGCCTATCCAACGGGTGGCGCGGCCGCCACCCTGCTCGGCTACGTCACCGAGGTCAGCCATGCGCAGTTGGAATCCAGGGAGTTTCGAGACTTCCGACCGGGCGAGACGATGGGACAGGCGGGAATCGAGCGGCGGTATGACGCGTTCATACGGGGCATCGACGGTGGAGAACAGATCGAGGTGGACGCCCGCGGCAAAGTGATCCGGCTGGTCCAGCGGGTCGAGCCGCGGTCTGGTTTCAACCTGTACCTCACCCTTGACAGCCGGCTGCAACGGATCGCAGAAGAGTCGTTCCGAAGCAGAAGCGGGGCGCTCGTCGCCATCAACCCATCCAGCGGTGAGATCCTCGCGATGGTCAGCAAGCCCTCATATGACCCGAACCAGTTCTCCCAGCGCATGACCCCGGAGCAATGGCGGATGCTCGCGTCAGACCCCAAGCATCCCATGCAGAACAGGGGACTCCAGGGCCAGTACGCTCCCGGCTCGATCTTCAAGCTGGTGACCGCGCTTGCCGCCCTCGAGAAGGGCGCCATCGGCCCCGACACGAAATTCTCCTGCAATGGCTCGTTCAGCCTCGGCTCCCACCTCTTCCATGACTGGAAGAAGGGCGGCCACGGAACCCTGAATCTCCGACAGGGGATCGCCAACTCCTGCAACATCTACTTTTACAACACAGCCCTCAAAACAGGGATCGAGGAGATCGCCCGCGTTGCGGGGGAACTAGGGCTTGGTGCGCCCCCAGGGATCGGGTTAGGCGATGAGGCCAAAGGGGTCATCCCTTCCGCGGAGGCTCGCACACGAGGGCCCGGCGGATGGTATCCCGGCAACACCGTCATGGCTGGTATCGGACAGGGGATGATCACCGCGACGCCGATGCAGGTGCTGATGATGGTCTCCGCCATCGCGAACGGGGGGACCATCTACCGGCCCTGGGTGGTGCGAAGAGTCGAGACGTTGGATCGCGAATTGATCGAGGAATACGGTCCGGAGATCGTCCGAAAGGTGAACATCGACCCCGACAATCTGGCTATCGTCCGGGAGGGGATGCAGGCGGTGGTGAGTGAGGGAACCGGGGGCCGCGCCAGAATCCCCGGGCTAGCGGTAGCCGGAAAGTCGGGGACCGCGCAGGTGGTCCGGAACAGCGGCCCGCTGAGGGGGGATCATAGGGACCATGCCTGGTTCGTGGCCTTTGCTCCAGCGGACGATCCCCAGATCGCCGTGGTCGTGTTGGCTGAGCATGCGGGGTTCGGCGGCTCGGTGGCCGCACCGATCGCAAAGAGCGTCTTGGAGGCGTGGTTCAAGCTGCCGAAGGAGCCAAGGACGGCTCAGGCGGTGGAACCAGAACCGGCGGAGGGGGACTGATGGAAAGGCCGGTCCTATGTTGATCGACAGACGCGTCCTGTCCGCCTTTAGCTGGCGATTGGCCGCCTCCGCTGCCCTGTTGGCGTCCTTGAGCGCGGTGGTCATTTACAGCACGACCGGGCAGTATTCCTCGCTCCTCCGCAGATCGCTCTATTTCAAGCAGACGATGTGGGGACTGATCGGAGTGGGCGCCATGATCCTACTCTGCAGCCTGCATTACCGAACGATCGCGCGCCTTGCCTACCAACTCTATGCCGCGATCCTAGCCTGCCTGCTCCTGGTCGCTCTGATCGGCAGATCCGGCTTCGGCGCTCAACGCTGGCTCAGCATCGGACCGTTTGCGTTTCAGCCCTCGGAATTCATGAAACTGGCGCTGATTATCCTGCTCGCCCGCTATTTTGAGGATCATAAGGAGGACCTGGAAGCCCCCTGGATCTTCGTCCTCCCGATCATTCTGACGCTCTTGCCGGTGGCCCTGGTCTTGCGGCAACCCGATCTTGGCACCGCAATTGTTCTCCTTGCAACCCCCATCAGCATCTTGGTGCTGATGGGGCTCAAAATCCGCTACTTCATCTATCTCGCCGTGGCCGCATCCGCCGTCGCCCCCGTCCTCTGGAGCTTCCTACGCGACTACCAGAAGAATCGATTCCTCG
>Ga0210377_10002187_pt1 | contig 17357 bp, 19 predicted proteins | sample PLM4_65_b1redo_FD_155480 | JGI IMG/M metagenome (GOLD analysis project Ga0210377, IMG submission 155480) | Groundwater sediment microbial communities from an aquifer in East River, Colorado, USA - PLM4_65_b1 redo | ecosystem: Environmental > Terrestrial > Soil > Riparian zone | place: USA: East... | reverse complement strand
CGTTGCCGGCCGGCTGGACGGGCTCGGGCACCTCGTACAAGTACTCGCAGACCGTGGCCGGCACGTTCATGCTCTGCGGTAGCGGTGACAGCACCGGCGCGGACTCGAGCGGCGGCGCCACCTGCCCGTAACGCTCTCGCTCTCGGTCTGACCTCGGGGGCCGCCGTCGCATCGCGACGGCGGCCCCTCCCTTTTCACCTCCTGCCAACACCGTCCTTGCTCATTGCCGCTTCCGGAGGTGCGTGAGGAGGGCTAGGTCCTGCACGCCGCGTCGACCGCGGCCTTCAAATCACCGAGGGCGACCGGCTTGTGGAGCAGGGTGACGCCCATCTCCCGGGCGCGCGCGGCCGTCAGGCTCGGAGCGGAGCCGGTCAGCAGGATGATGTTGATCAGCGGATCGATCGTCCGCAATGCGGTCACGACCTCGAGGCCGTTCATCCCGGGCATCAGCAGGTCGGTGATGACCATGGCGTAGTCGCGTTCCCGAAAGCGGGAGACGCCGGCTTCGCCGTTCTCGGCGACGTCGGCGTCGTATCCGAAGGCCGCCAGCATCTCCTGCAGCAGGCCTCGCAGCACGGCCTCGTCGTCGATCACCAGGATCCGAGCGGAGTTCGTCGTCATGGGCCTTCCCCGGAGCCAGGGGCCGCAAGACGAATGCCAGAGCGCAACGCGTTGGATTCACTGCGAACACGATGAGCCGACCGTTGACCCGCTGGCCGCTGATCGGCCGCGGCTGGTCAGAAAGTCGCCGAGCTAGAGGTGTTCCAGGCGCAGTGCCGGCCAGAGCAACGTGTGATGGCGCCCGGCTTGGTCCTTGGTGGCCGGAGTCTCCGGCGGGGTGTGCTCGGGGGTCTCGACCGGACAACGCACCAGCGAACAGATGAGGATCCGGCACTCCGAGTTTTTCGACTGTCGCCGGCGCCGCTCGTCCGGGGGCGTCACCGCGGCGGCGCGACGATCGAGCACGACCTCGACGTTCTTGAGCGCGGCCAGCGACCGACGCAGGTACTCGTGCAGCGGCTTTTCCTTGCGGGGGACGACCACGACCACGCGCGCCGGATCCTGCGCGGGGGCCTGGGAAGGCTCCGCGGTTCCGGTCGGCGGCGAGGGGGTCATTGAGCCCCTATGCTGCCACAGACTCAGGCTCGCCGCAGCGACGTCTGTAGAAGCTCCAGGGCCGCCTGCGCGAACTTCCACATGTTCGCCTCGCGGTCGGGCGAGCGCGTCTCGACCGTGATGACGCGCTCCACCGGCCCGGCCACCGCGATGCAGGCGTGGCCCGGCGCATCGCCGTACCGATTGCCGGTCGGCCCGCTGGCCCCGGTCTCCGCCAGGCCCCACGTCGCGCCGAGCAGCTCGCGCACCGTGCGCGCCTTGAGGGCGGCGTACGCTTCGGTGCTGGATCGGATGCCGGCGAGCGATTCGTCCGGCACGCGCAGCAGCGCGCGCCGGGCCGCCTGCGTGTAGACGACCGCGCCGCCGAGGAAGTACGCCGAGGCGCCGGGCACGGCGAGCAGCGCCGCCGAGATCAAGCCGCCCGCCGAGGACTCGGCGATCGCGATCGTCTGGTTCCGTTCCTTCAACAGGGTCGCGAGCGCCGAGGCGAGCGGGGTCAGCTCATTCATGGACTGCAGTCTAGCACCGTGACACGAGCACCTCCTCGTCGAGGAGCGCGCGGATGAGCGTGGGCAGGTCGGCGGCCGCGTCGGCGGCCAGCGCGGCTTCGGCGGCGGCATCGAGCCGGCCGCTGCGCGCGACCGCGTTCCGGAACGCGAAGCCGGCGGCGGAGAGCCGTCGAAACACGACCTCCTCATCTGCCCGCCAGACTTGCAAGAGGACGCCGCCGGTGTCGAGATCGACGGCGTCGCTCTCGGCATCCGGCTGGTTGGCGCGCCAGATCGCGTCGAGCGGCCAGGGTGATCGCAGTAGCGTGACCGATGGATGCAGCGCGAGCGTCACCGGCGCCCGCAGCGCCTCGGGCGCGATCGGCTCCACGTCGGGAGCGTGCAGGGCGGCGTTCATCGCCCACTGCAGCCGCGCCACGTCGGGCAGGTAGGCCAGGTGCAGGCAGGGCTCGAAGCGCGCGAGGAACTCACCGAGGTCAGCGCCGTACTCGGACAGGCACGGGCTCGCCGGCGGATGCTCGCGAATGTACCGGCCGGCGGCGTAGCGGAAGAAGCGGGCGTCGACGAGCCGCACGACCACCGGGTAGGTCGACTCCAGCGCCGCGGTCAGACTCGTGAAGACGTGATGGCGGTAGACGGCCAGGCGGGCGGCGGCGCCGAGCCCGTCGCCGCGCACGGCGGCCGCCGCGGCGTGCTCGTCGCCGCCGAGCAACGCGTCGCGGAAGCCGGCCTGCAGCTCACGCAGCGTGGGCATCGCCGTCGTCGTGGCGCGCGCCCCGGAGCATGACGTTCGCTTTTGCCGCCTCCTCGAGCAGGATCGCCAGCGGCGGCACGTCGGTGTCCCACTCCACGAGCGTCGGCACCGCGCCGAAGCGCGCCAGGGCGCGCGCGTGCAGGCGCCACACGGCCTCGGCCACGCGGGAGCCGTGGTCGTCGATCAGGATCGCGCGGCCGTCGGCGTCGTTCACGGCGTGGCCGGCCAGGTGGATCTCCTCGACGGCCGCCGGCTCGATGGCCTCGAGATAGGCGACCGCGTCGCCGCCGAGGTTCTCGCAGCTCACGTAGACGTTGTTGACGTCGCACAGCAGGCCGCAGCCGGTTCGCCGGACCAGCGCGGTGAGGAACTCGGCCTCCGGCATGGGTGAGTGGTGGAAGCGCAAATAGCTGGAGGGGTTCTCGACCAGCAGCCGCCGGCCCAGTCGTTCCTGGGCGCGATCGACGTGCTCGGACACCACGGCGAGCGCCTCCTCGGTGTAGGGCAGGGGGAGGAGATGGTTCAGGTAGGCGCCGCCCGTGAGACTGCAGGCGCTCGACCAGCCCGGCGAGGCGCTCGAGGTGGACGGCGTCGAGGCCATCGGCGCTCCCCAGCGACAGCCCGACACCGTGGATCGACACCGGGTAGTCCCGGCGGATGCGCTCCAGCGTCCGCACCGCCGGCCCCCCGCCCATGTAGTTCTCGGCGTGGACCTCCAGCCAGTCGATGGCCGGGCGTGTCGCCAGGACCTCGGCAACATGCGGAGAACGCAGGCCGATGCCACTTCCGCTCGGTCCGGGTACGGACGTCAGCCGGTCCATCCCGCAGTGAGACACGCCCGGGCGGTCCAACGGTGCGCCGCACCGCCGGCCCCGGAGCCTGTGTCTGAGCACGAGAACGTCCCGGCTCGCGGCGACGACGGGCTCCGCCGCAGGCCGGTCCCAATCACCGGGCCCGTACTGGAAGGAGACTCACGTGAAGACCTCTCAGCTCCTCATCGCCTCCGCCGTGGCCGTCGCGCTCGCGCTGCCGATCGCCGCGCAGGCTGGCCCGGCCCCCAAGCCCAAGTTCGAGGCCGAGAAGTGCTACGGCATCACGAAGGCCGGCAAGAACGACTGCCAGACGGCCAACTCCTCGTGCGCGGGCACCTCGAAGCGTGACAATCAGGGCGACGCGTGGATCTACATGCCGGCTGGCGCCTGCGACAAGCTCGTCGGCGGCAGCAAGGACCCGAAGAGGGCCTGATCGCGGGCAAGGGGCGGGTCGGTGCCGATCGCCGCCCGCCCCGCCAACCACCAGGGAGACGACGCCATGCAGACGATGATGACGACGACGACGCCCATGTCGAGCGCGCGGGGCCGGATCTCGTGGGCGCTGGCCTACCTCGGCCGCTTCCCGCTGGCGGTGCTCCAGCTCATGTTCCGGTTCGCCATCGCCGGCGTGTTCCTCAAGGCGGGGTTGAACAAGATCGCCAGCTGGGAGCTGACGGTGCAGCTCTTTGCCGACGAGTACAAGGTGCCCGTCCTGCCTCCCGAATTCGCCGCCGCCATGTCGTCGACCTTCGAGATCGGCTGCTCGATCCTGCTGATCCTCGGCCTCGGCACGCGGCTGGCGACGCTGCCGCTGCTCGGGATGATCGCGGTGATCCAGACGTTCGTCTATCCCAACGCTTATGCCGAGCACCTGACGTGGGCGTCGATCCTGCTCTTCCTGCTCACGCGCGGCGGCGGCCCGCTGTCGGTCGACCGCGCCATCGGTCTGGAGCCGGCGGATCCCGAGGTCCGCTGACGCGATGGACCCGGCGGCGTCCGCGCGGCCGGCGCTGCCCGCCTGGCGGCGCCTGGCCGTCCGCCTGGCGGTGGCGTTCGCCGCGCTGACCTTCCTCAGCGTGGCCATCGTCGGCGTGATGGTGCGGGCCCGGCAGAAGGCCGAGCTGCAAGACGCCGTCGGCACCCAGCTGCTCAACATCGCGCGAGTCGCCGTGCTGCTGGTGGATCCCGCCCAGCACGCCGAGATCCAGCGCGCGCCGAGGGCCGACTCACCCGCCTATCGGAAGCTGCGCGCCCGCCTCGCCGACGTCCAGCGCGAGGTGTTGCTGACGACGCCCATCCGCACGCTGGTCGAGTACGACCGGGCCGGGCGCCGGGCGCGCGTCGTCGTCACCAGCGAGGACGCCGAGCGGCCGGGCGAGTGGTATGCGCTGGCCCCCGAGCTGATCGATCCGATCGCGTGGAGCCTCGAGGACGGCGTGGCCCGCTACACGGGCGCCTACCGCAACGCGAAGGGCACCTGGATCAGCGCGGTCGCGCCGATCGTCGACGCCCAGGGGCGGGCGGTGGCCCTGCTGAGCGTCGACTACCAGGTCGACGTCTTCCTCGATCGCTTGCACGAGCTCGACGTCACGATCCTGCAAGGCTCGGCGGCCGCCGCCGTGTCGGCCCTGCTGCTGGGCCTGCTCTTCGCGCGCCAGCTCACCCGGCCCATCAGCGCGCTCACCGGCGCCGTGGCCCGGGTGGCGGGCGGCGACCTCTCACAGTCGCTGCCGGTACGCTCGGGCGACGAGGTCGGCGTGCTCACGCGTGCGTTCAACGAGATGGTCGAAGGGCTGCGCCAGCGCGACTTCATCCGCAACGCGTTCGGCCGCTACGTGTCGCCCGAGGTGGCCAAGACCCTGCTGGAGTCGCCCGACGGGCTGCGCCTGGGCGGCCACAAGCGCGAGATCACCGTGTTGATGTCCGACCTGCGCGGCTACACACGCTTCGCCGAGCACGGCGACCCCGCCGGCGTCATGGCGGTCCTCAACGACTACCTGGGGCACATGGCCGACATCGTCATCGCGCACGGCGGCACGATCAACGAGTTCATCGGCGACGCGATCTTCGCGGTGTTCGGCGCGCCGGTGGAGCACCCCGACCACGCCGAGCGGGCGGCGGCGACCGCGCTGGCCATGCAGCTCGCCAACGACGCCCTGAACCGCTCGAACGCCGAGCGGGGACGGCCGAGCTTCGAGATGGGCATCGGGCTGCACCCGGGCGAGGCGGTCGTGGGCAACATCGGCTCCGAGCAACGGGCGAAGTACGCGGTCGTCGGCGCCGCCGTCAACCTGGCCGCGCGCGTCGAGGGCTGCACGGTCGGCGGCCAGATCCTCATGACGGCCGCGACGGCCGAGCGCCTGACCGACCTGGCCGAGGTGGCGCCGCCGATCTCGGTCGAGCTGAAGGGCCTGACGGCGCCGGTCGCGCTCTACGAGCTGCGCGGGCTGAGCGGCCGCTTCGCCCAGCGCCTGCCCGAGGCCGACGGCGACACGGTGATCGAGGTCCACCTGCCCGTCGCCGGCGCCATCATCGAGGACAAGCGCGTGCACGCCGACGCGTTCACCGGCACCGTCCATCGCCTGGGCCGCCGGTCGCTGGAGGCGGCGGTGAGCGCCGACCTGGCCACCCTCACCAACGTTCGATTGAGGCTGACCTATCCCGACCCGACCCGCGAGTCCGGCGACGTGTACGGCAAGGTCACCGGGACGGTCACGCGGGACGGGGCGCGGCTGACGCGCATCCACCTGACCTCGGTCGACGCCGTGGACCAGGCCGTCCTGGCCCAGCTCCTGGAGGGTGCCTTCGCACCGGGCAGCCCGGCCGCGGTGTCCTATACTTCGGAGGCACCACGATGAGCCAGCCCACGCGCATCCTGATCCTCGGCGGCGGTTTCGGGGGCGTCTACACGGCGCTCACGCTCGAGAAGGCGCTCAAGGCCGAGATCCGCCGTGGCGAGGTGGAGCTGGGCCTGGTCAGCCGCGAGAACTACATCGTCTTCCAGCCGATGCTTCCGGAGGTCATCTCGGGCAGCATCGGCGTGCTGGACGTGATCACGCCGATCCGCCGCCTGTGCCCGAACACCAACCTCTACACGCGCACGATCGAGTCGATCGACCTCAAGCATCGCAGCGTGCAGTCCGCGGCCGGGTTCGGCAGCCGCCAGCACCACCTGCACTTCGACCACCTGGTGGTGGCGCTCGGCAACGTGACGTCGTTCGCCGGCTCCCCCGGCCTGGCCGAGTACGCGCTGCCGTTCAAGTATCTGGGCGACGCGCTGACCCTGCGCAACCGCCTCATCCACACGCTGGAGGAGGCCGACATCGAGCAGGACCGCGAGCTGCGGCGCTCACTGCTGACGTTCGTGGTGGCGGGCGGCGGCTTCTCGGGCGTGGAGGCGGTGGCCGAGCTGAACGACTTCGTGCGCGCCGCCGCCAAGAGCTTCCGCAACGTCCGGCCCGAGGAGATCAGGGTCGTGCTGCTGCACGCCGGCGGTCTGATCCTGCCCGAGCTGCCCAGGTCGCTGGCCGAGTTCGCCCAGACGCTCCTGATGAAGCGCGGCGTGGAGATCCGTCTCGACACGCGGCTGAGCGGCGCGACCGTGGACATGGCGCTGCTCGAGGGCGGTGACCGCATCGCCACCCGCACGCTGGTCAGCACGGTGCCGTCCGGCCCCAATCCACTGGTGGCCATGCTGCCGGTGAAGAAGGAGCGCGGGCGGATCCTCGTCGACGCCAATCTCGAGGTGCCGGAGTATCCAGGCCTGTGGGCGGTCGGCGACTGCGCGGCGATCCGCGACGCCAAGACCGGCGACTTCTGCCCGCCCACCGCCCAGCACGCGACGCGCGAGGCCACCTGCGCCGCGCAGAACATCGTCGCCGCGCTGAAGGGGACGCCCAAGAAGGCGTTCATGTTCACCGCGCTCGGCAAGATGGGCGCGCTCGGACGCCGCTCCGCAGTCGCGGAGATCTTCGGCGTCAAGCTGTCGGGCTTCCTGGCCTGGTGGCTGTGGCGGACGATCTACCTCATGAAGCTGCCCGGCCTCGACCGCAAGATCCGGGTGGCGACCGACTGGACGCTCGATCTGATCCTGCCGCCCGACATCGTGCAGCTCAAGACCGACCGCGCGCTCGGCGTGCGCCGCGAGTACTTCGAGCCGGGCCAGGTGATCTTCCGCGAGGGCGACCGCGGCGACTGGCTCTACGTCGTCACCGAGGGCGAGGTCGAGGTCCTCAAGACCGTCCCCGGCCGCGGCGAGCAGCCGGTGCGCCGGCTCGGCGTGGGCGAGTGCTTCGGCGAGATCGCGCTGGTGAGCGACATGGCGCGCTCGGCCACGGTGCGCGCGGTGTCAGCTACCAACGTGCTGGCCGTCGACCGCGACGCCTTCCAGGCGATGTTCGCGAGCCTGCCGCCGCTGAAGGGCTTCTTCGAGCAGCTCATCGCCTCCCGGAACGGGTGAGACGATGAGCGCCCGCCTGACCTGCCAGGATACGATCGCTCTGCTGCTGGAGTACCTCGAGGCCACGCTCGACGACGAGGTCGTCGCGCAGCTGGACGCCCACCTGGCCGAGTGCGAGCCGTGCCGCGCCTACCTGGCGACCTACCGCCGAACGGTCGGCGTCGTCGGTGAGGCGGGCAAGGCGCCCATGCCGGACGAGCTGCGGCGCCGCCTCGAGACCTTCCTGCTCGAGCGGCTACGCCGCTGACCGGCACGGGCGCCTCACTCCCACGTCGGGCCGTGGTGCTCAGCGCCCTCGGGATGCTCGTCCTGGCCGGTGGATGTCGCTCGATGTCCGAGCGGTTCCTCGGGCTCGCCGCCGGCCGGAGCCTCCGGGCCGAGGTCGTGACGGGGGCCGGCTTTCGGCACCTGGTCTTGTCGCCCGAGCGCCCAGCCGGGCCGACGCTGCACGTGTACCTCGACGGCGATGGCGTGCCGTGGCTCGGCGGCTACCCCGCCGTCGATCCGACCCCCCGCGATCCTCTCGTGCTGGATCTGATCGCGCTCGATCCCGCGCCGGCGATCTACCTGGGGCGGCCCTGCTATCACGGCCTGGGCGGCGAGCCGGCCTGCTCGCCGGCGCTGTGGACGTCGGCGCGCTACTCCGAGGCGGTGGTGGAGAGCATGGCGACGGCGGCCCGCCGGGTTCTCGAGGCCCGAGGCGCCGCGCGGGTCGTCTGGCTCGGTTACAGTGGCGGCGGCGCCCTGGGCGTCCTGCTGGCCGCGCGAGTGGCGGAGACCGTCGCCGTGATCACGGTGGCGGCGAACCTGGATGTCGACGCCTGGGCCGATCAGCAGCGCTCGTCACGCCTGGTCGGCTCGCTCAATCCTGCCCGCCAGCCGCCGCTGCCGTCGCGCGTGTTCCAGCGCCACTACGCCGGCGCTCGCGATGCGACGGTCCCCGTCGAGGTGGCGCGGCGTGGCGCGTCGGCTGGCGAGCTCGTCGTGGTGCCCGACTACGATCATCGCTGCTGCTGGACGGAGCTCTGGCCGAAGATCCTGGCCGATCTCGAGCGCGGGCTCAGAAGGGGACGCGCAGCCCGACCGTGACCGTGTGGCTGCTGCGGTCCCTGTAGCCGACCAGCTCGCGGAAGTTCAGGAACGGCTGCATGCCGTTCGCCAGCACCATCGACACGCCGACCCCGAGGTTGAAGTAGTCGCGGTCGGGCGGATCGGTCTGGAACAGGAACCGGCGCTGCGCCACATCCTGCACCAGACGGAAGCCGACACTGCGCTGGTCGTCGAGAAACTCGTGGACGTACTCGGCGGTGGCCTGCGGCACGATCACGCCGAACCCGGTGCTGATCGCGACCGAGCCGAAGACGCCGGCGGTGGTGGTCAGCGACTGGATGTTCTGGTTGTCGTAGGCCAGCTCGAGACCGGTGCGACCCGATTCCCGGAAGCCGTCGATGGTCGTCTCGCGATAGAGGACGCCGACGCGCGGCCCGACGGTGAAGCGGCCGAGCAGGAAGTCGTACCCGGCGTTGACCCCGATCTTGAACTCGTTGCCGTCCGTGTCGCCGCTGGTGGGCCCCGACGTAGCGAGTCCGGGGCGGGCGAAGGTGGCCTGTCGATCGAAGCTGTAGTTCTTCCGCGTGTAGCCGGCCACCGCGTCGACGAACATGCTGGTGATCGGCATGAAGCTCCCGTAGACCAGGATCCCGTAGGCGTCGTGGTCGAAGCCGCCGCCGCCGTCGTAGCTGCCGAACTCGTGACCGTAGCTGACGGCGGTGCCGAGGACCAGCCCGTTGCGGAACAGGTAGTCGGCGCCGATCGTGCCGCCCACGGTATCGCGATCGAAGCCGGTCTCGAACCGGGTCGTGTCCTTGTCGAAGTTCTGGTATTCGACCGACGCGAAGAGGCTCAACGCCCCACCGGTGTCGGCGCTCGCGGCGGCCTGGCGCTGGCGCAGGCGGCGGTAGACCTGGCGCTGCTCCTCGCCGCCACCGCGGGTCTCGCCGCCGACGGTGCCACCGGTGGTCGACGCCGCGCCGCCACCCGCACAGATCTGGGCGAGGTCAGGCCCGAAGCCGGCGCTGCCTCCTTGGAGCTCCGCGCAGCCATTGCTCAGGATTCGAATGAGCACGTCGTTGAGGCCCCCCTGCGCTGGGGTCGGAACCGGGGGGCTCTGCGCCCGGGCCGGAGCCGGCACCGCGAGGAGGATTCCCATCGCCGCCACCACCGCCGTCATCGAGCGCAGCCTCATCAAGATCCTCCGCGAGAAAATCGTCAATCGTGGTGAGGGATTATCACAGAGTGTGGGCCCGCGATCAAAACAATCCGGCCGGACGGACGTGAGGGGACCAGGGGTAGTATCAGTTCTTGCGGACGAACACGAAATCGCCGGATTCGTGGCCCGCGAACTTGATAGGCGCGTACTCCGGGACCTGCCGCATCTGAACCCGGTCGGCCACCGACGCCACCCGCAGCCGGAGGTGGCCGAACAGCTCCTGGCCCGGCAGGACGCCCACGTTGGACTGCAGGACCCCCAGGAAGGCCTGGGCGAAGGCCGAGTGACCGCCCCCGGCGCTGTCGAGCACCGGCTCGACGCCACCGGAGGTCAGCACCATGCGGGAGCGCTGATGGGCCATGACCGACAGCATCCGTATCCGCTCGGCCTCGCTCAGCCCACCCTCCAGCCGGCCGAGCGACGAGCGCGTCATCGTGCCGGCATAGCACGAGTCGGCGACGACCAGCAGCTGCTGGACCGTCATGGAGTTGAGCACGTCGGTGATGGCGACGTTGGAGATCCAGTTGGCCGTGCTGTTGGGCTCGGCGTCGATGGGCAGCCAGTGTCCACGCTGGTTGCGGTCGTCCAGCTCGCCGTGCCCCGCGTAGTAGAGGAGCAGGTTGTCCTTCTCGGTGAGCTTCTCGCGCAGCTCGTTGAGCGCGGCCAGCATGTCGTAGCGGGTGGCGTTCACCAGCAACCGCACCTGGAAGCCGTAGTCCTGCTGGAGCACCCGCGCGACCTCGCGCGCGTCGGCGACCGCGGTCTTCAGCGGCCGCATCAGCTTGTAGTCGTTGTTGCCGATGACCAGCGCGTGGTAGTTCCCGAACGACACGGCGGCCCCGGATCGCGCCAGCCCCACCTGCGGCGCGGCACCGGCCGGCGTCGCCGCCCGCTGCTGGACCCGGGCGAGGACGAAGTCGACCGCGCTGCGCCGGCCCTGCCGATCGATGGCCACGATGCGAACCGGCTCCTCGGGGCGCGTCAGCGCGATCTCGGTCCGGAAGACGTTGTTGGCGAGGAGCTTCTCCGCGCGATCGTTGATGGTGAAGGTCACCAGCTCCGTCTCGCTGGTGATCCGACCCACGACGACCGGACGGTCGCTGGCCACGCTGGCCCGCACGCCCGTGCCGTCGCGCATCGTGCGCAGCTCGGGCTGCAGGATCTGGATGACCGGGCCGGTGCCCGTCGTCGCCGTCTGCTGGCGCAGGCGCTCCAGGCGCTCGCGCTGGTCTCGGGTCTCGCCTTCCAGGCGCGCCACCGTCGCCCGCAGCCCGTCCACCTCCCGGGTCTTGGCGGCCGCCGCCGCCTCGCGCTCGGCGATCGCGCGCTCCAGCTCGGCCACCCGCGTTGCCCGGACGCCGGCGTTCGTCTCGCGCCGGCGGGTCTCGTCCAGCTCGCGGCGCAGCTCCTCCACCCGGCGCCGCTCCGCGTCCACCTCGCTCCGCCGCCCTTCCAGGGTGCGTCGGGCCCCGTCCAGCTCGCCCTGCACACGGGCCAGCTCCTTGCCCTTGGCGTCGAGCTCGCGTCGTAGCTCGCCGACCTCGGCGCGGAGCTGCGCGACCTCGGCCGTGGCCGCGGCCGGCGTGATCTCGAAGGCGACCTCCTTGTGGCCAGCGGCGCGCCGGTACCAGTTCAGGGCCTGGGCGGTGTCACGCGGGACGCCGAGGCCGCGCTCGTAGAGGTTGCCGAGATTCAGCGCGGCACGCGCGTAGCCACGCTCGGCGGCGCGGCGATACCAGGTGGCGGCGACGGTGTAGTCGGGTTGGACGCCGAGGCCCTTCTCGAAGATCTCGCCCACGTAGGTCTGGGCGGCCTGGTCACCCTGCTCGGCCAGTGGCAGCCACACCTTCAACGCCGTCGCGTAGTTAGACCGGTCGAACGAGACGTATTCGCCGCCCCGGATCTCGCAATCGCGCGCCGCGGTCTTGACGGCCCGGCGGACGGTCACGTACGTCACCTGACCGCCGAGCTGCCGGACCTGCCCTGGCAACAGGCAGTCCACGACCATGAATCCTTCGACCGTCCCGGGGCCGGTCGGCCGGGTGGTGGTCTGGGTGCCCGCGGTGCTACAGGCGACGCACAGGACGGTGAGCCCCGCCACCAGGAGGCGGGACCACCGGGGCGGACGGCGACGGGGGTGCGCTGCGATCGTCACCAGGGGATTCTGACGCGAATGGGTGGCGGGTGTCCAGCGTCATGGTCAGTGCTGGTGATCCGCGCGCGAGTGGTCGAACCGCGCGTGGTGCTGGCCGAGCAGGTCCCGGCCGTAGTCGTTGCCGTTCGGGGTGCGGACGACCGTGTGGATGTGATGGCGCGACGGCCCGTCGTTGTCGAACACGATCCCGCGCTGGTGGTCGAACTCGACGAGCACGACGGGGCTGTGCAGCCGGTAGTAGAAGGCGCTGTCCTCGTCGACGCCACCCATCCACGCGAAGCAGGTGTCGGCCAGGTGCCGCCGCACTTCGGCCAGCCGGAGCCCGGCGTGGCCGGGCCGGATGCGGCCGACGTAGGTGTCCAGCAGGTCGAGCAGGAGCTTCTGCTGGGCGCTCGACAGCTCGCCGTAGCGGATGCCCTCGTACGTCAGCTCGAAGTTGTCACGGAAGGCCGCGGTGAACACCTCGCCGGGGAGCTCGGTGGCAAGAATGGCTCGGCGGCGCTGCTCCGGCGTGAGGGCGCGCACGAGGTCGAGCCCCTGCTGCTCCTCGGCGCGGAACACCCGCGTGCCGGCGTACGGTCCCTCCTCGGCCGCCACCGGCTCCGACCCCATGAACATCGGGGTCATGACGATCTGATCGCCGAGCACGAAGCAGTTGACGATGAGGTGGTGGCCATCGATCTGCCAGCCCCACGGCTCCTCGGGCGACGGCGTCCCCATCATGCTCACCCAGTAGAGCCACTCGCCGTACTCAGCGTCGCTGCCGGTGATGGTCCGCACGAATTCGTTGAGCCGCATGACGTCGCGCGCCGTCTGAAAGCCGCCGGCGCTCAGGCTCTCCCGGAGCAGCGCCAGGGCGCGCTCCCGCTGCGCCGGGCTCATCTCGTCGAGCGACACGCCGTGGCGCATGACGAAGGGGTGAATGTTGCTCCAGCGGCGCCACGCGTCGCTGTCCAGGCTGAAGAGCGCCCGCGCCCGCTGCTCGGGGCCGAGCGAGGCCAGGAACGCCTCGGCGGCGTCCTGGACGGGCCGCGCGGAGACGCCGGTCCGGTGGATCGGGAAGAGTCGCGGGACGACGCGGCCGTCCGCCGTGATTCCGCGGAACGGCTCGGCAATCAGCGCCTCGCCGGTGTCGGCATAGGTCTGTAAGTTAGGGGGCAGCCCGGCCCGGGCGCGGGCGGAGACGGCCAGGCGCTGTCGCAGTCGGAGCACGCTAGTCGCGGACGACCAGCTCCGCCACCGAGACGCCGGCCCGGAACTTCTTCACCAGCTCGTCGGGATCGTACTCGACGCCGATCGGGTTCCGGTCGAACGCCGCCGAGTGCATCCAGGCCTGCCCTTCCTCGGCCGTGGCGAAGTTGTCGATCTGCAGCTCGATGCGGTTGCCGTCCGGATCGCGGTAGTACATCGACGTCGTGGGACCGTGGTTGACGCAGAAGAACGGCCGGATGCCCTGATCCTTGAGGCGGACGTAGGTGTCGAGGAGCTCGCCCATCGAGCCGAACGTGAACGCCACGTGATGCAGGCCGGGCTGCTCGACGGCCTTCGGGCCGAGCTCGCTGCCCGCGGCCGCATCGCGCGGCGCCAGCGGACCGAAGTCGACGAAGGCCACCCGGTGGTGCTCGTCGTCGTAGGTCACGAAGCAGAGGTGCGGGTTCTCGTAGATGACGTGACCCCCGAGCACCGTGGCATACCAGTCACGCATCTCGGCCATGCGGTTGGTCTGGTACACGACGTGAGCCAGCTTGCTGGGTGGCATGGTCGTCCTCCTTCTGAGCCGCTCGCGCGACCGCGGATCGGATGCTACGCTCGCCGCGTCAGGGGTGCAACCGCATGAACATCCTGTTGCTCTCGATGCCCGACTCGTTCGAGCACATGCCCACCGTCGGGATCCGGATGCCGAACGGCGCGTTGACGTCGCTCGCCGGCAACGTGGACTCGCACCACCGGGTGGCGGTCGCCGACCTGGTCCTGGTCCAGCGCGCGGTCCGGGCGACGGTCGAGCGCCTCGTCCGCGAGACTCCGCCGCAGCTCGTCGGCCTGTCGGTGATGAGCTTCCAGCGCAAGACGGCGCTCCGCATCGTCCAGCTGGTGCGCGCGCTGTGTCCCGGCGTGCCGATCATGGTGGGCGGCTACGACCCCAGCCTGGCCCCGGAGGCGTACGCCGAGCCGGCCGCCGGGGTGGACTTCATCGTGCGCGGCGAGGGCGAGCTGACCTTCCGCGCGCTGGTGCGGGCGCTGGAGCGGGGCGGCGACGTCGGGGACATCGCCGGCCTCTCCTATCGCGAGGGCGAGGGGTTCCATCACAACCCCGAGCGGCCGGTGCACGGTCTGGCGGACGGCGAGATCCGGTTGCCGAACCGTGACGCGCGGGTGCTGGCGGGCTATACGTTCCTCGGACGTCAGGTCGACGTCGTCGAGACGTCGCGCGGCTGCACGTTCGACTGTAGCTTCTGCTCCATCATCGAGATGCGCGGCCGCAACTTCCACCGCTACACCTTCGACCGCGTGCTGGCCGACCTCCGCGACGCCCGCGATCACGGCGCGCGGGCGATCTTCCTCGTCGACGACAACATCACGCTCGACGTCAAGCGCTTCGAGGCGCTGTGCCAGGCCATCGTCGACGCCGGCCTCGCCGACCTCCACTATCTCGTCCAGGCCATGACCTCGGCGATCGCCAACCACGGCGCCACGCTGGCGCCGCTCATGCGGCGGGCCGGCTTTCGCTACGTCTTCCTCGGCATCGAGAACATCCTGGACGACGACCTGCGCTTCCTGAAGGCGCGCGCCAAGAACGCGCTGCGCGACGACGGCCGGACGGTCGGCAACGCGACGACGACCGCGATCGAGCACCTCCATCGCCACGGGATGTACGTGGTCGGCGGCCTCATCCTCGGCAACCCGGACGACACCCGGGAGTCGATCGAGACCAACCTGGCCTTCGCGCGCCGCTGGGTCGACTACCCGTACATCCAGCACCCCACCCCGTACCCGCGCACGCCGATGAACCGGGAGCTGCGCGAGCGGGGGCTCATCATGAACGACAACGTCGAGGAGTACGACGGCACCACCGCCGTCGTGCGGAGCGAGCACGTGGCGGCCGAGGAGATCGAGTTCATCCGCTGGCGCGCCGAGCGCTGGATGAAAGTGCGCCACATGGGCGCGGTGCTCCGGCTGAGCCCGACGTTCGTGCTCGCGCACTGGCGAGCGATGCTCGCCCACACCTTTCGCGGCGGAAGCTTCTGGAAGAGCCTGCTCGGCCTGGAGGACGAGCGGCGGACGTTCGCCCGGTATCGGGCGATCCGCCAGGCCGAGCGCCAGTACCTCTGATCATCCCTTGCCGCGGCGCGAGGGCCGAATCGGCGTTACACTTGCCCCACGTTCAGCGGGTCGGTCCCAGGCACCCGGAAGGGAGTGCGTGATGACCGTTCAACCAGACCTCGCCGACACCCCCACCCAGTCCATCGCAACGCCGGATCCGAGCCCCAGCGCCGACAGCGCGAGGCTCTACCAGGAGGGCCTCGTCGCCGGGCTGATCGGCGCCGCCACCGTCGCGCTCTGGTTCCTCATCCTCGACACGGTGAACGGCCGGCCGCTGTCCACGCCGACGCTCCTCGGCACCGCGCTCTTCCGTCGCGGTGCCGCGCTGGCGGCGCCCGAGACCCTGCCGGTCTCGTTCGAGATGGTCGCCATGTTCACGTGGGTGCACGCGCTCGTGTTCGTCGGGCTCGGAGGCCTCGCCTCGCGGCTGCTCGGACTGGCCGACCGCAACCCGAGCTTCGGGTTCGGGGTGCTCCTGCTGTTCGCGGTGTTCCAGTTCGGGTTCATCATCGCCGCGATGCTCTTCGCGGCCCCGGTGCTCCACGCCTTGACGTGGCCGGCCATCCTCGCCGCCAACGTGCTGGCGACGGCGACGATGGGGGCCTACTTCTGGCTGCGACATCCCACGCTCACGGTGAGCCCCTGAGCGCGGCCGTCAGCGCTTGGTGTTCTGCCCCACGAACGCTTGCACGCGCTTCCACGCGTCCGCTGAGGCGTCGGCGAACTCGGTGAACTTCCGGTCGAAGAAGCTGTGCGGCGCGCCGGGGTACACCGTCGAGTCGTGCTTGACGCCCGCCTTCGTGCAGGCGGTACTGAACTCGTCGATGGCAGACTGCGGAATGCCCTCGTCGGCGCCGCCGAAGATCGACTGCACCGGGCACGTGTAGCGGCCCACCGCGTCGATGGGCTTCGGCCGATCCGGCCAGCGCTTGAGGCCGAGCGGCCAGCCGTAGAAGCCGATGACCCCGGCGTAGCCGAGGCCGCTCGACGCCTGCAGATACGACAGCGCGCCACCGAAGCAGAAGCCGACCGAGAAGACCGACCGCACCTGCCCGCCCTCGGACGTTTTCAGATAGGCGGCGCCGGCGGCGATGTCGGCCTGGAGCTGATCGGGCGTGGTCTGCGGCACCAGCGACATGAAGTCGAACTTGTCGCTGCGATCGTCGGTGTTCGCCGTCCGGGCGAAGAAGTCGATGGCGACCGCGTCCACGCCGATCTCGGCGAAGCGGTCGGCCAGATCCTTGTAGTACTGGTGCAGGCCGCGCACGTCGGGAATGACGACCATGCCGGCGCCGGTTGGCTTGGCCGCACGCGCGGCGTACGCCATGGAGCGGGCGCCATCCGCGGACGTCAGCTTCAGGTCACGGCCGCCGGCCGAGCCGCCGGCGATCGGGGTGATGGGGGGGCGAGAGTCATTGTCGACGCACATGGTTGGGCCTCCCGGGACCAGAGTGGCTGCACTCTAATCCCCCTCCGGCGGCCAGGCAACCTCGGCTCAGCGGCCGGGTGCCCGCCGGCCTCGGCGTCGAGTTCCTCGAGTACCTCACGCCGCACGACCCACGCGCCGCCAACGATCTGCCGCGAGGGCAAACGTCGGTCGTCACCGAGGACGCCGGAGCGGTTTTAAGGGCGGCGCGGGAGAGCGCCTGTGGCACGCTGTCCTCCGAGGTCGTCGCCCCGGCGGAATCGGCACTGGGCGTCGACGCCACCACGACGGTAGAGAGGACGATCATGGCCGAGGACTTCGAGTACGTCTCGCATTCGCGGCTCGAGTATCACGAGGGCTACCGGCGCGCCTTCCTGGGCGAGGTTCCGGAGCCGGTCGTGTACGGCGTGCAGGGCAAGCTGCGCGAGTACTACGGCGCCAAGGAAGGGCCGCCGATCGCCTCCACGCTCGACCACATCGTCGCTGCCGTCGCCGGCTGAATGTACGGCACCCTGCGTGGCGCCCTGGCAGGGCGC
>Ga0210377_10002186_pt1 | contig 17361 bp, 17 predicted proteins | sample PLM4_65_b1redo_FD_155480 | JGI IMG/M metagenome (GOLD analysis project Ga0210377, IMG submission 155480) | Groundwater sediment microbial communities from an aquifer in East River, Colorado, USA - PLM4_65_b1 redo | ecosystem: Environmental > Terrestrial > Soil > Riparian zone | place: USA: East... | reverse complement strand
TCATCACCGGGCGAATTACCGACCAACAGGGCCGCCCAGTTCCGAAGACCCCCGTGCTGGTGGTGGGTCGGAAGCTCGACCTGGATCTGAAGTTTGAATACAAGGAACTCGACAGGCGGCAGTTGAAGGTCCTGACCGACCACGACGGCCGTTACAAAGCTGAATTCATCCCGAGCGACCTCGGGAATAATCTCTACCTCTTCTTTTACGCCGAGGAGGGGTTCGATGGCGTCCGCTTTGAGAAGCCGGATGGGGTCGATGTCACCAGCCGATTAAAGGAGGCGAGAGAGCTGAAGTTCGATCAGACACTCATCGATAACCCGAAATGGAAAGAGGTTCAGCAGAGGATCGCCCAGTATGGCGCTGATTCGATGAGAGGAAAGGTTCTGCGTCAGTTGGGGCTCCCTGAACGGATCGACCGTGCGGTTGGTAACCCGCCGACAGAAACGTGGTGGTACTTTACCAAAGGGATCAGTTACCGCTTCGCCGGGCCGATGATGGAGGGCTCGTACACGTTCCAGCCGATCCGCGGCGTGCTGCCGCCTCCCGCCACGAAGTAGCGGCACGCCCCTTCCGTTTCATTCCGTTTCAGGTAGTGTCCTAATTTGGTTTGGCCTTCTTGGTTTTATAAGCAGCGCACTTTTTCCTAGCCTTCTTTCTGAGCACCTCAAGCTCAGCCTGAAGCTGATCAATTTCGTGTTCTATCTCGCGGATGCTGACACAGCTGGCCCCCAGGAGAACCATGTCCTCCGATACCCCTTTATATTGTCCCTTGCTGGACGATTTGACATAGAGATGCGAGATAGGAGGATGCGGCATATCACCCTTGCCAGGTTCTAAGAAAAGAAAATCCAAGTGACTACGATGATCTTCCTGCCGGGACTACCGCCCTCCTCCGCCCTGCCCCGTCGGATTGTTCGCCCGCTGAACAAAACGTCGGAGAGGGAAGACGTCGGGGTGGGGAAGTCGTCTGGGGCTGGGTGTCGGGAGGGTGAGGTTGGCCGCCTTGCGCTGGGTTAAAATCTTTTACTTGACTTACTTTGGAGACAAGTGATACAGAATATGCTCAGCCTACCTGCTATAAAGCTCAGTGGAATTGCTAATCCGACAGAGCCGTTATATACTGAGTCTGCTGTCCTAGTGCGAAGCGTTGCGAACCTTGCAACAGGGAGTATCTATCAATGCCGCCCACGAGAAGACAGATTCCAACCGGCCCTGGAGGGCCACTCAAGGAGGCAGAGCTTATTGAGATCCGTCAGGCCAGTGAGCATTGGAATGAATGTCTTCTTGGCGATGGAACTGTGATTAAGATGAAAACTGTTGTGTCAGAGGTGTGGCGGATTATTGGAGAATATGATACTGATGGAAACCCCGTCTATTTTGTTCGTTCGACGAACGTATTGAATGTCAATGCGCCTGAAGAACTAAGAAAAGCACTGTGAGGAATTATGAAATCCGGTGTGTTCGCAGATGTAATCTCTGAGGGGGCCTTGCTTGTCGAGGAAGAGTTTGACTCACGCCTGGAGCTAGACGGCGCGACAGTGACGTGGTTTCGTGAATCGCGCAGATCGTTGCCAAGAGTTCCACGGGCCCAGGTAAATTTCCAGAGCTCTGAGGGTGGCCCAGCGATCGTCCAAGAACGCTATGGTCCTACACCGCTGATTCTTCATCTTCGGGATCTTGCGGATCACCGGCTAAGATTGATCGGGTTTCTCCCGGTCGTCCTGCAATATGGCGAGGAATCCGTAACCGCCTGTTCATATGATTTAGAGGATTTCGGGGTCGGGGCAACCGAGTTCGAGGCCCTCGCTGATCTGCGGTCAACAATCGTCGATCTTTACTTCTCGCTTAAAGAAGATCAGGATCACCTCGGCCCTCAACCACAGAGGGAGTGGGCTTTCTTGCGATCAATCGTCCAAGAACTTTGATGTCGCTGCGCGCATCCGATGTGGACCATGCTTTTGAAAAGCTTCGAATGCAGATTCGCGATACCAAAGATAGACACGCGGTCCTTTATTACTGTGGAAAGCGGATTCTAAAAACAAAGCGATCCTTCGGGGCTGGTAAAATTGACGACAACACCCAGCATCTGATTCGGCAGCAACTAAAACTGTCAGAACAGCACTTCAGCGAGCTCATAGGATGTCCTTTAGGCTACGATCAATACATCGAAATCCTGAAGGCGAAAGGTCTCATTTCTCAAGACACCCAACATTGAGGCCTATTACCAACTCTTGATCCGCAGCCGTCCGCGACCAGGCCTCCTACCACCCTCCTCTCCCGTATCCCACGCGCGATATTCGATGAACTCCCGGCGATTGGATCACTGGTCTATCTTTGGACGGCCAAGATATTTTTCAAATTAGGACACCACCCCGTTTCCCTACACCTTGCCAGGCCAGAATAATCGGTTATAATTACAGGTTGATCTCGCGGGAAATTCTTGCGTGAAGGTCCGCGGGGGAAGGTGAGGCATGTCCAGCGGAAAGATCATCATTCGAGGCGCGCGGGAGCACAATCTGAAGGGGATCGATCTCGAGATCCCGCGCGACAAGCTGGTGGTCATCACCGGCGTCTCCGGCTCCGGGAAGTCGTCACTGGCCTTCGACACCATCTATGCGGAGGGGCAACGCCGCTACGTCGAATCGCTCTCCGCCTACGCCCGCCAGTTTCTTGAGCAGATGGACAAGCCGGATGTGGATCTGATTGAGGGCCTTTCGCCGGCGATCTCCATCGAGCAGAAGACGACCAGCAAGAACCCCCGCTCAACTGTGGCGACGGTCACGGAGATCTATGACTACCTCCGGTTGCTGTTCGCCAGGGTTGGCAAACCGCACTGTTACTCCTGCGGCAAGCCAATCGCGTCACAAACGGTGCAACAGATCGTGGATCAGGTCATGGCGCGTCCGGCGGGGACGAAGTTTCAGGTCCTGGCCCCGGTTGTGCGTGGCCGCAAAGGGGAGTATCGACAGATCTTTGCCGACATGCGCAAACAGGGGTTCGTTCGGGTTCGGGTGGACGGCAAGCCCCGCGAGCTGGAGGAATCGATCGAGCTCCGATAAGAACAAGAGCACACCATCGAGGTGGTCGTAGACCGGTTGATCCTGAAAGACGATGTCAGAAAGCGGCTCGCCGACTCGCTGGAGACCGCCCTCAAACTCAGCGAAGGGGTCGTGACCATCAACCTTCTTGAGCCGCCGAACGACGTGACCTTTTCCGAGCGGCTGGCTTGCATCGATTGTGGCGTGAGCTACCCGGAAATCAGCCCCCGCATTTTCTCCTTCAATAACCCGCACGGTGCCTGCCCGACCTGCGACGGTCTGGGTACGAAGCTGGAAGGGCGGATCGAGAACCTTCCCGGCATATTGGAGCCGTGGTATAGCAGCCCCAGCGTCCACTATCTGGACCGCCGTTATAAGGAGACCTCTTCCTCCAGGGTTCGAGAGGAGATCGAGAACTATGTCGAGCAGTTGGCCAGCGTGAGCCCCTGCCCAGAGTGTCATGGGGCGCGCCTGCGAAAGGAGTCGTTGGCCATCAAGGTGGACAACAAGTCCATTGCGGAGGTGACGCGATACTCGGTCAAGGAGGCGCTCAGGTTCTTCCAGGACCTATCGCTCAGCGAGAAAGACCGTGAGATCGCCCGCCGCATCCTGAAGGAGTTGCGCGAGCGCTTGACCTTTCTCGTCAACGTCGGACTCGAGTACCTGACCCTGGACCGGACTGCGGCCACCCTGGCTGGCGGGGAGGCACAGCGGATCCGGCTGGCCACCCAAATCGGCAGCTCACTGGTCGGTGTCCTCTACATCCTGGACGAGCCGAGCATCGGGCTGCATCAAAGAGATAACGTCCGCCTCCTGAACACCTTGAAGCGCCTCCGGGACCTGGGGAACACGGTGCTCGTTGTGGAGCACGATGAAGAGACGATTCGGTCCGCCGATTACGTCATCGACCTCGGCCCAGGGGCGGGGATTTCGGGCGGGCGAGTCGTGGCGTGCGGGAGCCCTGGCGACATCATCAAGCACAAGACCTCTCTCACCGGTCAGTACTTGTCCCGCCGCCTCAAGATCCCTGTCCCCCGCGTGCGGCGTGCAGGCAATGGACAGGTTGTGATTGTCGTCGGCGCCAGAGAGCACAACCTCAAGAACATCGAGGTGGAGATCCCCCTGGGTCTCTTCACGTGCGTCACCGGCGTCTCCGGCTCGGGGAAGAGCACCCTGGTGAACGAGATACTACGACGGGCATTGAATCGACGGCTCTATGGCTCCCTGGAGCGGGCGGGCGAGCATGACAAGCTCCTTGGCGCCGAGCACATCGACAAGGTGATCGACATCGACCAATCGCCAATCGGCCGGACGCCACGCAGCAACCCCGCCACGTACACCGGTGTCTTCAGCTTCATACGAGAGCTGTACGCACTGGTCCCGGAATCGCGTGTAAGGGGCTACAAGCCAGGCCGCTTCAGTTTCAACGTCAAAGGGGGGCGCTGCGAGGCCTGTCAGGGCGACGGACTCATCCAGATCGAGATGCACTTTCTGCCGGACGTCTACGTGACCTGCGACGTCTGCAAGGGGGCGCGTTACAATCGGGAGACGCTGGAGATCACCTATAAGGGGAAAAGCATCGCTGGCGTACTGAACATGACGGTGGAAGAGGCCTTGGAATTCTTTCAGCCGGTCCCCAAGATCAAGGAGAAGCTCCAAACCCTCTTCGACGTCGGCTTGGGTTACATCAAATTGGGGCAGTCGGCCACGACGCTTTCGGGTGGCGAGGCGCAGCGCGTGAAGCTTTCCCGAGAGCTCAGCAAACGTGGGACCGGGCAAACCCTGTACATCCTGGACGAGCCGACGACCGGGCTGCACTTTCATGACATCCGACAGCTCCTGGAGGTCCTGCACCGCCTGACCGATGCTGGCAACACCGTGCTGGTGATCGAGCATAACCTGGAGGTCATCAAGACCGCTGACTGGATCATCGACCTGGGCCCAGAGGGCGGGGATGAAGGGGGACAGGTCGTCGCGACGGGGCGACCAGAAGATGTGGCCACCCATCCGGCATCTTACACCGGCCAGTTCCTAAGGAGATGCCTCGCTCGGTAATGACGGCAGCCTGCTGTTCCCTTCGCGTTCGAGGGTCCTCCCAAGAACCGCAAGAATGATGGCCTGCAGCATAAAGGCGAAGGCATGCCCTTCCTGCCTTTCCGCATGGCCCACACCGTAATGACACAAGATATGCTTACACATTATTACACAACAAAGACCATCACTTAGCAGCTTTTAGCAAAATAATTCACATGCTTTGATTGGACATATACAATGAGTTACATAACTCCAAGCATTCGTGTCAGAACAGCATAGACATCCCACTGCGCCGGGCGCGCAGCCCCATGGCAACTTGCTCCTTTACCACTTGTTGCGGCGCAGGCTGCCAGGTCATGGAGGATTACCGGGCTTGGCTCGCGATAGCAATGATCTGGTGTCCTCATTTCGCACGTGCTGAACTGAGCTACCATGCTCCTCACTGCACCAACTGCCGCTTCTGTAGCCAACCCTGTCGCCGGTTGGCTTCCTTAGGGAAGCAGAAAAGATGATGAACCGCTAAAGATTATGCCTGCCGACGGCCAGCCTAGGTGAGTCAGGCTCTCCTGCCCAGATTTTCTGAGAGGCTGGAACCTGCTGCCTAACCTTTCTCGGCGTACTCTTTGGCCTCCTGAGTTTCAGCGACGCCCTCAATTTCGCCATGGAGAAAGAAATACCTTGACAGCCTGATATAGACTATATATACCCTTCGATAGCTAGGCATGGCTATTGCGTAGTATGAAATGTGCGTAAACGATTATATTCTTTGCTGAATGATAGCTAAAAATACTCAATCGTAATAAAGAATGCAGTAGATGGATTGAGGAGGCGACTGGAGGAGGTTGTGAGACCAATGTCCCAGACGGCGATTATCCTGGCTGGCGGCTCAATCATCTCCAAGGGGTCTCTCGCGGCGGTGAGCCCTAAACTTCTCCTGCCGATTGCGAACCGGCCCTTGGTGGAATACCTGGCGTCTGTTCTCGCGGCTGCGGGGGTCAGGCGGCTGATCATCTCGCTGGATTCCGCTTCGGGCGAGGCCGCCGCGCGACTGGCGGACCACTTTCGCGGCTCGTTGCTGCATATCGAGTGCGTGATGCAGGAAGCGCCCCGTGGGACGGGGGGATCGCTGAAAGAGGTCGAGCCATTGATTCAAGGCGATCCATTCTGGGTGGTCAGCGGGGATTTGTTCCTTAAGACTGGGCTTCGCCAAATGGTGGCCTTCCATCGGGAGCTTGGTTCGCCGGCGACGGTGGCAGTCTTTCGAATCCATGAGCCTGCCTGGGAGATGGAACGGGTTGAGGTCGATGCCAACCGACGCGTCAGAGCGATCCATCGGATTCACCCTATGCAGAACCGGCGGAGCATGCTGCGGCCTGCCGGGCTGTACTTGTTCGAGCGAGCGGTGCTAGATTTGATTCCCAAAGAGGGCCACTTTGACCTCAAAGAACAGCTCTTTCCTGGCCTCGCAGAACGAGGGATGCCTGCGGGCATTTGGGAGATCGCGGGATACTGCCGGACGATTTCGAGCGTCTCCGACTACTTCGCCGCGAACCGGGACGTCCTGCTTGGGCGCGTTCAATTCCAAGGAATGCCGACGTGGCCTTTCCCTGAAGGTTCGGCCTGGCCTCGCCCACGGATCTCGTCCACCGCGATCCTGTTAGATCCCGTGGTGGTCGGTCCAGGTTCCAGCATCGGTGAGGGGGTCGTGGTGACCGGACCCACGACGATCGGCGAAAACTGTGAAGTCGAAGCTAATGCCATCCTCGACGAGTGCATGGTGCTTTCGGACTCGAGGGTGGGCCAAGGCGCCCGACTTACCCGATGTATTCTCGGCGAAGGATCAAAGGTCGAAGACGGAGCGGTCCTACGCGAAATGATCGTTTTAGAGAAGCCGGAAGAGGCAGGTGATCTAGCCATATTCCCTGGCAAGCACGTCGCCCTCGACTCCACCGGGCTCATGATTCCAGCGGGTCGGCAACCCATGGCGAGGAAGGTCTATCTCTTGGTGAAGCGGGGCGTCGATCTATTCTTCTCGGGCCTTGGCCTTGCGGTGTCCGCCCCTCTCATCCCCCTCATCGCGATTGCCATCAAGCTTGACTCCGAGGGTGAGGTCATCTTTTGCCAGCGCCGTTGGGGGCTGCACGGACGGGAATTCACGATGTATAAGTTCCGATCTATGGTGGCCAACGCGGAAGAGCTGAAGCGGAAGCTCCTCGTCAGCAACGAGGTCGACGGGCCGATGTTCAAGATCATCGCGGACCCACGGATCACCAGGGTGGGGCGGTTTCTCCAGGCGAGCAACCTGGATGAACTGCCGCAGCTCTGGAATGTGTTGCGGGGGGAAATGAGTTTGGTCGGACCGCGTCCGCTTTCGATCGACGAAATGCGCTTCAGCCCTCGATGGAGGGATATCCGAATGTCGGTGCGGCCCGGACTTACCGGGCTCTGGCAGGTGAAGGCGCATACCAAGGTCTCCTTCGCCGATTGGATTCGGTGTGACATTTACTATGTCAGGAATATGTCGCTTTGGCTGGATCTGAAGATCTTAATCAAGACCGCCTGTAAGCTGTTCCGTGGCTAGCCCCAATTCTGTTCACTTAAGTATCCGAATGTGATTCTGGATCATCATGCGTTTGGTACTCGACCGCTTCCGCGGACGCAGCGGGTAGCTGCTCATCTTGCGTTTGAGCCCTCGTGGATTGCGGCGCGATCGACTCGATACCACGCGTTCTTCCAGGTTCTCCATCAATACCGCCTCATGGAATGTTGTCCTGTCCCGAGGGGGGAATTGACGCGAACCGCGCGATGTTGCGGTGGACCACGCGAACCGCGTGAAGGAAGGAAAGTCGATCCGGATCTTCATCCGCCTTCAGCGCGGCTTCGTGCATCAGGCTGCGAACGGCGAAGTGCGCCATCATCAAGCCGTAGAACTCCTGCTTGACTAGGTCCGGAGTCTTGCTCCGCAACACGATTCTGGAGCCGCGCAAATGGGTCTTGAGTTCGTCCAGCGCCGTCTCGATCTCCCAGCGCTCGTGGTACAGCGCAGCCAGTTCCGCGGCGGGTGCCGCTTCATGATCCAGAATGGTCGTCAGCAGTCGATAGATGGGCTCGGCGCCGGGAACACCCTCCAACCGGTATTCGACGACTCGAACGACGACGCCATGGTTGCCGTGACGCTGATCCTTCGGCGAGGCATAGACTCGGCTCAGGTAAGAACCATCGGGCAGTCTTTTTTCGCACGGCACGCGGAGGTTCTTTTTTATTCTCCAGAGCAGATCAGCGCCGGTCGCGCGTGCCTGGTTCCACAATTCGAACCCGAAGAAGTTCCGATCGGCAAGACACAACATCCCCTTGCGCAGAGAAGGCAGCACGTCCTTTGCAAGCGTGATCTCCCCGGTTTCGACGCCTCCCATGCGGTTCCCAAACAAGACATGGGTGCCGTTTTCGACCAGAGAGACGAACCGCAGCTGTGGAAACGCGCTGCTCCCCCGGCTGGCGGAAGGCCGACCGAACGTCTTTTCATTGTCCTTCTCGTCGGCGATATCCAGCGTGCTGCCGTCCAGGCTGACCAGCCGCCAGCTTCGGTACCAGGCGCCTTTGGTCGATGCCACAGCGATTGGTTTCACCACGTCATCGTGCAGCGCCTGGACCGGCTCCCACCCCAACCGCGTACGCGCCTGAGAGATCCCCGATTTGCCGACCACCTTGACAGTCGCGCCGGGCCCCAGAAGCCACTGGATGCCCTCGAGCAGGCCACGCAAGATCTCGCGATACGACGACTGCATGTACAACGCCAGGGCAATGACGTAGTAGACGACCACGTGTGCCGGCAGATCCCTCTGTCGAATGCTTGTCCTTCTGGTCCTGCGAAGAACAGCCTCTATCGCTGTCAGCGAAAAGGTCTTCGTCAGCACGCCCAGACTGATGTAATCGGTAATACGAGCCCCCTTCGGCAGTTCGGCAATCGTCCGTGCCATGTGCGGCCCTCCTGTTCTGGCTCCCCCCTGTGGAAGCCCAAACAGGATACCAGACAAGACAAGTTAAGTGAACAGCATTGCGTCTAGGGGGGATCCTGAGCAATCGAACGGCGCCGCGTGTCGTATAGGACAGAACTTTCACACAGTGTGGCTGGTAGTAAGTATCGGCTTGATCGGGCCGCTACCTCGTGATCAGACCTCAGCGTTCGTGGTGGCACAATCCGCTAGAGATCGCTTCGTTCGTGGCCCTGTTATTCGGGGACTACATCGAGAAATCAGGGGAGGGATTTGTTGAGGGCCGCGAGGAGAGGCTAGCCTGATAACGTATCTTGGCTTGGGCTCATCGCGTCTGGAAGAACGCGCCTACGCCTTCGATGACATACGTATGCATTTCCTCTGTTAGTTCTGGGTAGACTGGAAGCGCTAGGGCCTCGCGGGCAGCCCGTTCAGCCTCTGGGAAGTCCGCCTCTTTGTGCCCGAGGAAAGCGAAACACTCTTGGAGGTGGAGAGGCTTGGGGTAATAAATGGCGGTGCTGATACCTCGTGAACTGAGGAAGCGAGCCAGCTCATTGCGCCGGCTAGTCCTGAGAACATATTGATTGAAGACGTGCCGCGCCGTCTTGGGGATCTCGGGGAGGGTCAGCCCGTCGGGGCCCTCGAAGCCAAGAGATCGAAACGCATCGTTGTACCGGCTGGCCCGGGCCTGTCGAGCCTCGGTCCACCTGTCAAGGCTCCTGAGTTTGACCAGGAGGACCGCGGCCTGTAGTTCATCCAGGCGAAAATTCCCGCCTACCCGCGGGTGATCGTACTGACCTTCGCTGCCATGCTGCCTCAGGCTGCGAAGGAGATCTGTTAACTTGGGGTCGTTCGTCAAAACCATCCCACCATCCCCGAACGCGCCCAAATTTTTCGTCGGGTAGAAGGAGAGACAGCCAAGGGTCCCGATGCCTCCCGCCCGCTGACCATCGTCTGTCTCGGCACCGATGGCCTGAGCCGCATCCTCGATAATGGCCAAGTGATGTCGGGCCGCCAGCGAGAGGAGCGGTTCCATCTCAGCGCACCGACCGAACAGGTGGACCGGAAGGAGGACTTTGGTCTTCGGCGTCACCCGGTCCTCCACCTGGGATGGCTCCAGGTTAAGGCTGACGGGGTCGATATCGACAAAGACCGGCCTTGCACCAACACGGACAATGGAGCCGGAGGTAGCAAAGAAGGTATACGGGGTGGTGATCACCTCGTCGCCGGGGCCGATCCCGAGAGCCATCAGGGCACTCAGAAGGGCATCGGTTCCGGACGAGACTCCCACAGCGTAGCGGGTTCCACAGTATCGGGCGATTTCCTGTTCGAGGGCGGTGACTCGCTGGCCGAGGATGAAGTGTTGGCTCTCGCACACGGCGTCCAGCGCAGCACGCACTTCGTCTCGGATGGTGAGGTACTGTGAGCGAAGGTCCAGAAATGGCACGTTCAACTGAGTCTCCCGACCTGAATCGTGGCAAGTCAAATGATGTAGCGCCACCATTCTTACCCTCAAAAGCATCGGGTTGTCAACCAGGAATTCGCGCCGGAGAGTCAAGAAGCGCGCTCCGTGAGGGGCAGGCTTGAGCCCTTCGGCATGTTCGAGGATCGTTGGCAACGAAGATGCCCATTATCGGCTACGGCCCCCGGAAGGAGGTGTCTTCATTTTTTTCTTGCAATTTTGTCAAAACGCGATATAAGGCATTTAAGCAACGGCGTTCCACGGAGGTGGGGCATCGACCAACAACTTTCACGAAGGGGGGTAGATCGTTGCAAGCACTCGGGAGACACCTGTTGATTGAACTACACGGTTGTAACCCGGAGTTGCTGAAAAAAGTTGACGTTGTCAAGGAGATTCTGGTTTCTGCGGCGAAAGCCTGTAAGGCGACAATCGTTGATACGTCCTTCCACGAGTTCAACCCCTTCGGCGTGAGCGGCGTGGTGGTTATCGCCGAATCACACTTCTCCATTCACACCTGGCCGGAGTATCGGTATGCGGCGGTTGACATCTTCACCTGCGGAGATGTCATCAAGCCGGAGGAGGCCGTGGACTACATCGCCGCCCGGTTTCGGTGCAAGAAGCCGTCGGTTCTCGAGATGCGGCGGGGCATCATCCCCGGACATGTCGGGAAGCTCCTACACAAACTCCCCGCGTCCACGGGAAAACCTGTCGATGCCGATCAAGAACTTTCGCTGGTTCATTGATGCGTTAAGCCCAGAGGAAGGGCACCTGCACGGCATTCAGCGAGTTCTGTACTCAACCCAGACCCCCTACCAATCTCTCGGCATTCTGGAGCTGGGTAGCTACGGGAAGGCACTCGTCCTCGACGGATGTCAGTTATGACGGACGGAGTTCTTCCTTGTCCGTCATTGGTCACCAGGACACCCCCTAACGCTTCGAATTCGCCTGTCAACGCACTTCGTTTTCGCCCTCCGGCATTATTGCCCGTACGTGGAACTTCCGGGTTCGTATGTCTTCTTCCTCCCACACCCGGGCGACAAGGATGGCCTTCCCGCCGTATAGCGACATTTGGCAGAACTTCCAGTCTGGTCACTTTGACGTCGCCGCTCAGGCTGCAATAGCCAAAGCTGAGCTTTCCCAGGAGCAATCTTATCATTACGTCACTGATGCCTTCGCCTACTATGACCCTGCGATTTTCAGAGATACAAGCTTATTCATTATCCAATTGGTCATTATTTTCATTCTCGTGGTTGGAATAATCCTTCTTGCTGTGTTGAAACGCCGGAGGTAATGGCATGCCGATTCAAGACCACCAGTTGCTGATCGAGGCGTTTAGCCCACACGAGGGCCATGTGCATGGTGTTACAGGTGTCATCGCCGCCAGCCGGTCCCCATACCAAACTATCGAGCTCGTCGAGCTGGGGAGTTACGGGAAGGCGCTTATCCTAGATGGGAAGGTGCAGTCAACGACGTTGGATGAGTTCATCTATCACGAGAGCATTGTCCATCCAGCAATGCTCTGTCATCCGGCGCCGCGGCGGGTCTTCGTCGTAGGAGGAGGGGAAGGTGCCCCTCTTCGAGAGATTCTAAAGCATCGGAGCGTGGAAAGCGTGCTCTTGGTGGATATCGACAGTGAGGTCGTGGAACTTTGCCGGCGTTACCTTCCAGAGATGAGCGCTGGAGCATTTGAGGATGAACGGGTTCGGGTCGAGTTTAGGGACGCCAGAGCCTTCCTGGAATCTTTGGACCAGTCATTTGATGTCATGATCATCGACATCTCTGAGCCTGTAGAAGAGGGCCCAGCGTATCTTCTATTCACTCAAGAGTTTTATAAGATAGTTTTCAATCGACTCACCGAGCAGGGCGCGCTGGCCGTCCAGGCAGGAACGATAAGCCTCGCCGGCTTGGAGTGTTTTGCGGCCGTGCACGCCACGCTCCAAAGCGTCTTTCCTGTTGTAGCACCTTACTTCGCGGACATCCCGTCCTTCGGCAGGCCATGGGGGTTCATCTTGGCTGGCAAAGGAAAGCATCCTGCTCAGTTCAGCCGGGACGACATTAACCGTGCCATTCGGTCCAATATTCACGGTGAATTGCGGTACTACGATGGCGAAACGCATACCATGAGCTTTTCACTTCCGAAACATGTGAGAGAGCGCTTGGCCATGGAAAAGCGGATTATCGAGGATAACCATCCTCTGTTCACATTCCGATAGGAGTGTAACAGTGGCCGCTAACGCGGATCGCCAACTCAGAACGCCTCTGTTCGATGCGTTGGTCAGCCTCGCCGAGAGTCGTAAGGTCTCCTTCCACACACCCGGTCATAAGAGCGGCAAAGGGATCTCCACGCGGTTTCGAAAGTTCGTCGGGCCCAAGATCTTCACTATCGACCTGACGACGCTTGATGAGGTCGATTGTCTGCAACGGCCGGTAGGGGTCATCAAGGAAGCCCAGGAACTTGCAGCCGAGGCCTACGGGGCTGATCATTCCTTCTTCCTGGTTAACGGGACGACCGGTGGCAACCATGCGATGGTTCTTTCCGCAGCCAATCCTGGGGACGAGGTCTTGGTGGCGAGAAATGCCCATAAATCGATCCTGACTGGGATCATCCTGAGCGGTGCTATACCCCGGTTCTTCCCGCCGGCATTCGATCCGGAGTTGGGGATCCTGTTGAACGTGACGGTGGATGAGGCCAGGCGAGCCACGGAGCGGCATCCGAATGCCAAAATCCTTTCGCTGACCACCCCCAATTACTACGGGGTGGCGGTCGACCTGAGGTTGATCGTCTCCGACGCGAAGCGGCGGGGAATCCTGGTCTTGGTTGATGAGGCCCACGGACCGCACCTCCATTTTCATCCAATGCTGCCGACGTCCGCGCTTGACGCGGGGGTTGACGTCTGCGTCCAGTCCACTCATAAGATCCTGGGAGGGATGACCCAATCCTCGATGCTGCATCTAAAGGGGCGGGACATCGACCACTCCAGAATGGTGCGGCTCCTTCAGCTCCTTCAAAGTACCAGCCCCTCGTACATACTGATGGCCTCCCTGGATCTGGCGAGGATGCAGATGGCCACCGAGGGGGAGAAGCTCCTGGGCAAGGTGATCGATCTGGCGAAGGATGCCAGGGACCGCATCAATCGCATTCCTGGGCTATTTTGTTTCGGCGAGGCCGATCTGCCGGGTCGTGATTTCTTCCTGGATGTGACCAAGCTGACCATCTGCGTCAAGAGGCTTGGACTCAGCGGCTTCGAGGCCTCATCGATCCTGAATGCCGAGTTCGGCGTCCAGGTTGAAATGGCCGACCTGTTCAATATTCTGGTCATCGTCAGCATAGGAGATCGGAGAGAGGACTTGGATCGCCTGGTGGCGGCACTCGACGGCTTAGCGAGGCGAGGGGCGCGACCCATGAATCGGCGGACCATTCCTTCCCCGCTGCCCCCGATGGGTCAGCAGCTCCATCTTCCTCCAAGGGAGGCATTTTTCGCCCCCTCAGAGCATGTGCCGTTGGTGAAGGCCGAGGGGCGCATCAGCTCCGACATCGTCACCATCTACCCCCCGGGAGTCCCTCTTCTTGTGCCCGGGGAAGAGGTGGGTTCTTCGACGATTGACTACCTCCTCTCGCTCGCTTCATACGGCGCGAGGATCGATGGGGTACTCGAGCTCGACGAACCCCAGATTCGCGTCATGCGCGATTGAGCCCGGAGGCCCGAACTTTTCCGTTGCTTTTTCCCGGTCGTTCCCGTATACTTCCGAATTCGATTTTTCCCGAGGCGTACGCTCTCGAATTACAAAAGGCTGCGGGCGCATCATGAAAAAAACCATCAAATGGAAGCTGCTGTTTCTGCTGCTCGTGACGGTGGTAGCGGGCTACTACCTCTACCCCACGCTCTCCCGCCGTTCGTCACTTCCCTCGCTGTTTCCGCCGCTGCTTCCACGTGCCGAACGCCTCAATCTCGGCCTGGACCTGCAGGGAGGGATGCATCTGGTTCTAGAGGTGGTCACAGAGAAGGCGGTAGAAAACACGGTTGACCGGCTGATCGCCGGACTGCGACGAGAGACCGAGAAGGAGAAGATCCCGGTCGAACGGATTGTCCGAGAGGGAACCGATCGGATCCGAGTCAGGCTCCAGACAAAGGAAGGTCTGGACGGATTTCGACGGATCCTGAGCAACTATAGCAATCTCCAGCAATCCAGCGGGACCGATCCAACAGAGTTGATAGTTGCGCACACACCCCGGGAGCTAAAGCGGATCGAGGAGTTCGCCGTTCGACAGAGTCTGGAAACCATCCGAAACCGCGTGGACCAGTTCGGCGTGGCCGAGCCCCACATCATTCAGGAAGGGGATCGTCGCATCGTCGTCCAGCTTCCAGGCATTAAAGAGCCGCAGCGGGCGATCAATCTGATCGGCAAGACCGCCCTCCTCGATTTTAAGTTGGTGGTGGAGGGCGGCAACGTCCAGGAGGCATTGGCGGGGAAGGTCCCGGAGGGCCAGGACGTTCTCTACCAGCGGCATGTGGACGAGCAGGGAGGCGTGATCAAGACTCCCCTCTTAGTACAGAAGCGGCCCATCCTGACGGGGGACCTCTTGACCTCGGCCCAAGTCCAGATCGACAATCAGACCAATGAGCCGGTGGTCTCTATTGAATTCGATCGGGAGGGGGCACGACTGTTCGCGGAGGCAACGGCGGCCAACGTGGGGCGAAGACTGGCCATCGTGCTGGATGATACCATCTATTCAGCGCCCGTCATCAGGGAGAAGATCTCGGGGGGAAAGGCCCAGATCTCCGGCCGCTTTACGCCGGAGGACGCCAGGGATTTGGCGATCGTGCTGCGGGCAGGGGCGCTTCCCGCGCCTGTCAACATCATCTCTAACCTCACCGTCGGCCCGTCGTTGGGCCAGGACTCTATCGAAAAAGGGGTGCGGGCTGCGATTCTCGGCGGGGTCCTCGTCATTCTCTTCATGGCGGTGTACTATAAGTTATCCGGTGTCATTGCCAACCTTGCCCTCTTCTTGAATCTCATCTGGCTGGTTGGGGCCCTGGCCAGTCTTCGGGCCACGCTCACGCTGCCTGGCATCGCGGGGATCATCCTCGGAATCGGGATGGCGGTCGATTCAAACGTTCTGATCCTGGAGCGGATCCGTGAAGAGCTCCGGGTGGGAAAGACAGTCCGCTCGGCGATTGATGCAGGCTACGACAAGGCGTTCCTGACGATTATCGACTCTCATGTGACGACACTGATCACCGCGTTTGCGCTTTTCTTATTCGGGACCGGACCGGTGAAGGGGTTTGCGGTCACCCTGAGCCTGGGGGTGATTTTCAACCTTGTGACCGCCTTGACAGGGACCAGGGTGGTCTACGCTTGGATGACACAGCGGTGGGACTTGAAGACGCTCAGTATTTGAGAGAAGGGTGTAGGGTCTAGGGTTGAGGGCTTAGTAAAATGCCCGTTTTCCTTGGTCCTGTACCCTAGCCCCTATACCCTATACCCTGAGGTTTCCAATGCTCGAGATTCTCGGGAAGACGAAGATCGATTTCATCGCCTGGCGGCGGACCGCCTTCGGCGTTTCATCAGCGCTCTGCCTCTTGGGGATCGTGGCGATCATCCAGATCACGCGTGGCGGCGCGAACCTGGGGATTGACTTCGCCGGCGGCACCTCTGTTCAACTCAAGTTCCAGAAGCCGGTTGATGTTGGACAGGTCCGGGCACTCCTCGGCGCGAATGGTCTGAAGGACAGTGAGCCCCAGCAGTTTGCAGGTGGGGATCGCATCGTGGTTCTATCGAAGAGGGCGGAGGGCAGCCAAGCGGGGATGGCCCAACGGGTACAGGATATCTTCTTGAAAGGGTTGCCTGACAATCCATTCGTGGTGGAAGGGACCAACGAGGTCGGGCCGGCCATCGGGAAGGACCTTCAGAAGGCCGCTCTGTGGGCGATCACCATCTCGATGATCGGCATCATTGTCTACATCGCATGGCGCTTCGAGTTCAAGTTCGGCGTGGCCGCGGCCATCGCGACCCTCCACGACGTCCTGGCGGTTCTGGGATTCTTCTATGTGCTGAACCGAGAGATCACCCTCCTTATCATCACCGCTTTGCTGACCCTTGCCGGTTATTCGCTCACAGATACGGTGGTGGTTTTCGACCGGATCCGCGAGAACCTTCGGGGACGGCGACGAGAATCGCTGGGAGACGTCATCAACATGAGCATTAACGAGGTACTCAGCCGAACCATGGTGACCTCGTTCACCGTCTTCCTGGTCTTGATCGCCCTCTTCTTGTTGGGTGGTGAGGTGCTGCACGATTTCTCCCTTGCGCTTATCGCTGGTGTGTGTATCGGTACCTACTCGTCCTGGTTCGTGGCCTCACCCATCGTCTATGAATGGCGCAGTTGGGAGCGAGCAAGGGTGAAGGCCCCCGTCAAGGTGAAGGCCAAGGCCAAGGGGTAGGCCGACCTGGAAACCCCCGTTCGGGACGGATTTTCCCGCGGGGCGGCGTTTTCTGGTCGAGGTTCACCCACGGGCCTGTGTTGACTTTTCTCTTGACAACTCGACTCGGCGCTGTATATAACCCAAAAAGTCTTATAACTTTGCTAAACGACAGACCGCTGCCGGACAGCGGTTGCCGGGCGCGTCGAAGCGGCCGGTGTGGAGGCAGCCGTTGCGAGACGTCGCCGAGGCGATCTTTCGTGAGAGCGCCAGGCTGCAGCTCGCCTTCCTGGAAGGCCACCTGGACTTGGTCGTGCGGGCCGCGGCAGCCATCACGGAGATCTTACGGGCAGGAGGCAAGGTGTTGCTTTTTGGCAACGGTGGAAGCGCTGCCGACGCCCAGCATATTG
>Ga0210377_10002185_pt1 | contig 17364 bp, 21 predicted proteins | sample PLM4_65_b1redo_FD_155480 | JGI IMG/M metagenome (GOLD analysis project Ga0210377, IMG submission 155480) | Groundwater sediment microbial communities from an aquifer in East River, Colorado, USA - PLM4_65_b1 redo | ecosystem: Environmental > Terrestrial > Soil > Riparian zone | place: USA: East... | reverse complement strand
CTCTCTTAGAATAACGATAGAAGATTCACTTGATAAAATGATTTAATTTATATCAAAAATTCTTAGAAAAAGTTTAACTCTCAATAAGGCATTTTTTGTTTTAAGAAATTCTTCTTTTGTCATAAATTTCATGTCTTTTCCTTCCTTAAGGCATGATCTTTTTGGGTTTTTCTTTAAATAAACTTCAAAAATATGATAATTAATCATAGGTATTCTATAATGTTTTATAATGTTAGATTTAAAAATCTGAACTCCCAATTCCTCTTTAATTTCTCTGATTAAAGCACCCATAGGATCTTCATTCTTGTTTATCCCTCCTCCAAATATCCCCCATCTGTTTGGATTTCTCCCATTCTCATCTCGTAGCTGAAATAAGATTTTTCCTTCACTGTTTTTTAATATAGCTCCAGAATATCCCATAATAAACAGAACAAAAGATATTTATTAAATTAACTAAACTAATTTCCTCTTTTATAAAAAGAAACAAAAAAGCGGCGGTTTTTACATTAACACTTCGAGATTTTTGGGCGGGTGGGCGGGGCAAAAATCTATGCTGAGTTGCGGGTAATGTGAGATAAAATTATAAACTATTTTGATTTATTTTTTCAATGAGAAAGGGGATTCTTTTCAATAAAAGAGGATTGAGCGAAATAATAGGATATGTTTTGCTTATTTCCATGACCATGATTTTGAGCGTGATCATATACCAATGGATAAAAACTTACATTCCGAAAGAAAGCATTGAATGCGACGACGGAGTTTCCATTTTTGTGCAGAATTACAGTTACGATTGCACCGAGAGAAATTCGGATTCGCAAATTCTTAATTTAACTGTAAAGAACAGCGGAAGATTCGACATAGCAGGATATTTCATTCATGCGACGACTGAACGTGGACAAAAACTTGCGGTAAAGGACCTCTCAAACAACACTGCAAATGGAAAGGGCGGAGCCGTAAATTATTGGGACGGCGGGAACAATCTAAATCCTCTAAGCCCAAGCTCAACCAGAAAAGACAGTTTCAATTTAACGAGCATCGGACAAATTTATTCCGTTCAACTTGTTCCATTAAGATATCAGGAAATAGGCGGAAAAAACCGCCCGGTTTCCTGCACGAATGGAAAGATAACGCAGGAGGTGAAGTGCACGATCGGGGAGATATGTGTGCCTGCCACATGTTCAAGTTTAGGAAAACAATGCGGAACACCAAGTAACGAATGTGGAGGAACTTTAGATTGTGGAACTTGCACGTCTGGATTTAATTGTATAAGTGGGGGGTGTGTTGATGCAAGTCTTTGTGGAAACGGAGGATTAGATTCAGGGGAACAATGCGAGGGTACAAATTTGAATAGTCAGAGTTGTAGCAGTGTTTTTGGAACTGGTTGGACTGGAACTTTATCTTGTTCACCAAGTTGCGCATTTGACACATCTGGCTGTACTGCACCGGATTTAATTGTCATTAATAGTCCTCTTCCAAGTGCATCAAGGAGCAATGGGGATGGAAATAATGACTTATTAACAATTCAATTTAATATAAAAAATCAAGGTAATGCAAATGCCGAAAATTCTATTTGGAAAGTTGAAGATACCAGTTCAATAAATCCTTCTGATGATGGTCCAAAAACAGACAATACAGGAATTATCATTCAAGGGAATTCTTATCCAGGAAGTGCAACTTTAACTTATTCGGGTCAATTAGATACAGCTACAATAAAAATCACTGCTGACTCAACTGGAATAATAAATGAATTAGATAATAATAACAACATCATTAATATAAATGTTGATTGTTTAACACCTCTCAAGAGTAATGGGATAGGATCATGCAATGTAGCATTAGCTTAATTCTTAGAATTACAAATTATTATTACCTGCAAATATGTCAAATCTGCTTCCAATTTCAGATATAGGCAAACCTTTGAGATATAAATTTCTTACCACAACAGCGTCCAATATTGATTTATCATTTAACTCTGTTTGTAGGTTATCATTCTCTCCTATAAATTCTACAACAACTCTAGAGCCATCTCTTTTGGTAACTAGATAATCTGCAATTATATTTCCATTACCAGTCCCGTATATCTGGTCTCTTGAGTAAGTTCCCCAAGAAAAAGTTGGATCTAAGACATATTCTCTCTGTTGTAAAAGCTCTTCAATCTTCCCCCTCGCCTCCGCTTCCGTTGCAGGCGTGAACGATTTGCTCACAACAGGAGATTGAGCTCCAAAATCATCAACCGCATAAATATCTGCCTGATTTGCTCCTTGGACTATTGGAACGCTTACTGCTTGTCCGTTGCTGTAAGGCCCCCATATTCCATCATTGAACTTTGCATAAACATTTGAAATTGTTCCATCAGCGTCGGTTCCGGTCAAAAGATAATTGACGTTTCCATCATATCCGTTTCCAAAGTCCATTCCTATCTGGGCTTTTGGAGGTTGATTTGCACGATCTCCAGGATTGTCATCTTTATCTCTGCAACCGCCAAAACCAGCCACGGCAAGCGCTAAACCTGCAGCCAATACGCCATTTCTTAACTTTTTCATTAATGTCATTTTTCTTTAAATCTAAGAGATTTCTGGGTTTATATATTTTATGTTTTGTAGTTACTATGTGGGGGTGAAAAAAAAGAGATAAAGAGTAGTAATTTTTGTTTTAACTATAAAGGGGTAAATTTATAAATAATATTGCATCACATGGATATGGCAAAAAGGCCAGAATTAAGTGTTGTTGTTCCAGTATATGGGGAATTCAACTTAGCAAGAACTTGCATGTCAGTACAATCAATTTTATCTCAGCAAGGTCTTGATTATGAGGTTATTATCTCAGAACAAGGAGAATCTCGCAGATTTCCAGAAATGTCTGGAGTTAGATATGCTTTCAAATATCATAAACCTCAACCAGATTTAAGTGATTTTAATCCTGGAAATGTGCGTAATGAAGCAGTAGCACTTGCGACTGGAGAGTTTGTGTATACAAATGATGCAGACATCGTATTTTTAGAACCACATTATCTTGCTAAATCTGTTGAAGCAATACGGGAAAATCTAGATGGGGTTTTATATCGTCCTTTTATGAGAAGACTTCCGTTGGATGAGTTTGAAGAATTTGAAAGAAAAGTTCGAGTGTTAGGAATGGGTAAAGCAGTCAATTCTCTTAATTTATCACAAGAATATCTTGCTACTTTAAACGGGAAATCAAGAAAAATTAGAGTGTTTGAAAAAAATAGCAGTTACCCAAAAACATTTACAGCATTCGAAGAAGACTTTCAATCTTATGTTGGAGATAATAAAAACAAAGGTAGTGAACCCATGTTTTGGAATGAGAACCGGCACTGTGGAGGAAATCTGTTTCGAATGGAACAGTTTAAAAATATTGGGGGATACTCCGAAGAGTTCATTAATTGGGGATGTGAAGACTCTGATTTACAATGGAAGTTTCATGAGGCTTACGACTTGCAATTTTTTCCAGAAGATTTAGAAGTAATGCACCTGGACCACCCTAAAAAATACTTCTCTCCTGAAATGTGGGCTCGCAACGAAGAAATAAGTGTGCGAAGAATAAAAGAAGGTTTAGCAAAAGCTATTGAAACTGATAGGAGGAACAGATTATGGCAACCTTAGTAAGTGTCATTGTACCTTTTTATGGAACAGCTCAATCAAAACAGTTAGAGTTAGTAACAGAATCAATATTGTTGCAAGAGAGGGTAAATATTGATTTTATTGTTGCAGGATTAAAAGAAGCTACAAGAGTTAGAGACCTATCTGATTTATCAAGACACCCAAAAGAAACTGTGCCTGAAATTGTAAGAACTGGAAACATTATTAATAATGGATTGCGATTAGTCAAAGGAGATTTTACTTACATTACCGATGCAGACATTCTCCTGTCAAACCAATATTACTTAGATGGCTTAGTTCAAGAATCACGAGGCACAGGAACTTCATTAAAAAGACCCCTTATGAGAAGATTGCTTACTCAAGATTTTGATTGGTTTTATTCAATGGTGGCTTTAATAGGCTTGAAGAATTCTGTAGCTTCGCTTGACAATTCACAAGAATATATTGTTAAACCTATAGACGAGCAAAGACATATGCGAGTTTTTCCAAAGTTTGAAAATGGAAAATACAAAGTCTTCATTGCTTCAGAATCTGACTTTCAAGAATATATCTCAAACGAAAAAAATAAGGGTTCAGAACCTCGTTATTTCAATCAAGATAGGCATTGCGGCGCAGTCTTTGCTCCTACAAAAGATCTTGTTGGTATTGGAGGATATCACAAGGGATTTATTAGTTGGGGGGTATTGGATGCTGATGCTCAATGGAAATTAGAGAATAGAAGTGGAATGAAATTAATACCAAATAGAAAAGAATTTAACGTTATACATTTGGATCATAAAAAAGGATATTTTTCTAAACCTAAATGGGAACATGATAAAAAATTACAAGAAAGAAGAAGAATCTTAGGATTCGAAATATGTACGCGAGAAGATATAGAAGATTATTCAGGGGGGAAAAATGGCAGATAAACTTCAAAGATTAAATCTTGAATTAACAAGCAAATGTAATTATGCGTGTGTTGGATGTCCTACTCATGGACTTGTAAGAGGAAAAGGTTCAATGGATCCTGAGTTGTATAAGGCGATATTTGATGAAGTGGGAAATAGTCTTAATAGAATGTTTCTATGGGGATATGGAGAACCTTTATTTCATCCACAAGCAACAGAGCTTATAAGATATGCGGGAGATTTTTCTACAAAGAAAGTTATGAGTACAACAGGATGGAAACTTGAAGACTTATCAGATGTTGAAGCGTTAACTAATCTTGATGAACTTATTATTTCTATCAATGGGATTACTCCAGAAGTATATGCACAACATCAGGTAAATGGAGATTTGGAAAAGGTGATTCGCGGTTTAGAAAGAGTCGCTGCTGTGCTTGTTGGTTCTGGAACTAGATTTATAATGCAGACCGTTGCCCATAAAGGCAATCTTGATGAAATTCCTCAAACTGAAGAGTTTGCGAGAAGATATGGATTTGATATGCTTGTGATTAAATCATTTAATGTAATGGATAGAAAACAAGAAACATTTGATAGATTTGTGCCACTTGGAACTTCTTATTCAAGATATCAAAAAGGACTTAGCGACCCTCCCAAAAAACCACAAAGCGGAGTCTATCCTTGTGAAGAATGGATGGTCATTAATTGGGATGGTTCAGTCAATCCTTGTTGCTGGGATTACAATGGAGAATACAATCTCGGAAATGTTCGAGATGAAGGGGTTTATGGAGTTTGGAATAACATGAGGGCTTTAAAACATCGAAGAGAAATAAAACAAAAAAACTTTTTGGAAATCTGTGTTGACTGCGCTAACAGTAAAACAGTACAAACAATGTCATTTACAACTAAAGGAGGAGAAGATGTCAAGAAAAGTATTTAATTATGCAGGAATCTCAACAATTGAAATTAGAGGTCCACCAAATTTACTTGAGAGAATAGCTGATAATATGGAGGGAGAAACAGGAAATAGTTTAATTTCAAATTGTACAATCAATATTAATCAATCTGAAAGTCTTTTTAAGATTGAAAAAGATAAACGATTTGATTACTTAACAATAAACAAAACTGGAACAGTAGAACAACCTTTTATTATATACACGCGGTATGACACCCATGTTAGAACTATTCATCAAAAATCTCCTAATGATTATGAAGTAAATGCCAATGTTGCTAGGGATGAAGCCTCAGGACTTATCTGTATTAGAAACCATTTAAGCACTCATCCAGAGCTCACACAATATCCTTTGTTGCATGCTTCACTCTTAAATCTTGATGGAAGAGGCATACTAATTCCAGGAAGTTCAAGGCAAGGTAAAACTACTTTGGCTGTTTACTTGCTCCAAGAACACGGAGCAGCATTTGTAAGCGATGAAAATGTTATTTTAGATATTAATGGAGAAAATGTTAGAGGACTATATGTTCCAAGAACTCCAAGAGTAAGATTTTCAACAATTGTTGAATCAGGATTATCAAAAGTATTGCAAGATATTAGAATTGCAAACGCAACTCAATATATTGACTCAGACGCAATAGAAAGAATTATTGAGGCTCGTAGTTTTAATGTTGACGCAGGAATCGTTTTTTCAAGAAGGGTATTTTGCAACTTACTTGGAACCGATTCTAAAGAATCCTCTCCTGTAAATATGGTTTTATTCCCAAAATATAAAGAAGGAGGAAATTTAAATGTTAGAGAGTTAGGACTTGAAGAAGGTATACAAAGACTTTCAAAAACAGGACTTGCAAGAAAATCAGATATTGACCCAAAGGAATTACAAGAGACAATAATTAATCTTGAATCATATAAATTTGTGGGAGTTAATTTTATCGAGGTTGAATTTTCTGGAGTAGAAAATCTCAGACAAGGAGGATTTAGACTATGAGTGAAACGCCAATTGGATATTCTAGCATGAAGATATTAAAAAAACCGGAAGGAGAAACCAAAGGAGCTTTAATCCTTTCTCAAGTAGATAATGTTGTTTCCAGATTACCATTTATAAAAAACAAATTTTACCTAATTGAAAGGAGAGGTTGGAGAGGACTTAACGAATCTCAGTATGCTGATATAAAATTAGTTGAAGACCTATCTTTTTGGGATGAAACCATGGAAAGATTTCCAGATAGCATTTGTTTGGATATTGGTCCTGCTGATTTTGTTGATACTGATGCATTCAGACCCCTTGGAATTAAAAAAGATTATGATGGAATACAAGTTTCTCATTGGACTAATTTTAAAAGACCAGAAATGTTTGTTAGAGCAGCAGGAATGCTTCCAGGAAGAAATTTTGTGAAGCTAGGACATTTTGTTGAGGGAGGTTCGGGATCTGAGTGTGAATTAAGAGACTCAAACATGAGCTTGGCAAGAGAAGTTGGAGCAAACGTGGATTTTCCTTATGCTAAAGCTGTAGACAATAATAGTTTTCCAAGTTCAAAAGAAGCAATGAACATTTATATTAATCGAGCCCGTATTGGCATATTAACTACCAAGGTCGAAGGAATTAATAGATTCAAAATGGAATGCTTGGCAGCAGGAGTGCCTGTATTGGTCCCAGCCGATGTAAGTTATCCAACTAAGAAACATATCACAGAAGAAACGGGAGAATTATTTGAACCCACTCCAGAAGGATTAGCGAAAACGATTGAATGGGTTTTAACTAATCTTGACAGATATAATCCAAGGGGATATATTGAAAGAACTACTGGCAAACATATAGCCTTAGGAAAACTAAAAAGTGCCCTCGAAACTATATGTACAAGGAATGGTGTGCAATATATGTTTGAAAACATTAATTGGGATGGGAGAAACCAAAGTCTTATATGGGGTAAAAATGTATTTGAAACTTTAAGGAGGTATAGATAATATATAGTATTTATTAAAGTTAAAATGAAACAAAAACCAGAAAAAATAATTTATGAAAATCAGGAAGAAGTTTATAATCAAATTATCCCATTTGTAAAGTCTATTCTTCCAGAGGAAGTTATTAACGCTTATTTGTGGGGGAGCACAGTGGAAAAAACATTTGGAAAATATAAAGAAAAGTTTGGATCTCACGAAGGAAGTGATATTGATATTATAGTTATAATTCCTAATGAGAAAATTCCATCCACTTGGAAGTCTCTTAATACTGAAAAAGAATGGTGGTATTTGTATAGGGGTGGAAAAATTGAAATAAATAAAACAATTCATAGGGTAGATTTGATGATAGTAAAAGATGGTATGGAAGAATATGCAAGAAATCGGATCAAAAGCCAAAATTGGAAGGTAGAAGAGATAATATGAGCCTTAAAATTTATCTTTTTAGGCATGGGGAAACTGATTTTAATAAACAAAATAAGGAATGGGGACAAGATAATAAAACCTCTCTTAATGAATGGGGAATTCTTCAATCTAATAGATTGGCTGAAACCTTAAAAGACATCAGCTTTGACAAATTGTTTTCCAGTGATTTGAAACGAGCAATGCAAACTTCTAAGAAAATAAGCGAATCTTGTAATGTCAAAATTATTCCAGACAAAAGATTAAGAGAGTACGACCCGGGAGAAATTGACCCATCATCTGAGAAGTGGATTGATAAATATAAGGAGATGCTTGAGTCTGGAATGGCTAAGTACGACATAAGACCTTTTGGCGGAGAGAATATATGGGATTTAATTAAACGAATAAAATCATTTTTAGAAGAACTGCAAAAAGAAAAAGGAACAGTAGCAGTAATTGCTCATTCTGGAGTAAATGCCGCATTCATTAATTTATCACAAGGAAGGGAAAAAAATGATTTTCTTGGCATCAAACAAGATAACACTTGTATCAATATTTTAGAGTTTTCAGAAGGAAAATGGAAAATTAAGATGGTAAATGATTCTGATCACATAACAGACATTAAACCAAAAAAAGATAATTATGAAAATCAGGATGAAATCAAGAAAGCTGCTAAAGAATATGTGCTTGAAAAATTAGCCGATAAAAGTGAAGAAATTTATCTTGCAGGAGATATTGTGGGTGGTAAATTCTGTTTTTATGATCAACCTTACAAAGGATATGATGGTTCAACTGTTGAAACATATGCAATATTAAAAGAAGGTTTTGAAATACCTAAAGAATGGAAATTATCAATGATTACTGAAGACATCATCAAATACGAGGTTGAAAAAATTAAAGTAAATGGTGTGAAACATAAAGTCAATGTGACCTTGATAAAGCGCGTGAAAGAAATTCAAGAAAAGATTAAGGAGAAAATATTATGAACCGAGTTTTAATTATCTCCCTAAATTCAGGGGGCACAATGGGGCATGGAAAAATAATCACCTCTTTAGCAAATTTCTTGTCCCCAAAGAATAAACGGGTAACTATCCTCTCAGACATGCCATTTATAAAAAATTTTAATCTCAAGAATAGTGTAAGAGTAAAAAATCTTAGAAAGATACCTCACGCCAATTACACAATTGGAGGAATGTGTCAGTGCAATCAAAAAGACGAAATTTACGAATTTGCGCTAAGAAATAAAATTGAATGCGTCATATTCTCAACATTTTTTGATTTAAACCTTGTTAGAAAATTCAAAAATAATAAAATTAAAACCATTCTTCTTAGTTATCCTATTAGAGATACTTATAGATTAGCTCTTAAACAAAATGGAGCATACTCTACATTTGATAGAGTCATTACTCTCTATGGACCGGAATTTAACGACAAAGAAATGTCAAATGAAATATTAGTAAATCCTCTCAAAATTGTACTCAAAGAAATAGCAAGTACTGAAAATAATGATATTCTGGTTACTTGTGGAGGTGGAGGAAGACCATCTTCAAGACTGTTTCTAAAAAAGACACTTTTGGCATTAAAGAGAGTTACTATGATAAAAGGAAATTCAAAATCAGTTATTACTCATAAAAATATTAAAACACTTATATGGACAAAAGACTTTGGTAGTATAATCTCCTCTTCTAACACTATAATTTCTGAAGCTGGTTACTTCACAATGTTGGATTTAGTTAATTACAAAAAGAAAGCAATTCTTATCCCTGGAGAAAGAATAATAGATAACCAAGAGATTCGTGCATTAAAGTTAGAAGAATTAGGAATTGGAAAAGTGTTCTTTCCCTTTGAGAAAGCATCAAAACTTTCTGACTTAATAAATGAAAAATTGCAAGACAAAGATTTAGATTATGTAGCATTTAATCAGATTTCAGATAAATTCAACAAGTATCCAGATTTAAGTAAAGTAATAATGGAAGAGCTACAATGAAAGTAATGTACATTTGCGGAATGTATGTTCCGTCTCATGGAGGGGCAGAGATTAGTATGTATTCTCTTCTAAAAAAATTACAAGAAAATTTTGGGTGGGATATAATCGCAATTACTGATGAGCGGTATGAAAAAACTAAAGAGCTTGAAGAATTTAATAAAATACAATTATATACAACTTCTCATGATAATCGTGAAAAAGAAATTAAGAGGATGGTTCTTAAATTCAAACCAGATGTAATCCTTACCCAATTAATGTGGAGTAATGTTGCACTTAAACTTGCTAAAAAACACTCAATTCCTTCAATTATGAGGGTGTGCAAGGTGCCATTAGAATTAGATCTTACTAAAGACTCTAAATATGCACCAACAGAAATTATTTCAATCTCCAACTCGGTTAAGGAATATGTTTTGAAGCATTGGAATCGAGAATCAAATATTATCAAGCCACTTGTTGAAATAGATAATTATATTATCAAAAAAGAGGATTTTGATCCTTCAAAAAATAATCTTATCTTTATGTTTAATCCTTTACAAAGAAAGGGTGGATTAATTTTTAAAGAGATTGCAAAGAAATTACCTTTTGAAAAATTTGGGACGGTTCTCGGTTGGTCTTCATTAAAAGACAATAAAAATTCTGACAATTTTTCAGGCGAATACATTAAAAGAATAACTGAATCTGAAGGTTCAACTTTTGGTGGTTCATTGCCCAGCTATGTAAATTTTGATGATTATGAGAATGTTAAGATATTTCCTTCAGAAAATGACCCCAAAGTCTTTTATGAGCAAATGAAAATTCTTCTAATTCCTTCTCAATGGGAAGAAGCATTTGGTAGAGTTGCGATAGAAGCGATGATAAATGGTATTCCCGTTATCGCAAGCAATTTTGCAGGATTAAAAGATTCAGTAGGCGATGGGGGAATACTTATTGAAAGAGACAATGTTAAGGGATGGGTTAATGAAATCTTAAAATTTAATAATATAGGATATTACAAAGAAGTTTCAGAGAAAGCTAAAAATTGGGTTAAAAAGAATTATTCTGAAAAAAAAATTATTAGGGCAAGTGTCAATCTAATAGAAAAAGCAGTTAATCAATTTGGAAAATAAAAATATAACAAAATGAATTTCGAGAATTTAAAAGAAAAAGCACAAAGACAAGGCGTGCAAAGATTTGTAGCCGGAGCAGTGATTATTCGTCAAGGAAAATTTTTGATTTTGAAAAGGAAACAAGGAGATTTTCTATCCGGACTTTGGGAATTGGCGAGCGGAAAATTGGAAGAAAATGAAACATTAATAGAAGGATTAAAAAGAGAAGTTGAAGAAGAGACAGGATTGAAAGTTGAAAAAGTTTTAAAATATTTATCCGATTTTGATTATGTTTCAGGAAGTGGAAAGAAAACAAGGCAGTTTAATTTTCTTGTTGAAGTTGGAGAAGGAGATATAAAATTGAGTGAGCATGAAGATTTTGCTTGGATAACCAACGATGAGAGTGTAAAGTATAACATAAGCGATAGCGTCAAGAAAATTTTTTCAGATCTAATTTAATGATAATTGGTGAGAGAAGAAAATTTAAAAAGAATTTTGTATATTTTTTAACATGACTATCAAGGCAATATTTTTTGACATTGGGGGAGTTTTGGCAAAAGAAGACAGGGAGAAGCAATACTACGAATTGGCGGAAATCATGAATTTTGACATTAATAAATTTCAAGAATTAAGGAAAAGCAAAGTAGATTTGTTTGCAGAAGGAAAAATTTCAGAGAAAGAATATCTGACTTTTTTCTCAAAAGCTCTTGAGATTGATTTTAAAAAATTGAGGGAGAATTGGATAAGACTTGCCCAGAAATATTATAAAATTGACACATCTGTTCAAAATACAATTTATAAATTAAAAGATAATTACATTCTGGGAACTTTGACTAATATAATCCCTCTTCATAACAGAGTAAGAAAAACAGATGATCCATATAAAGACTTTAAAATAAAATTATTATCTTTCGAGAGGGGATATAAAAAACCAAATCCCTTATTTTACAAATTAATCTTGGAAGAGACCAACCTAAATCCACAAGAAGTTATTTTTATCGACGACTATGAGCCGTATCTTAAGCCTGCCCAGAAATTAGGTATGAAAACTATTTTATTCAGGGATAATGAAAAACTTGTTCAAGATTTAAGGAAACTAGGTGTCAAAATTTAGATTATTCTTTTATCTTTCAACAGAGATAAACAATCTGCTCAAGCCAATAAGAAAAAATCAAAAAGAATTGAATAGGCTGTATAAAGAAGCTTACTTATAAAAAACATTTATAAATTCCTCTTCCATATTCTGCTCATGAGAGGAAAAGGCGGATTGTCTCCAGTAATTGCAACGGTGCTTCTCGTCGGGCTTGTTGTTGTTTCTGGACTGATTATTTTCACATGGTTCAGAGGATTGACTCAGGAAGCCGTGACAAAATTTGACCAAAATATCCAGCTCGTTTGCAATGACGTGAGTTTTGAAGCGAGTTATTCTAATGGAAAATTGGCGGTTAGAAATGTTGGAGGAGCCGTCCCAATTTTTGACTTCAAGGTTAAAATCTCCGACGCTTCCGGATTTGAAACAACAGACATCTCGGATTACTCCGGCTGGCCAGAGGGCGGATTAAATCAGGGGGGAGCCACAGAAGTCAATTTAAATGACGAGGTTTCAGGAGACATCACTCTTGTTCCGGTTCTCGTCGGGACATCGCAGAAAGGGGCTCAGGCTTCATTCACTTGCGACGAAAGATTGTACGGACAGCAAGTACTGGTGTAAATCCGATGAACAAAAAAGGACTTTCCGAAGTTGTGACGACGGTGATAATGATCGCGCTGGTTCTTCTTGCAAGTGTCATGGTTTGGACAATAATAAATAATTTGATTCAAGGGAAAATAAAAAACTCCGAATCTTGTTTCGGGAATGCTGAAAAGGTGACACTTGACAAAAGAAACATTTGCTATGATATAAATGAAAACCTCGGAAAAGTAAGATTTGCATTAAGCATTGGAGATGTTGATGTTGACGAAGTTCTGGTTTCAATTTCAGGAGGCGTTGAAACAAAACCTTTCAAGATAGGAAAAGAAAATCAGACGATTGAAAATCTTACTTATTTTGGAGGTTTAACACCGGTAAAACTCCCCTCAAAAAACGGCGGAAAAACATATGAGTATTCATGGGACTTTATGCCTAGCGGCGGAGAATTCACAAACACGATAAATTCAATAAGAATAGCGCCGATAATTGATGGAACGCAGTGTGAAATATCAGACTCATCATCGGAGATTGACAATTGCCTGCTTCTGGCGTGATGAAAATTGAGAAAAATTTACGTCGGTTCATTATAAACACAATTTATGATTAGAACTTCTGGATTTTTGGGCGGGTGGGGAAGAAAAATTGATAATAAAAAATCGGCAATGTTAATCAATGATGTCGTGGCGAATTCAAGTTATCATTCTGTTTTATCTTCTGGGATAAAATTATAAACTATTTTGATTTATTTTTAAAATGAAAAGAGGTAAAGGAAATGACAAAATCTATTTCCGCTGTAATTTTTTTCCAAAAAATAACAGGGGGCAAGTTTGGGTTGAAACCGTCATTTATACTTTGATTGCATTGACAATGATGGGCGCCGTTTTGGCGTTCATACTTCCTAAAATAGAAGAGATACGCGACAAATCCGTGATTGAGCAAAGCATAAATTTAGTGAAAGACATAAATAATGTTATAACTTCCGTGGTGAATAGCGGAGCGGGGAACAAAAGATTTGTTGAGACAAATGTAAGAAAGGGGCTCATAAGAATAGACGGTGTCGCGGACAAATTGGAATTTGAGATGGAAACTTCATACGTCTACAGCGAGCTGGGAACTCCAATAAATCTCGGGGATGTTGAGGCAATAACAGAAGACATCGGCGGGCTAAACAAAATAAAAATCACGGCAAATTATAATTACAACATCACTTACAACAACATTGACGAGGAAAAAATACTTGAACAAGCTTCAACTCCTTACATAATATCAATTGAAAACAAAGGCGAAGACGGAAACGGAAAGACGATAATAAACTTAAATATAAATTAAAAAATGTCTGAACTAAAATTAAAATTTTTGCGTGCGTCATTTTACAAATAAAATGTCGGAAGAAATAGAAAAAAGAATCGGGATTGGAATACAAAATTATCCAAAAGTTGAAATAAATTTTTTCCCCGAAGTTCCGATGCTGAGAAAAATAGAAGACAAGACGCAGGTTAACATAAGATACACGCTCATCGCACCGTTCGCATTCGCCCACATTTATTGGAACAACAAAATCTCTGAACTGGTTTATGAAATTGAAGAGCCTCCCTTGACAAAAAAAGAAGAGCAATACAAAGAGGAACTAATTTCTGCGATGGAAAACATAATCAACTTTGACACGATAGTTGAAAAGGAAATGAGCGTTCTCCTTGACTACATAGACAAAATGTTCAGGGTCTTGGCGACAGAACTTGGATTGGACATTTCCTACGAGAGCTTCAAAAAAATATATTATTATGTTGCAAGAAATTTTGTAGGTTTCAATGAAGTTGAACCTTTGCTTAGGGATTATTTCGTGGAGGACATTGAATGTAACGGGGCTGAAACGCCGATATACATTGTCCACAGAATTTACCGAAACATGAAGACAAATGTAATTTTCAACGACATTGACAAACTTACAAGCTTCGTTGAAAAGCTTGCGCAAAGAGTCGGGAAATACATTTCATATTCCTCGCCGATTCTTGACGGAAGCCTGCCCGACGGAAGCAGAGTAAATGCGACATACACAAAAGACATCACATCAAGAGGACCGACATTCACAATAAGAAAATTCACGAAAGAGCCGTGGACTCCGCCGCAGTTGATAAGCTTCAACACTCTAAGTCCGGAAATGCTCGCCTACATGTGGCTGTTGATACAATACAAGATGAATCTTTTGATAATCGGAGGAACATCGTCGGGAAAAACAACTTTGCTTAACGCCCTTGCTTTTTTCATTCCGCCGGAAGCCCGTGTTGTAAGCATTGAGGACACGAGAGAATTGAATTTGCCGAGAGAAAACTGGCTTCCAAGCGTCGCGAGAAGCGCGACAGGAATCGGTGGAGTGGGAGAAATAGATTTATTCGCATTGCTTAGAAGTTCTTTCAGGCAAAACCCAGATTATGTAATAGTCGGAGAAGTAAGGGGGAAGGAAGCTTTTGTATTATTTCAGGGAATGGCTTCCGGACACTCTTCGCTCAGCACGATGCATGCGGACTCCGTCGACACCGTTATCAAAAGACTTGAAACTCCGCCGATTGAACTTTCCCCTTCCCTCATAAATGTATTGGACTGCGTCGCAGTCATGACTCATGCGGTCGTGAAAAAACAGGAAACAAGAAAGCTGAAAGAAATTGTTGAGATAATAAACGTAACCCCTGAAGGAGTTGCATTGACAAACACGCCGTTCACTTGGAATCCCGGGGACGACAGCTTTTACTTCAAAAGAAACAGCAAAATTTTTGAAAAAATTTCAAGAATGACGGGGCTTAGAATGGAAGAAATAGAGCTTGAATTTAGAAGAAGAGTAAGCTTGCTCTATTCCATGTATCAAAAAAAGGTCTTTGGTTTTGAAAAAGTCGGGGAAATAATCAATGAATATTACAAAAAGCCGGAAAAAGTTTTGAGGGAGTTCGGGATTGAGTAATGTGCTCATTCTTCAGAAAAAGAAGTTTTTAAAGATTTAAATCAAGCTGGTTGAAGCTGAACCCCGCCAGGAGGAAGAGGTGGCGGTCTTATAGAAAGTCGGGGAGATGGAGAAGTGGAAGAATTAGAACAATAATAAGTCCTGTATTGCCAATCGCTGTACCATATGTTAAAAATTCCCTCAATACAAGAAATTCTTTTAACATCCATACAATACGTATCACCAGAAGAAACTGGACAAGTAGAAGCGTCAAATTTGTTTCCATCACAATAATCATAAAGGTTAACAGGACCGCCGTATCCACAATAACAGGCATTACCACCACAATATTCCTCAAAGGCAATGGGAGGATTCCATTCAGATACACAATCTCCATTACTACAAGTCCATCCACTTTGGCAAAAACCCGTATTGGTTGCAGTAGTTGTTGTAGCAGAACAAGCATTATTTAGGCATCCCTTATTGTAAACAGTTCTGGTTTGTGCCAATGTGTTGGTGCCTGTGCAAGACCAATCACTCCATGGTCCATATGTCGTGTCACCGCATTCTGTTTTCTTCGTGGTGCCAAGTCTCCCACAAGAATCAGCATAATACAAATCATTATTGGAACAAGTTGAACCGAAATTCTTCGTATACAAAACCTCGCCGGCATTTATCTCTTCCTGCAAATTTTTTCCGGACGGCATTTCAATTTGAGTTGCATAATGATATTGAATAGTTGAAGGGCTGTTTGAATAAGTTGTCTCTGGATTTGTTAGTCCGCAAAGCCCTTGAGTTGCCCGAGCTTGCGTCAATGTCGTTTCTTGCCCTGAAACTGAAACCCAAATTTCGTCCGCATTATGTCCTGAAATCGGAGTCGTGCCTGAAAAAACGTCCAACGACGACGTTAAAAGGAAATCGCCGATTAGAGAATTTGTGTCTGTAAGTAATTTATTGCTTGTTCCTATTTTTATGGTCACGTTGCTGGCAGGCTCCCACCCAATGCTGGCTTTGTTATTTACTGCAGCATTGACCGCGAAAATGGCAACGATTAAAACGACAAGAGATATTGCGAAATAAAATAATTTTGACCCCTTTTTCATTTCTAAACTAAAGAAAAGAAATTTAAAAAGTTATCTTAAATCGCTCGCCTCCGGCTCGCTTAAATTTGTCTTTCAGATTAATTTCTCAAAATCGGCGTCCCGCACGATTTTTCGCTTATATAAAATTATTGATTTGAAAATATTTTGGGTGGCGTTTACAATCAATTATCTGTTGCTTATCTAAGTTATCACTCTGGGATTTTTGGGTGGGCGGGGAAGTTCATCTCAATTTATCAGAAACCTGATTTGCCATCTCAATAACCTTTTTTGCATCCCCTGAAAAAAATTTGCTTGCCCATAATATTTCAATTGATATTATGTTGCCGTCTTCTGCGATATCAACAACCATTCCATTTGGAAGTTCCACGCTTTTCCAATATTCTTTATTTTCCAAATCTATATTCAAGATGTCTGCTTCTTTGTCATATGTTATATTTTTCATTCTAATCCAGCCAATATGCCATAATTATAAATACTTTTGGTTCATTCTTTTATAAACGACTTTTAACGTTCTTCCGGATGGCGGAATTTTTGAGACGGCATTAAAAGCAACTTTCCAATATTTGTCTTTTAATGTTTCCGAATTTTTTATAGCAAATTCAATTGCATCATTTGTAATCTCTTTTTTCTTTGATTTTTGTTTCCCAACCCAATGTTTTGAATATTCTATCCGTTCCACTTGAAAATTAATTATCATTCATTAATAAGTTTCATCTCAACTTAAGCGTCTCAAGAATTCTCGGAACATTCGTTTCA
>Ga0210377_10002184_pt1 | contig 17365 bp, 16 predicted proteins | sample PLM4_65_b1redo_FD_155480 | JGI IMG/M metagenome (GOLD analysis project Ga0210377, IMG submission 155480) | Groundwater sediment microbial communities from an aquifer in East River, Colorado, USA - PLM4_65_b1 redo | ecosystem: Environmental > Terrestrial > Soil > Riparian zone | place: USA: East... | reverse complement strand
ACTCAAGTTAGAAATTCGACTTCACGCTCTTTTTCGTAAATGGCTGATAAATCGTAATATCGCGGAATTCTTATACGTCGCACCCGGGTTATTTATTCCGTTGCCTTTATTATAGAGCACTGTTCGCAGTGTTTCAAGGCAGAGACCCGGCTAAATTAGCTGTCGGGCGCAAGCGGCAAACTGAGACCGACCCAAACATTGTTTCGTGCTGTTAGTTTGTATCGAATACTTACCCTGTTTTGCTCTTGCAGGCTTCGTTGACAGGCTTGCCGGGCTTCAACGTCCTTCTGACCCCTTTAGACCCTTAAGGAATAAGGAACTCGATCATATCATATTCGATTTGTTCAGTACTGACGGAGCCTCCCCTGCTCCAACCTTCGCATTAAAAAAACGCATCGCGGACTTACGGGTATCGTTGACACGCGCACTATCCGGTGCTATCTTTTATTTTATATCGAGGATTTTAATTGCCCCTTTTCGCGTGCAATGGATTTCACCGAAATAGGGGTTTTAAAAGAACTGGAGGACATTCAATGCCTGGAGGAACACTCTGGAAAGGATTGATCCATTTTGGGGATACGGATGTTCCCGTGAAGCTGCATTCCGCTGTCAGGGAAGACCGGATCCAGTTTCACCTTCTTCATAGTCGAGATCAGGTGAAATTGCGCCAGCAGATGATCTGTGCGTACGAAAAACAACCGGTGCCCGCTGAAGAACAGTCCAAGGGGTTTGAAGTGGAGGATGGGAAATATATCATCATCGATCAGGAGGAACTCGAACAAACCGCTCCTGAAAGCAGCCGGATGATCGAGGTCCACGAATTCGTCAAAACCGGACAGATCGATCCCCTCTTCCTTGATCGCGTCTATTACCTGGCACCGGACCTTCTGGGAAAAGGATATACCGCGCTTGTCGAGGCTTTAACGAAGATGGATGTGGAAGGCATCTGCACCTGGACCATGAGAAAGAGGTCCTATCTCGGGGCCTTGCAGGCAAGCGGAAAGATTCTTCGCCTGAATACCCTGCGGTATGCCGACGAAGTGATCGCGGTGGAATCCTTGGGACTGCAGAACGTGGCCTTGTCGGAAAAAGAACTGAAGATCGGGGGCGATCTGATCAGCCAGATGACCGCTCCTTTTGAGCCTCAGAAGTTCGAAAACGAACATCAGAAAAAGTTGCAGGATATGATCGAGAAAAAAGCCCGCGGAGAGAAGATCGCGGTCCTGGCCCCGAGGCGCTTGAAACCCACCGAATCAGACGAGCTGCTTCAGGTCCTTGAAGCCAGTCTGAAGAAAGTCGCGTGAGGGGAAGGCTGGAGAGACAACCACGGAGTGCACAAAGGAATGTCGGGGATGAATTTACTCCCTGAATCTGTTCTCTGTGTTCTCTGTGGTGGATGTTGAGGAGGAATGACATGGCAGTTCAGGGACTGTGGAGCGGGACGATCAGTTTCAGCCTGGTGGCGATTCCGGTAAGGTTGGTCAAGGCTATCGAGCCCGGCCATGTGTCTTTTCACCTGCTCCACAGCAAGGATTACTCCCGTTTGTCTCGAAGGATGTTCTGTCCTGAAGAAAAAAAGACGGTCCCCCCGGAAGAGATCGTCAAGGGATACGAAATCGTGCCCGGCAAATACATCCTGATGACGGACGAGGAACTGGAATCCGTGTCACCGGAACGGAGCCGTACGATCGAGATCGTCGAGTTCATCGATATGAAGGAAGTTGACCCGATCTATTACGATCATCCCTATTATCTCGTCCCTTCGAAGGGAGGCGAAAAAGCGTATCAACTACTGGTCGAGGTGATGCGCCGGACAAACAAGGCAGGGCTCGCAAAATTCGTGCTGGCTGAACGTGAGTATCTGGTAGCCATCACAAGCGGGGACGGAGCGCTCGCCCTGACCACGCTTCATTACAGCGAGGAGATACTTCCCGATGAAGATATCTCTCCGAAGAAAGGAAAGATCGAAGCTGGAGAGGAAAACAGGATAAAGAAAAGCATTGGCCAAATGATCGAAGACTTCAATCCAGGGAAATATGCGGACGGCCGCCGGCAAAAGCTCATGGACCTCCTGGCCGCGAAGGCGAAAGAAAAAGCTCCGGTGGAGGCCCCTGAAGTGGAGCAAGAAGAAGGAGAGGGGCCGCCTGACCTGGTCGCCGCGCTGGAGGAGAGTATGCGGAAAGTGAAGAAGAACCGGTGAACCGAACATTCGTCGAGATGTCAGGGAGGAGGCTCCCTTTATCGAACCTTGAAAAGGACCTCTATCCCTCCTATGGTTTCACGAAGGCCCAGATCCTGGAATACTACCGCGGCATCGCACCGTTCATCCTGCCCCATTTGAGAGACCGGGCATTGACCTTCAAGCGCTATCCCGAAGGCGTGGAAAAGGATTTCTTTTTCGAGAAGCGCTGTCCGGGTCACCGTCCAGCCTGGGTGAAGACAGCGGAGATCCCCCAGGATGATGGAGAACCAATGACGGTCTGTCTGATCAATGATCTGGAAACGCTGATATGGGCGGAGAACCTTGCGTCTCTTGAACTTCATGTTCCGCTGGCTAGGGCCGGTTCCCCGGGAACTCCCGATTCCATGGTCTTCGATCTGGATCCGGGCGATCAGGCAACCATTTTGGATTGCGCCCGGGTGGCGCTGGTTCTTCGGGATCTGCTCTCGCGGCTGGGTCTTGCAACCTATGTCAAAACCTCCGGCAAGAAGGGGCTCCATGTATATGTCCCCTTGAATCGAACGGAGACGACCTTTGAGGATACCAAGACATTTTCAAAGACCGTGGCAGGGATCATGCAGAAACATTATCCGGACCTGGTGACCGCAAAAATGGCGAAGACAGAGCGGAAAGCGAAGGTCTTTATCAACTGGTCTCAAAACGATGCTTCGAAAACGATGGTCTGCGTTTATTCCCTGCGCGCCCGGGAAAAACCGATCGTGTCGTTTCCGCTTGAGTGGGGGGAACTGGAGAATTTATCCGGGCCTGCTGACCCGGAAATGCTTCAGGTCACGTATTCGGAGGCCGTGAGCAGGGCAGAAAAAAAAGGCGACCTTTTTCAAGAGATGCTCTTGAAAGAACAGAAGCTGCCGCATCTTTGACAAAAGAAGAGCTAAATTATACCACAGAGAACAGAGAGGACGGCGAACAATGGGGCACACAGAAAAAAAACAATAAAAAAACATGATAAATATCTTTATCAGTGTAAATCACAAGCTTTTCATCTGGTTCTTCTGTGTCAAAGGTTTTGTCCTCGCGTTATTCTTTAAGTCCGCTATGACGTCTGTGGCTAATAGGTAATTTCAATATGGGATTATCGGAATACAAATCCAAACGGGAATTCGAGAAAACACCCGAACCGAAACCGGGCCTTATACCGCAGGGGAACCGTCTTATGTTTGTCGTTCATAAACACGCGGCCCGGGCCCTTCATTATGATCTCAGGTTGGAACTGGACGGGGTGCTTAAGAGCTGGGCCGTACCGAAGGGTCCCTCGCTGGATCCTTCCATAAAAAGGCTGGCTGTTATGGTTGAAGACCATCCGCTCGATTATAAGGATTTTGAGGGCGTTATTCCGGAGGGCAATTACGGCGCAGGAAGCGTCATCATCTGGGACAGGGGCTTCTATCATCACCCTTCCACAAGAGATGAAAACGAAAGCAAGAAACGCCTTCTTGAGGGCTTGAAAAAAGGCGACATGAAGTTTGTCCTCGAAGGAGAAAAACTTCACGGTGAATTCGCGCTGGTAAAAACGGCAAAAGACGGAAAGTCGTGGCTGCTTCTGAAGAAAAAAGATGGAAATGCGGCCAAAGAGGAAATTCTCAAGGAGAACCGTTCCGTGGTGTCCCATAAAACGTTGGAGGAGATGCTCGAATCCGGCGCGCAGAGATCCTTCAAACAAAAAAAAGTGAGCCAGATCCGGCTTCATGAAGCGCTGGAAAGCGAAGACCTGGAGGACGCGCCGGTCAAACCGATGCCCAAGGCTGTTACACCAATGCTTGCGACCGTGATCAAGGACCCGTTCGATGATGCCGATTGGATCTTTGAAGTGAAATGGGACGGGTACCGGGCAATTGCCGAGATCCGGGACGGGACCGTTTCGCTGTATTCCCGGAACGGGATCTCGTTCAACAAAAAGTTTTCTCCGATTGCTGAGTCGCTTAGGAAATTCGGGTTTGACGCTGTCCTGGACGGTGAGATCGTAGTCGTGGATGACCAGGGACGCTCTGATTTTCAGAAGCTGCAGCATTACCAGGACTCCGCAAACGGGCATTTACTCTACTACGTTTTCGATCTCCTCTACTTCCAGGGACATGATCTGACGAACCTGCCCCTGCTTAAGAGGAAAGGATACTTGAAAAAAATTCTCCCGTCCAGCCCAAGGATAAGATTCAGCGATCACGTCGGAAAAGAAGGCCTCTTGTTTTATCAGGTCTCCAAAGAAAAGGGACTGGAAGGGATCATCGCCAAACATGCTCAAAGCGCGTACGAAACGGGCAGAAGGAGCCGACAGTGGCTGAAAGTGAAGACGCGGCTCACACAGGGGGGCGTGATCGCAGGATTTACAGAACCGGGAGGGGGCAGGAAATATTTCGGCGCCCTTGTCCTGGGCGTGTTCGAAGGGGACGACTTGATCTCCATCGGCAATGTGGGAGGCGGATTCACGGCGAAACAGTTAAAGGAGATCCGCGAACAATTGGACCCACTGATCCAAAAAGAATGCCCCTTCACCGTGAAGCCGGAGACCAGTTCCCCGGTCACCTGGGTAAAACCGGAGCTGGTCTGCGAAGTTACGTTGTCCGGCTGGACTGGAGATGCTGTCATGAGGCAGCCCTCGTTCTTGCGGATGCGCGAGGATAAAGCCGCCCGCGAAGTGGTGCGCGAAAAGCCCGAAAGACAAATTGGACCTTCTTGACTGGATAGCTGGATTGACAGGATTTTCGAGATGAATTGCTTTTTATCGGATTTTATCCGGTTATTTCGTCGAAGATTTTTATTTAGGCGTATCCGGATGAGGGAATAAGGAAACCAAGCAGCGGCTGTAAAGGACCGTAACATGATGAAAATCTATGTTGGTACAAGCGGGTTTGCACATAAGGAATGGAAGGGGAAATTCTATCCTGAGAAGATCTCGCCCAAGGAATTGCTAAACTTCTATGCCGAACGCCTCAACACGGTAGAAATAAATAATACCTTTTATCACATGCCCAAAGAAAGCGTGCTCACTTCCTGGGCCGAGCAGGTGCCGACTGATTTTGTGTTCGCGCTTAAAGCGCCCCAGGTCATAACGCATATGAAGCAGCTCCGAAATGTGTTCGAAGAGACCGAGTACCTCTTCAGGACGCTGTCGGTTCTCAACAAGAAACTGGGACCGCTCCTTTTTCAGTTTCCCAAGAGTTTTCGCGCCGATCGGCCTGCGCTTGCAGATTTTCTTCCTCTGATCCCCGGTGACAGAGCCTGCGCATTCGAGTTCAGAAACCCGTCCTGGCTCGATGACGAAGTTATGGACCTCCTTCGCAAAAAGGGATGCAGCCTGTGCATCGCCGATGCCGATGAGAACCCTGTACATGAGATCACCAGTACGGCGTCGTGGGGGTATCTGCGCCTGCGCCGTTCCGATTATACGGATGCCGATCTGTCACAATGGGCGGGGAAAATCCTTGCGCAAAAATGGGAGACGGCCTTTGTGTTCTTTAAACACGAAGACGAGGCCAAAGGGCCCGAACTGGCGATGCGTTTTCAGAAGCTTATCGATTCAATCGGAAATAAGGGCAAGCGAGCCGAGATAAGAAAAGCCGAATAGGGAAAGTTCTCGAACTATCGTGTCCCTATCTTGTCCACGTTGTGGTTCTGCCGAACAGGGGGATGCCGACGAATCCCCTCAGGTTCAGTTTGTTCGGCGAGACCAGTGTTATTTTTCCGCGGTACGTCCTGCCGTTCTTTGGGTCGTACACCGAGCCGCCTTTCCACACACCTTTTTCGTCAAGGATGAAATCATTCACGATCTGGAGACCGATGATGGGCCTGGACTTTTTCGCTTTGTCGGGGTTGTTGCCATCAAGCCTCGGCGTGCCCGGCACCCCCTCTTTGGAGTCGGCCGGATAGTTCGGCTCTTTGGCAAAGACGATCTTTCCGCAGTATTTCCCGTTGCATTTGAATATCTCTATCTTGGCGTCCTGTTCCTCATTGTTCCATACGCCCAAAATATCGTCGCCACTGGCGGCATGGGCGGTAGTAGCGGCCGCCATTATGCTCATAACGAGTATTACGATGCTTTTTCTCATACGATCCCTCTTTCTGCAACCACAGTGTTCTTCGTGGCGCTTTTGCTCGTTATCTTTTTCGAAGCAGAAATGCGTGGGCCGAGAGCCCTGCTCCAAAGGCGACCATGATGCACCATTCTCCCGGGGCCACACCCTGCTTCTCGAGCTCCCTCAGCACGAACCAGACCGTGGGCGATGACATGTTCCCGTACTCGGAAAGCACGGAGCGCGTGGCATGGACCTGCTCCTCCGACAGCCCGAGTTCGTCCCGGACGGCGTTTATGATCTTTTCTCCGCCGCTGTGGAGGGCCCAATGCTTGATGTCGCTTGGTTTCAGGGAACGGGGAGCCAGAACATCGGCAACGACCTGCGCAGCCGCTTTTCGAACCAGGTCCGGCAATCTGAGTGAGAGCTGGTTGTAGAGCTGGCCGTTTTTGTGGACGTAGCGGATGGACTCGCGCTGCTCCGGCACATACCGCCTTGCCGAAGCGACAAGCTCGTATCCCTGCGGTCTCATCCAGAGCACGGCTGCGGCGGCGCCGTCTCCGAAAAGCGTGTTCGAAAGCAGGAGGCTGAGATCGTCCTCCATCTGGAACGTAGCGGTGCAGATCTCTACGGACACGCTCACGACGACCCCTTCGCCATTCTGCCTCACGAGCGACTCGGAAATCTCTAGGTTGGGGATCGCTCCGCCGCATCCGCTCCCGACCAGGTCGTATACACGCACGCTGCGCGAGAGGCCCAGCTTCTCTATCAAATAAGTTGAAATGCCGGGACAAATATATCCGGTGCAGGTGTTCACGACCAGGCCAGCCACGTCGCTTGTGCCCAGGCCGGCTTGTGCCAGCGCCTTTTCGATTGCCTGCGTTGAAAGTTCCTGGGACCAGTGCGTAAAACGCGCGACGCGCGCATCGAGGTCCTCATCGACGAGATTCTCGACATTGTCGATTGCGAAATTGCGTCGTTTGATGCTCGGATGAGAGAAGAGCGCGTGGATGACCGACATGCTCCGCGGGCTTAACCTCCTTTGATAATGCTTGTGCGCGAGCCGCCCGAGTTCAGCCTGGTCGAGGGTGTGAGGTGGCGTTGCAATTGCCACGGAAGCGATATGCGTCCGCGATGCGGTCTGTTCATCCTTCATGCAATATACCTTTCCATACTCTTTGGTAAGCCGGTGAGAGCAGCCTCACTTCTTATTATTCGATGATTCCGTACACCTCATACTCGCATCCCGACCGAGCGCAGCCCCCTTCGGATAAAACGCGTGTACCGCCAGAGCGGTGGCTTAAGCCCCAGCCGATGCCCCAAACGGCTTATCTGAGGGAGATAGGAAAATGACATTGAATCCCCGTTCATGAAGTTCATATGGCTGTTCATGGATTGTTTCACCTGCCCCATGATCCAATCAGCTTTCACTTCGGGAGAAACGTAGAAGAGGGGCGCCAGCATGCTGCCGGAGGGAAGAGAAAGCACGCCTTGCCTGCGCGCGATCGTTTCCAGTTCGGTCCCCGGATACACGCGGATACCGATGCTGAAGAAGGCGGCATCCTGCGGCCGGATGAACTTCTCCGCGAAACGCAGTGTTTCCCGCACGGTATACCGGGTCTCCCCTGGGCCGCCGAGCAGGAAGATCCAGAGGCACGGCAGCCGGTTGTGTTTCACCACCTCTGCCGCGGCATGGACCTCTCTCGCGAAGAAACCTTTTCGAAGCCCCGTGAGGACCGGGTCGGATGCGCTCTCCACTGTAAGCCCGATCCCCACAAAACCTGCGCGCTCCATGGTGGAGAGCAGACGTTGATCAAAGGAAACCGGGTTCAACTCGATGCTCTGAAAGCGCGCGCGGGGTTTTGCCCGGATGAGCGACTCGCATACCGCGAGGGCATGGTCGTAGGGAGAATTGAACACATTATCGACGAACTCGATGTCGCCGAATCCCGCTGATACATAGCGGAGCGCAGTCTCGGCCACGCTCCCGGGGTCCGACAACCGGTAGTCGGCGCCTTCGATCTTGCGGTAAGTACAGTAGACACAATGAAAACGACATCCCAGCTTCGTCTGGAGAGGGATCGTGGATAAATGGGAACAATAGGCCTTCATATTGAGCCATTGGCCATAATCAGGCCCTGCGCAAATATGAGAAAGACCGGGTGCAGAGGCATTTGCCCGGTATTTGCCGCCAACCAGGGATGCGACACCCGGAAGGTCCTCCCACGGTTCATTCCGGGCCAGTTTCTCGACCAGGCGTGGAAATACGACTTCACCGTCTCCAATCACCGCACAGGGTACGCCCGTTGCGCGCATGATCTCCTCCGGCATAACCATGAGCGAAGCGCCTCCCAGGACAAGGGGCGTGTCCGCGAACCGGCGGATGACATCAACGAGGGGGATGAGATCGTCGATAAAATAACGGGGAGCCCCCATGTCGATGTTGTCAATGTTCCGTACAGACAGTCCGATGACATCGAACTTCGTCCTGCCGAGCGCCGCCTTAAGAGCACGAAGGGGGTCAGCCGTGAACATGAGATCGAGAAGCGAGACCCTGTGTCCTGCCCGTTCCGCGGCCTCCGCGACCATGCAGGCGCCTGCAGGAAGGACCGGCACTGGATAAGCATTTCTATTTGTGCTGATAATAAGAATGTTCATGAGGCGGAGAACCGCGTTGTCTCCTTGCTTAAGATTCCTTCTGCCTTCACTCATGTTTTCTCACGATGAGCACGGCATTCGTCCCGCCGAAGGAGAAGGAATTTGACATGACTGTTTTAAGGTCCGCGCCGGTTCTGGCCTTCCCGGGCACATAGTCGAGATCGCACTCCGGGTCGGGCACGGTCAGAGTTGAGGTCGGTGGGATTGTCTGATGCCTGAGCGCGAGGACCGCAGCAACAAGCTCCACGGCCCCGGCTGCGCCCAGGAGATGCCCGTGCATGGACTTCGTCGAGCTGATGGGGATATCGTAGGCCCGCTGACCGAACACTTTTTTGATCGCCAGCGTTTCCACCGCGTCATTCGCTTGAGTGGCCGTGCCATGGGCATTGATGTAATCTATATAGCCGGGGCCCATGCCGGCTTCCTCCAGGGCAGCCTCGATCGCAAGCGACTGCCCTTCCACAGAGGGTTTCGTGATATGCCCTGCGTCTGCTGTTGAGCCGTAGCCGACAATTTCGCCGTATATATGAACGCCCCGCTTCGTTGCCCGGTCCCAAGATTCCAATATCAGAACAGCCGCTCCCTCGCCAAGGACGAATCCGGTTCTATCCTTTGAAAAAGGTCTGCATGAAGTTGAGGGGTCTTTTGCTTCCAGGGCCAGGGTCCCGATCGATTCCCAGCTCATCATAATGCCGCAGGTGAGGAGCGATTCCGTCCCGCCGGCAAGCATGACATCAGCATATCCGTGCTTGATCAAGCGGAAGGCTTCGCCGATAGCGACTGCTGAAGATGAGCAGGCAGTAGAAAATGTAAGACAGGGGCCTTTCAGGCCGTGCTCAATGGAGACGCAGGAAGCAGCGGCATTATTCATCACCATGACCACGGTAAGCGGATGCAGCCGCTTGACATTCTGGCGATAAAGCTGTTCATAGGAGTCTTCAAGGGTCCGCGCTCCTCCCATACCCGTGCCCATATAAACGCCGCTGCGCTTTTTTTCCGCCTCGGTAAGCTCCATCCCTGCGTCCTTCCATGCTTGCGCAGCGGCGGCCAGGGCGAACTGGCTCACCCTGTCCAGTGTCCGGGCATATTTTTTCGTGAAATGCTCCTCAGCGGAGAAATCCGCCTGAGCCGCAATTCGAATGGACAACCGGTCGTCGAAATCCGGGGAAATCCTCCTGATCCCCGATCTCCCGGCTATGAGATTGGTGATAAAATCTTCGCAGGTATTCCCCACAGGGGATATGATACCCATCCCGGTAATGGCTACTCGTCTCATCTATTCATCCTATCGGTCTTTTTACTGATGCTGCTCGTGAACCAGCCTCTCGATAACAGTGATCATATCTTGAATGGAATTGAGCGTAACTTCGCGATCGGGGATCCTGACATTAAATTCCTTTTCAAGGGCGAACAGGAACTCGATCTTATCCAGAGAGTCAAGGCCGATACTCTCGATCGTTGCCTCCGGCTGGAGCCGCTCCTCAGGAAAATCAAAGTTTTTTAGAAACAGCTTTTTGATGCGTTCCAAGGTGCTCACAATCCTTCAACCTCCTCTGTACGTTGACAAACCGGGGGAAAAGGCGTCTCGCGCAAAGTCGCCAAGTTCGCAAAGAAAATAAAAAATCTTGAGTTTAAAAAACTTTGCGTCCTTTGATTATGGCCGCGCTTATGCAAGTGCAGGCTACGGCTTTACGAGAAATAATCTTCCGATTTTTTTTAAATCCCCCACATCTCACCCGAATACATATCAGCAAAGACCTCCTCATAGCGCATGAGAAGCTCCGTACGGTAGACCTCATCGACCCGCACCGCCTTTTTGGCGTACAAGGCGCACCAGCCGCAGGCAGCACAGTCATTCGACCGGCAATCCCGGTCCCTGAAACCCGGTATGAAGCCTGCTAGTTCGCTGTTGTCGATGTAAACGGGCTCTCCCTTGAGCGGCTCCAGCATCCCGCGCTTAGTGGCGAGCTCTCTCAACTTCATGAGCTTCGACAGCCTGACCATGCGCGGCCTGAACAGATACCTCCACTTGTTAAACAGGCTTCCGGACAGGGATGCATCGCTTTTTTCCTTGTACCCGAAGGGCTGTATGAGGTCGAGCAGGTTCCCGTCGTATCGGCCCTCGGTGTAGGCTTTTACCCTTTTGAGCAGGACCGGTGTGGGGGCGCCCCGTTCCAATATCTTGAAGGAGTCGTATCCCATGTCGAGGTACATGCCCATATCTTCCGGCCGGATGAACTCGGAACGCAGGTACTGCACCGGATCTTTCAGTTTATCGTAGGAGCACCTCATTACGCACCAGTCCAGCATGAACCCGCGCAAGGGGTGGCCCTTCTGCGATGCGTGCGAAAGATTTACCATGTGCTGACCGGAAAGCGGACAGAAGAGCTGGCAGTTGGCGTTCACGATGAGCTGCAGTTCTATCTTGAGCGCCTTCCGGAGCGCTGCGAGAAGCGCGAAGTCACGGTTGACGCTGAGCGATTCAAGAGTTATGCAATCCGCCCCGCCATCCTCCCAGAACCTGGCTTTGGCAACCCCGTCAACCCTGGCGTAGACGCCCACCCGTATCTTAAGCCGCGGATGGCGTTTTTTAATGACAGGCAGGAGGAACGGGAGCGATATTGTCACGGCGCTCACTCCGGCGTTCTCGATATACTCCAGCAGGGCCTCGATCTCCTTCTGCCCTTGCCTGGTGTACTCGCGGTTGTCCATGCATGCGGGGTTCAGGAGGTAGTTGAAGCCGATGCCTTTGGACCGGGCCTTTTCGACGTGGCGCTCTAACCGTTTGCGCGACAGAGGCGGGAGCGTAAAGGAGGCCCTGCCCCCGCCGATCGCATCGGATGAGAGCTTGCCGAAAACCTCCTTGACCGGATAACCGGAAACAGCATCTAGAAGTCCGTCATCGAAGTTGGTCGCTACCGACAAACCGAATTTTTTCACTTTACTTAGCCCTTCCTTCCCCATACTACCATAAGCCAGAAAGGTTCCTTTACTACCCTGCGGCCGGCAAGGCCCGCTCTTTCGGCCAGGGCGTCGAGCTCGGGAACCGTGTATGAGCGGAGCACCGACATCGGTCCGTCATACCGGGTAAAACTGTTCCTCGAGAAGAGTTTCGTGAGCACCGCTATAAGCGCCCATGCCACCCAGCTCCGTCTGAGGTCCATGACGATGTAGCCGATGGCAGCCACCCTGCCTATTTCCTGCAGCAGCCTGACCGTATCCTCTTCGCTGAAGTGGTGCAGAGTCTTGGCGCACAATACGATGTCGAAGCTCCCCTCCTCGAACGGAAGCGAGAATCCATCGGCGACGGCAACGGTAATCTCAGGGTACCCAAGGGTAAAAGCCTTCGCCTCGCGTACTGCGATGGGGTTGTTATCGACGGCGGTCACTTCGATCCGGATCCCTTGCTTACGCGCCCACTTCACGATCGCTACGGGAATATCGGCCGAGCCGGTTGCAACGTCCAGCACCCTGATCGGTTTTTTGGCCAGGGACCCCGCGATAGCGGGCACAAGAGCTGAAAATAATTTGAGCGTTGCACGGTTGTCGCCAAGAAAGCGATTGACATTTCTTATATCCGCAAGGTTCCCGGCGAACTCGGATTGGCTGTAGCTCTCGGGGGGGCGGTCTATCAGCTCCGGGCCGTGCCTTCTCTCAGGCACTAAACACATCATCATGGAAAGGCTTTCCTCTGCGGGGATCGGCGGCGCGGACCTTGCGCCATGAGCTGAAAATTACCATACCATTATAGCACGGATATTTTCATTTGCAGTACGTATCGTCATCTGCTCATAATGATTTATAACATCTCATGCAAACGAAATAATTATTATTACAGACCGGAAAGCCCCCCACCAAGCCCTCCAACGCTCCCCCCTCTGGGACTATGAGCTTGACCTATGGAAAAATTATTGTTCTTCCTGCGACCAGGCCGATCGACAGGAAAAAACCTTTGCCGCAAGTGAATACCGGCATTGCGGCATTCTCTGGATGCTTTCTGTTCTTTCTTGAGATCAGGGGGCATATTTGCACTCCAAGGCTGATTTTACATGTCTATCCAACCCCGTCGGCTCATGGGCCTGATATCTTGTTTGCAGACCCCGATCAACCTATTGGTCCTTCCGCTCGAATGCCTGAGGTTTTCTGGATAGGAACCCTGATAAAAATAACGCCAACAGGGTATATGTCAGAAACAGGTAATACCCAGGCTGAAGAGACGTGCCATTCGTAGTTAAGAGTTCCACTTCCTGGGCTGCTGCGCGTAATTGGCCGAACTGGCTGGAAATGACCCCATTAAATCCGATATAGGCCATAAATATCGCAACCACCATGACATCGGCCATGGACCATTTCCCGGATTTTAAAACAAAGAACCTGATCACCGGATTCTCCTTTGCACGGTGATAATTGTAATAATATCCCAGTGACGAGATAATTTTTAACAAAGGGAATACGATACTGAAGGTGATCAGCAAGACCCCGACGAATTTCATCTGGATATCCTTATGAGTGATCATGATCCAAAATACATCCAGAATGCTTTTGCTTTGGAAATACAATACCTGGTTCTCAAAATGGATGGGATGCCCCATCAACACGAAACTCATCCGTGATATTTTTGCTTCCATATCGATCATGGGCGTGGTTACTCCGGCTATCAGCAATATGAGAAGGGACAGAACGAGGACTATATATTGAGAGGAGGTCAGAGGCTGCTTGCTAAAACCAAACAAAGCAAAAAGGATGACCGACAGAATGATCAACAGGACAGCCTCCTTAACAATCAGGTCATGCTTAACTGATATTGCCTTATTGAGCTTGATCCTCGCGCTTTCGATATCCTTGGAATCGGTCCTGAGAAGGATGCGGCTCAATTGAGATGTGTCCTGTGCAGCAAAGGTTTCGCTAAAATATTGTTCGAGCTGTTTGTTCAGCATGGTCTTTATCTGACCCTTTGTTTTCGATTTCGTCATCTCGTGAATGATGGCATCCGCATATTCAGGAATGCCTTTTTTAATATCTTCCAGACTGACGAATATATCGATAAAGGCTTGTGCGACCCAGCCTTCCGCGGAACCTTTGTTCCCTTCCCTGATTTTTTTGGCAACTTTATCAATAAGTGCGTTCAACAGAACTTCGATATGTTTTCGAAACTCCCGCTCATCCGTCCTTGACAAAGCCAGCTTATTGATCTCCTCGGCAAGAATTACGTTAATTTGTCGCTTCCATTCGTCAACACTGAAAAGACCGTATTTGACATGATTGAGTTCGGCATAATCGTTTTTGTTCTTTTGATTTGAAATTCCATTTGAAATAACTTGATGGCACAACATAATCGATGCGATGATGATAATTACGGATAAGATCAAATTGAACAGTTTAATAGTAGTGATCTTCATTGTCGTGACCAGAGAGGAGGTTTCGAGCTCACTTCTTTATCCCTTTCATTTTATGTCCCTACCCAATTCCATCTTCGTCAGGGTGGACACGATGGACCCGATGGCGATCGTGCTCTTCATGAGAACCGGGATTTTCCGGCTGTCGTCCGTAAGCCAGATGAAGATCTCTCCTTTGTTCATGAAGACCCCCTCGTACTTGGGAAAGGTCCTGACCTTGATCGTAGCGAACTTCCCGGCCGGCGTCGTCACCTTCTCCCTGCCCAGGGTTTGGACCTCAACGGACCAGTTCTTACCGCTGTCGTGAACTTGTATGGTAATTGGCTTGCCGACGATGAAGTCCTCCAGGGTCCGAAGATAATAGAGTGACGACAAGGCGTCCTGCACATGATCGGGTATTATTATGGTCTCCGGCGGGTCCTGGTTCAATGTGCTGATGACTGTTTTATTTACATGGTCGAAGACCAGTTCGCGGTTTCTCGTTCTCTTGCCGTGGATTTCGTTGAGGCTGAACTTGAGGCTTTGCATGATCTCCGGATCAAAGACGCTCTCAAGCCTGTCGTTCACCCGGTAGAACGTGTCCACCAGGCCCGCGGAGTGTGTCGTCACGGTGAACAAAAGGACCTTTTTCCCATCCGGCAGCGTTCCTTCTTTGATCTCTGTGGTCGCGGTCCCCGCCGTGACGATATTAGACCAGGTGATATCGTAGGTCAATATTTCTCCCGGCGCCAATGCCTCGATTTTAGGCTGGGCAGGAGCTGCTGTCTGCTCTTCCGCTCTGATCGCGCAGGGAAAAAGCAATAGTCCGAGGGCGAGTGGGCACAAGACAACCGGACGCCATATACGCCTTAAACGATGGAATGCATTTGTCGAGTTCATCATTCTCCGCGTCCCCTTTAAGCGCTGCCTGCCATTTCTGTTTGAAAGCACTTCCGGACTTTCGCCGCAATCTGCGGAACGGTCATTTTGTCAGCAATCTCAACACCCGCTATACGGCCGCTGAGCTTGGCTCTTTCGACCCGTTTTACCAGTTCACCCTTTGCTTCTCCGGGACCGAAGATCAGGATTGCTTCCGCATCACGAAGATATGAGATCACCTCATCGTAGTATGTATCGAGATGTCCCGTAAGGCCTCTCTCCTGCGAATCGTCCGCAGGAACCAGCTGAGCTTCATAGGGTGTCGTTGAACGTACGCCATCAAAACGACCTGGTTGTTTCTCCACATGTGAAATGATCTCTTTTATGTCCGCGCCTTTGTCCGTGACCGTCACGATAACAGCCTTCCTATGGTCGATCACAAACCCTTTGTCGTTTTCATAGACTTCTCCTTGAGATTTGAGGCAATTTCAATATCGCAGCTGACGGATTGAGCCGCTGGGTGACAAAACTGGGATTGGCCTCCTCACCGTCGGCGAACGGCATCTTTTCGCTCATCTATCCAGGACCTCCCTCATCTTTATCAAAAGGTCTTTTGGCAGGAAAGGCTTGTGGATGAAGTCAAAACCGGCCTCTGTCAATTCTTTGGTCTTGATGATATCCATGGTATATCCGCTCACAAAGAGTATTTTTGTCCCGGTGCTGACTTTTCTGATCGCCGCACTGACCTCTTTTCCGTTTTTCTTCGGCATGATCATATCAAGCAGGACGAGGTTGATACGGTTCCTGTTCTCCATGAATTTTATGATCGCATCTTCTCCGTCCTCAGCGGAGATAACAGTGTAGCCGAAGGACTCCAGCACTATCCTTGCCAAATTCCTCAGGGAAGCGTCGTCCTCGGCCACAAGAATAGTCTCATTTCCGCCCTTGACAGGGACTGCGGCCTCAGTCTTCTTGTCCGGAGACGCCGCTTCTTCAGCGAGAGGCAGGTATATTTTGAATACCGTGCCCTGTCCTGGTTCGCTGTAGACCTTTATGTATCCGCTATGCTGTTTTATTATCCCGTAGGAAATTGCAAGGCCAAGCCCTGTCCCTTCTCCAATACCTTTTGTGGTAAAAAAAGGCTCGAATATCTTCTTCAGAATTTCCGCATCCATTCCTTGCCCTGTATCAGCAACCGTGATAAGCGCATATTTCCCGGGCTTTCCATATCCATATGCTGCAACATATTCATCATCTACTCCCTCAAGTTTTGTACCGATCGTCAGCCGTCCGCCCTCCTGCATCGCGTCCTTGGCATTGGCGACAAGATTTATCAGCACCTGTTCTATCTGCCCGGCATCAGCCAGCACTATCAAGGACCTGCCCGCAAGGTTCAAATTGAAATCAATGCTTTCACTGATGATCCGGACAAGCATTTTCTGCAGGCCGATGATAAGCTCATTGATATCAATGGGCTTCACTTCAACAACCTGTTTTCTGCTGAAGACAAGCAGCCTTTTGGTGAGATTCGCAGCCCTGTCGGCGGCAATGAGCACCTCATTCATCTGTTCCTTTGAAGGACTGCCGGCGTCCAACTTGTCCATGACCATGGTGCCATATCCTATAATTACATTGAGGATATTATTGAAATCATGTGCAACACCCCCGGCCAGTGTGCCGACAGCTTCCATCTTCTGGGCGTGGCGGAGCTGGTCTTCGAGCTTTCGATGCTCCGTGATATCATTTCCGATGCTGGCCACGCCTGTGACTTCCCCTTTCGTGTCCCGCAACAAGGAGTGGTTCCATTCAATATGTTTTTTGTTGCCATCTCGCGTTATGATCAAATTCTCATAATGTACGGGAATGGTTCCTTCTGCAATGCCCGATGTGAACATCGAAAGAGCAGCTTCCCTTATATCTGCGGGCAAAAAAAGGTCAAACCAGCTTCTATTGAGCACTTCATCTCTTGTCCAGCCGGTAAGATGAAGAAGATAGTCATTGCAGAAAGAAATATTTCCGCTACGATCAAGCATTACTGCAACGAGATTAATAGTTTCAAGGAGGTCCTTGAATTTTTTTTCTGATGAAAAAAGGGCTTGTTCTGCGCGTTTAAATTCGGTGATGTCCATATAGGTTCCGAGTACGCCGATGATCTCTCCATGAGAACTGAGCAGAGGCATCTTGCTGGTAAGAAGCGTGATGGT
>Ga0210377_10002183_pt1 | contig 17366 bp, 21 predicted proteins | sample PLM4_65_b1redo_FD_155480 | JGI IMG/M metagenome (GOLD analysis project Ga0210377, IMG submission 155480) | Groundwater sediment microbial communities from an aquifer in East River, Colorado, USA - PLM4_65_b1 redo | ecosystem: Environmental > Terrestrial > Soil > Riparian zone | place: USA: East... | reverse complement strand
GGCAACGAGGTGGCCGGGATGGTGCGCAGCTTTATCAGCGAGATCGAAAACGAGGAGTTCAACCGCCAGCGAGGCTGGACGGAGAATATCTCCGTGCGCCGTCCGTGGCGGCGGCTGGGGCTGGCGAAATCGCTACTGGCGCAAAGCCTGCGCGCCGTCAAAGAACGCGGCATGACCGAGGCCGCGCTGGGCGTTCACACCGACAACCCGAACGGGGCTTTTCAACTGTACGAAGGGCTGGGTTTTCAGATTGTTGAACGCATGACTGTCTATCAAAAACCAATGGAAATTGTCGAAGGAGAAAACGACTATGTTATGGCAAACAACAACTATTAATGATGAAATCAAGATACCTTATGCCCCCGCCATGCCGGGCTTGATCTTCCGGCATTTCCGAGGCGACAGCGATTTTCCGCGCATGGTGGCGGTGATCGCCGCCTCGGCGAAGGCTGACCAGATCGAGCGCGTGGACAGCGTTGAGGTCATCAAGCAAAACTACGCCAACCTCAAGAACTGCGACCCCGCCACTGAAATGATCATGGCTGAAGTTGATAGCGAGGTCGTCGGCTACGCCCGCTGCTGGTGGGAACTCGAAATCGCGGGGGCTTACAGCTACCGCCACTTCGGTTTCTTGAAACCCGCCTGGCGGCGCAAAGGCATCGGCGCGAGCATGCTCGGTTTTGTTCAAGCGCGCTTGAAAGAGATCGCCGCCGGGCATACGCGCACTCTGCCGCCGCATCTGCACAGCGTTGCCAGCGACACGGAAACCGCCGCGCACACCCTGCTGACAGGCGATGGCTATCTGCCTGCGACCTACGAAGCCACCATGACGCGGCCCGATCTAGAGAACATCCCTGATCGCCGTTTGCCTGCTAACATCGAAGTTCGCCCGGTGACGCCCGCCCTGTATCGGCAAATCTGGGAAGCCGAACGCGAAGCCTTCCGCGACCACTGGGGCGATTCGGAGATGGGCGAGGAAGATTACAACATGTTCCTGTGGGAAGCCGAGCGTTACGATCCGTCGCTGTGGCGGGTGGCGTGGCAGGGCGATGAAGTAGTCGGCATGGTTCGCAGCTTCATCAATGTCGAAGAAAACGCGGAGTTCAACCGCCAGCGCGGCTGGACAGAAAGCATCTCGGTGCGGAAAGCGTGGCGGCGGATGGGTATCGCCAGCGCGCTGATCGCCCTGAGCCTTCATGCTATCAAGGAACGCGGGATGACGGAGGCCGGGTTGGGCGTCCATACCGAAAACCCGAACGGGGCGTTTCAGGTTTACGAAGGCATGGGCTTCCGCGTGGCTAAGATGCAAACGGTCTATCGCAAGCCGCTGGAATTGTAACCCGACATGATCTTGTCGTAGGGGCGGGATTGAATCCTGCCCCTACGGTTAGCTCTATGCCTGCCGATCCACAAACGCTTTGATCGACTCAAGCGCCGCGCCCGCCTCTGGAAGCACGTTGTAAAATATATGCCAGAAATGCCACATCCCCGGCCAGACTTCGAGCGTCACATCCACGCCCGCTTCCAGCGCCCGCGCCGCCAGCCGCTCCGCGTCCGGGCGCAGCAGTTCGATTTCGCCCGTTTGGATCAACAGCGGCGGCAACCCGCGCAGATCAGCGTACACTGGCGAAGCCAACGGATGGCGCGCGTCAACCCCGTTGAGATAAGCCGCAAACTGCTTGTTCATAAAACCCGGATCCACCATCGGGTCGTCCGGCGTGGTGGCCGGGTCGCGCGGGTCGCCGAGATCGTAGACGGGGGAGATCGACGCAATCGAGGCGGGCAGGGGTTGGCCCGAGTCGCGCAAGGCGAGAGTCGTGGCGACGCACAAGTTTCCGCCCGCCGATTCGCCCATGATAATAGCCTGTTTGGGATCAACGCCGCCCTCTGAAATGAGCCAGCGCCACGCCGCCACGCAATCATCGACGGCGGCAGGAAAAGGATTCTCCGGGGCGAGGCGGTAATGAACCAGAAACACGCGCCGCTTGGTCATGTCGGCCAAGCGGATGGTGACATTCTTAAGCGCGTTGTACAACGGCAATACAAACCCGCCGCCATGCGTGTAATAAATCACGCCGTCGCCCGCGCCTTCCGGTGTCAGCCATTCGCAGCTAATGTTGCCCTGCTCCATCGTCTCAGCGCGCATTCCTTTCGGAATCTGCGCCGGAAAGTCCGTCCAGCGCGACATGCTGCGTGTGCCTTCAATCGTGGCTGATTTTTGCGCTTCCCGCTGCAACCGAAGCAGACTCGCTATCAGCTTGCCCTGCCAGCTTGTCATCCCAGCCTCCTCCCTGCCAATCGACGTTCGCCAGCGCCTTTGACGCGCACAGCCTCACCGCCCCATCCGGGTCGTCCAGCGCGTCCTGAATGCGCTCCGCCTGTGTTTGATCGCCGATCCAAACCAGCGCGCGGATCGCCGCCATACGGCCAAGCGCGTGTTGGCTGCCCAGCAAGTCTGCCAATTCGGGCATGGCCCGCTGTTCCTTTAATTGTCCCAACGCCAGCGCCGCCATGACCTGCGAGGGCAGGCTGCCTACCCTGACGGCATGACGAAGCGTCGTGAATGTTTCGGTCTGGATAGGGTCGGCGACATGCCGATACGTCCACGCGCTGGCTTTGATCAGGTCGCGCGTCCAGCGCCGGGCCTTGATCCGCGCCACCACCCACGTCGCCGCCTCGCGGATGGCAGAGTCGTCGTCATGGACAAGATCAAGCAGGGCGACGGCGGCGGGGTCGCCGAGCCGCGTCAACGCGCGGGTGGCCTGAGCGCGGGTGTCTTTCTCGTAAAGCATCTCCAATGCTTCGGCAATCGCGCGTTCAACAGGCAGCGCGGGTTCGTCGCCGCTGACACGCTGGCGGCCAGCGCCCAGCGCGGGGATGTTGGCGGATGCATTTAGCTGACGAGCAAAAGGTTTGGGCATAATGGTCACTTGTTCAACACGCGATCATACACCATCCACGTCTCCCTCGCCGCGCGCTCCCAGCTAAATTCCGCCGCGCGTTTCAGCCCCTTCTCGCGCAATTCAGCCCTTAACTTCTCATCGCCCATCAGCCGCCGCAGCGCATTGACCATCGCCTCAACGCTCTCAGGGTCAAACGTGATCGCCGCGTCCCCGGCGATCTCCCCGACGCTCGAATTGGCGCTGCACGCGACTGGCGTTCCGCAGGCCATCGCTTCCAGCACGGGCAAGCCGAAGCCTTCATATAAGGAGGCCGTCACCGCGCCCAGCACCCCGCCGATCATTGCCGGGAGGTCGTCATCGGGCACAAAGCCAGGCATGATCACCGCGTCGCGCTGATCAAAGCGCTCAATCGCCGCGAAGAAACTCTCGACCAGCCAGCCCGTCGCCCCGACCACCACCAGCCGCAAAGCGGGATCGTCGCGCCGCAAGATCGACAGCCCTTCCACCAGCCGGGCCAGATTCTTGCGCGGCTCAATCGTGCCTACTGTGATCAGATAACGCTCCGGCAACAAATAACGCGCCCGGACTTCGGCGATCTTGGCCGCCGACTGCGGCTTGAAATGCGGCGCGGCGGCTTCGTAAATCACGGTGATTTTCTCGGCGGGCGTCCCATAGCGGGTGATCAAGTCGCGTTTGGTCGTCTCGCTGACCGCGATGATATGATCGGCGCGGCGCACAAACAGCGGCATCGCGGCGTGAAGATACCCGTAGTTCAGCTTTTTGTGATGCTCCGGGAACAACTCGAAGATCAGGTCATGCACGGTCATCACGGTCGGGATGTTCCGCAGGGGCATCAGCAAATGCTCGGTGGCATGGTAAAGATCGGTCTCGCCCAGCAGGCTGTCAAACCCGACACGCGCCAACTGCCCCAGCCAGACCGCCATGCGCCAGGGCTTGTAGCCCAGATTGACACGCTTGGCGGGCATGCCCCATTCGGCTGGCCCTCCTTTAGGGGTCGCCCCGACGCCGCCATTGGCGAACAGCCGGATTGTTCCCGGTCGCTCATGTTCGAGCGCGGCGGCGAGCGTGGCGGCATAGCGGCCCAACCCGGCGCGGGCATGGACGGCGGCAGACACGTCAACGGTCACATTCACAGCGATTCGCCATAGTCGGGAACATTTCCGCGCGCATCGTCGTCTGATGGATACATAACGAACAGTGTAATCGCTGAATAGAGGAGAAGCAACCATGAACCGTAAACGATTTGCCTACACGCTGGTTTTGGTCGTCATCGCTGCCGCGCTGCTAGCGGCCTGCGCCCCGGCTACCCCTACCCCGGAATTGCTGAATGACGAATTCGGCGGCGCGACGGGTGGCGGCGATGTCGCCGCCACCGAGGCAGCCATTGCCCCGGAAGCTCCACTCAGCGACGGCGCGCGCAGCAACGTCGCGGCTTCGCCTGCCGCGTACCCGACGGCGGCGTCGGCGTTTGTCGCGGGCGGCGCACCCGTGGTTGGCGCGGTTGAGGACAAAGCGGCTGATTCGGCGGAGGCTGCGCCGGGTTTGGCGGGCGGCCCGGCAGCCCTTCCCCCATCCGGTGGCGGCGGCAGCGTCCCGGTCTATTCCCCTCCCGACCAGCAGTTTCAGGGCATGACGGCGGGTGAAGTGGATGACAATCGTGACTGGGAAGCCTATCTACAATACCGGCTGGATTATCACCGCTTCAACGGCTCGACCGTTCACGATATTGAAGTGTCAGAGCGCCACACCATCCGCGTTCGGACGCCGGGCGGCCAGCCCGTGCTGGGGGCGGATGTGATGGTCTACGACGGCCAGACTCTGGTGACCACGCTGCGAACGACCGCCACCGGATTGGCCTACTTCTTCCCGCTGGCCTACCCGCAGAACGCGCAGGCGCAAGCGTACAGCGTCGTCGTCCAGAAGGATCAGGCCACCCAGACGGCGACCATCGCCCGCGCCAGCCAAGACGACATCGTTTCGGTGACGCTGAACGTCAGCCCGTCAAGCCCCCCGGTCAAGCTGGATGTGCTGTTCCTGCTCGACTCGACCGGCAGCATGGACGACGAGATTGATCAATTGAAGAACAACCTCCTGAGCATCTCGGCGCAGATCGCCGCGCTGCCCAGCAGACCCAGCGTGCGCTACGGGCTGGTGACTTACCGGGATCGCGGCGACCAGTATGTGACCCGCGTCGCCGATTTCACGCCGGACGTGCAAGACTTCCAGTTGTCGCTGCAAAGCGTCGAGGCAGCAGGCGGCGGCGACATCCCCGAATCGCTCAACGAGGGGCTTCACGCCGCGCTGGCGAATGTTCAGTGGCGCGGCGCTGACACGGTCAAGCTGGTCTTTCTGGTGGCCGACGCGCCGCCGCATCTGGACTATGAGCAGGACTACGACTACGCGCAGGAAATCGAGAACGCCGCCTCGCTGGGGATCAAGATTCACCCTATCGCCTCCAGCGGGCTGGATGATCAGGGCGAGTATGTCTTCCGACAGATCGCGCAGGTGACCGGCGGGCGCTTCATCTTTCTGACCTACGATGATCAGCCCCAGACCAGCGGCGAGCCGGGCACAGACCTGCATGTTCAGGAAGGCCAGTACAGCGTTCTCGACCTCGATTCGCTGGTGGTGCGGCTCATTCAGGATGAACTGGCGCAGTTGAACGCCCAGCAGTAAAAAGGGCGTTCCAGATTTGAGCTTGAAAGAACAGCGGGGCGGCTTCACAAGAGGCCGCCTCGTTTGTGTTGGGTCGCCTTACGGCTGTGTTTGCTGCCTATGGCTGGCGCGCCACTCGCGGAAGGCGCGGCGGAATTCGCGCGTGCCCTCACGCAGGGTGTGCCCGCCTTCGCGCAGAGCATCGCGGGCAGCTTTGAGCGTTTGGCGCGCCTGCTCGGTGTCGGCGACTTTGCCACTGGCGTCGAATCCGGCGTGGGCGCTCATAACGCTGGCGGCTGTGTCATGCCCGGCCTGCGCCTGCCCAATCGCGGTCTTGAATGCCGCCAGCGCGCCTTCCAGATCGCTGGTGTCCTTGCCTTCCTCCTTGGCCTTGTCGATCAATTCCTGAACACGGCCCACCACTTTGTTCGCCAGATCAAGGCGAAGCTGAAGCAGTTCGACGTGGAGCGTCGCTCGCTGGTAGAAGTTTTCCAGCGCGTCGGCGGAAAACTGCCCGCCGGGGCCGTCGCCGCCGGGTTCCTGCGCGGAAGCCACGCCCGCGCCGACCAATGCGACTAAGGCCACAATCACAATCGTCAACCCCGTTCGCGCCTTCAATAACGCTGTCATTTTGAGTCTCCTTTGAATCAGCAGCATCGATTAGATAGCCTGACTCTAAGATCAACCTGTTGGCAACGTGTGACGAGGCTGTAAATTATGTGTAAAAAAGAAAACAGCCGCCGCGCGACGCGCAGGGCTGTTGATGTTGGCGGCAGGCGGAAGATCGGTCAGCTATCCGACGAAGACGCTTTGGCGGTCGCGGTCGAAGATTCATTTTTGCCGCCGGATTTCGTTTCCGACTTAGCGTCCGATTTCGTCTCAGATTTGGCCGCGCCGTCTTTGGCCGCGCCGTCTGACGAGGATTTGTCTTTGGCGGCGGACGACGTTGAGGCCGACGAGCCTTTGTGATCGGTGCTGTAGAAGCCAGCGCCCTTAAAGATGACTCCGGCGGGCTGGATCAGGCGATGCACCTTGCCCTCGCATTCCGGGCAAACGCGGACTGGCTCGTCATCAAACCCCTGCCGACGATCAAAACGAACGCCGCAGCTATCACACTCATAGGCGTACAATGGCATGGCATGTCCCTCCAGACCTTCGACTACAAGCACTGATTCTAGTCCCTGCGCGGCGGCGGCGCAACATTTACCACCGCCGAACGACGATTTCTAACAAAACTTTTATGACGCGCGCCGGGAACTACTCAGGCCACCCAGACGCAAGTTGTTAAGGTCTACCTTAATGCTGTATGCTAGGAGTTATGCTTCGCTTCGTGTAAGCATGATCTGGCTTGACCCGTTACGAGGATGTGATCCATTGTTATCAGCGAGGAGCGTTTAATGGGAATCACAGGCGACCAGTATGTCGGTGAGTATGAAGGTCATATCATTGAGCTTGTTCGAAACGCGTGGGTTAAGACTCTGGAGTTGCGTATCGACGGCAACAAAGTGGCATCTGAATCGTGCATGTTGCCTCACAATATTACGTTAACCGGCGCCTTCGAACACAACGGAGTTCAGCATTCCGTGACAGCGATATCGCTCGACCGTTTTCCCTTCACTACGGATACCATCGAAGTTGATGGGAACCTGCTGGCGTTGACCAAATCGAAATAACCATCTATTCGCAAAGCAACCGCGCAAGCAGAGACGCACTTTACTGCGTCACAGGTTGACCTTACGCGCACCGATACGGGACATCGGTTTGCTGCGAGTCCGCGCGCCGTCTTCCCACTCCCAGTTAGGGCTGAGAAGGGAGATTAGCCCCGGGCGTCCTCGCAAAGGCCGTTCCACGCGCAGCCAAAATGTTGCGCTATTGAGGATCAAAAAGGGCGAGTCTGAGACCCGCCCCGAGAAACAATTGGGACAGCCCTTGACTACCGGAAAGGCGTAAAGAATGCCAGCGAACTGGTGACGGTCTGCCACACCAGTTCCACGTCCGCCTCGCCGCCCACGTAGTCGGGGTCGTTATAGGGCTGATTGACGATGGTGTACATGTGACCGTTGGCGACAATGATCGCCTGACGGGAACTCAGCGGCTCGCCCTCCGTCCAGACAATCGCCGGAAAACCGCTGAGGGTGGTGTCCTGCGCCCCGGCCACATCGATCTGGGAGACTTCCTGATTCACCAGACGCGGCTCAAAAAGCTGGCGCGGCGTCTTGCCTTCGACTGGCCCGCCGTCGCCCAGCACTAATTCAGCGTTGAGAGGCCGCCCGAAGATGTCTCCCAGCACAGCCGGGCCTTGATAGCCGTTGGCGAAGTCCGCTATCTTGCCAAAGGTCGATGGCACGAGGAAGCACACCCCATCCAGATTGCCCACGTGCAGAACGGTGTTAGCCGTGGGCTTTGGGCATACGCTGTCCGAGCTAACGGCTGTGCGGGCCACGCTGGGCGGGAAGAACACAATCGACTCGGTGACGGTCTTCCAGGCTGCGTTGACCTGATCATCGATCGCGTCATAGTCGCCGGGCTGCGGGAACACCGTGACGGTGTAGCGATAGCCATTAGCGACCACAAAACCCACCTGCTGGCGAGCCATGCCCGGCACGTTGGTCACGACGGCGGCGGGAAGGCCGCCAATGGTCGCATCGGTCAGGGTCATGCCAAGATCAGCGGGCGGCGGCGATCCAAAGCCCATCTCCATCCACTTTTGCGCATACCCGGCGCTGTCCAGCCCTTCGGCTGGAGCGTTGATCGACACGCTGATGGCAGCCGCCAGCGGCTCCATCGAATTAGGGTCGTTGGGCGGGCCAACAAAGGCGATCACATCGCCGGGATGCATGTAATCCGGCTGGGCGGCCTTCATCGACGCCGGAACGAGAAAACAGAAGCCGTTCTCCCGGCTGACATAAGCCTGCGCGTCCGCCGCTGCCTGCGGGCAGATGGCGGTCGGGTCAACGGCGGGCGGCTGGGTCACCACGGGCGCGACGACATTTTCCGTCGCAACCGGTTCGGCGGTCAGGCCGTTGTCACTTAACACCGGCGTGACCGGGACGGCTTCGGTGGCAGCGCCCGTGCTACAGGCCGCCAATGACAGAATCATGAACACAATAAACACAGCGCGTTTTGAAAACATGCCTCAATCCTTGCCTTTCAATGATGAATGTTGACCAATATTACCTGTTTATTGACGCCGATAACACGCGAATTGTTCCAAAGTATTGAGCGTGGCGTTTTAACCTTTGTCTCGGAGCGCGCGACATGCAAAAAGGGGCGAGTCTGAGACTCGCCCCACCTGCCGACGGCTCAATAGCGGTTAGCTACCGGAAAGGCGTAAAGAACGCGAGCGAGCTGGTGACCGTCTGCCACACCAGTTCCACATCCGCCTCGCCGCCCCTATAGTCAGGATCGTTGTAGGGCTGATTAACGATGTAGTACTGGTGGCCATTGGCTACGATGATGGCCTGCCTTGACGTGAGCGGGTCGCCCTCCGTCCAGACAATCGCCGGGAAACCGCTGAGGGTGGTGTCCTGCGCCCCCGCCAAATCAATGTTCGGATGGGTTTTGTCGTTGAGGCGCGGCTCGAACAACTGGCGCGGCGTCTGATCAACGTCAACGCCGACGTCAATCAGTGTCAACTCCGCGTGGAGTGGCCGCCCGTCGATATCGCCCAGCACGGCAGCGCCTTGAAAACCGCTGGTATAGTCAGGCATCTTGCTAAACGACGCTGGCACGAGGAAACATATCCCGATCTGATTGTCGATATGCAAAGCAGTGTCCGCCACAGGCTTCGGGCAGGCCCTTGCCGGGCTGACTACAGTCGGGGTCACGCTGGGCGGGAAGAACACAATCGACTCGGTGATGGTCTTCCACGCGGCGTTGACCTCATCATCAATCTCCGGGAAATCGCCGGGCTGCGGGGACGCAGTGATGGTATAGCGGAAGCCGTTGGCGACCACAAACGCGATCTGGCGGTGAGCCTCGCCCGGAATGTTGGACACAACTGCCACCGGCAGGCCGCCCATCGTGGCGTCTGCCATCTTGAGGTCAAGCCCATCGGTTATGGGATAATTGGTGTCCAGCCACTTTTTGGCGTAGGCGGCGCTATCCAATCCCTCCGAGGGGGCCATGATCGACACGCTGATCATCGCGCCGGTCGGCTGCGGAATGTTTGGGTTCGCGGCTGGGCCAAAGAACGCGGCTGTGTCGGGCGAGGAAATAGGGTCGCCCTCGCTGCTTCGCATGGTCGCCGGGGCGAGAAAGCAAAAGCCATTTTCTTGGCTGACATACGCCTGCGTGTCAGCCGTCGCTTGCGGGCAGGCGGCGGTCGGGTCGGCGGACGCGACCGCGTTTTCCGTCGCGGCGGGTTCGGCGGTCAGGCCATTGTCATTCACCCCCGGCGTAGCGGGGCTGGCATCGGTGGCAGCGCCCGTATTGCAAGCCGCAAGCGCCAGAATCAAGAACGCAATAAACACAATCCTCTTTGAAAACATGCCTCAATCCTTGCCTTTCAGTGGCGATGTTGAACGAGACTTCCCGTTAAATGACGCTGAGAATCCACGAATAGTTCCATTTCAATCCTGCTGATGGCCGTGTCGCCCAGCGATCCCGGTGATCAATGGACGACATCCCCGCGTGTGGGGTCTTTGACATAGCGATCCAGTTCCAGCGAGCGCATGACCTCCAGCCACATCGCTTTGACGCGCGGCCAGTCTTCGGGCCACACATCCAGCGTCAATATGGCGTGAACCGTCCGCCCACGCGCCACCGCCACCCGCGAGCGCGCTTCTCGATGCTCGACCGGGTCTTGCCAGCTTATTTCCTGCCAGACAATCTCCACATCCTTGCGCGCGATCCGTTCGACCCCGGTGACGGGCTGCGCTGAGTCGTCCGGGCTTTTTTCCAGCGTCGATTGGAGCAGCGCGTCCAGGGGAAGCTCGCTCCAGTCGATGTTGGGGGTGTGGTGAATGAGCGACACAGACAGGCGCACATTGTCATCAGGCGGGGCGACATCGTAGAGTTTGAGCGCATCTGAGGCTGGCTCGACATGCCAGCTTTCGGGGTAATTGAAGCGGGCCGCGCCCCGGTCGAGGATGACGATCTTGTGACCGGGCGGGGCTTTCCAAGTGTGGTTGTCTTTGAGCCGGAGCGTGCTTCCCGTCCAGCGTTGGTGGCGCTTTCTTTTTGGCATAGCGTCTTATCTTCGCAGAAAGAGGCATGGCGCGCAACACCTTTTGCTAAACAAATACTGCTGGCGACACATTGAATCGTTTGGCTAGGGCGCGAACCTGCCGGATATTAAGCTCACGCTTGCCTTGCAGGATTTCGGACACCACACCTTGCGAGCCAATCTCGGATAGATCGGATTGCCGAAGGCCGCGCTCCTCCATTAAGAAGCGAAGCATGTCCGCGCCGCTGCATTCGGGCATGGGATGATGCTCGTTTTCATAAGCCTGAATCAGCGTTCCTAATGTATCGAGTAGCTCATATAGAGGATGACTCTCGTTGGCGCCTATCTCATCGAGCAGGGCGTTGAGGCGTTGCACAGCCTGATCGTACTCAGCTTCATCGCGGATAGACAGTATTGGGGCGACAGCCGCCCACCCGTCCTGAATATCTCTGGCAAGCATTGTCATCGTTTCCACTCCCCCCGATCATAGTCGGCGTGGGTTAGCACATGGCGAACATAAATTTTGCTGCGATTGAAATGAATTGAGGCGATTAGTCGAACCTTGTTGCCGCCGATGTTGAACACAATCCATTCGTTGACCTTGTCCGCCGATGGAAATGTCGCGCGCAGATCATCAAAATTAGCAAATTGTGTGTTTCGCACGATCTTGAACCACCGCACAAGCGCCGTCTTGCTATCCGGGTGACGTTCCCAAAACGCGCGCAGGGTTTTCCGCGAGATCACATGCATGACTTGATGGTATCTCAAATCGAGATTATTATCGAGCTTTTCATAAATCACAACCGCTTTGGCCCAGCCACAAAAGACAAGCCCGCTAAACCCTATAAGATGGGTTTAGCGGGCTGAGTCTCAAGCTAGAATGCGTTAGGCCGGGGTAGCCATGACGCCGGGATGATCTTCGGCGAAATTCTTGATATGGTACTCCGGCGACTTCTTGAATGCGCCGCTGCACCCATCACAGCAGAAGTAGTAGGTCTTGCCCTGATAATCGACCTTCTCTGCCCATTCGCCCATCTCGGTGGACATGCCGCACACCACATCGTGAACCATTTGAGCCATTGGAAGTCTCCTGACATTGTAGGGGCGGCGCAAGGCCGCCTGTTCAGATCGAAAACTGCTATGCCCTGCGTCTTTTACCTAGCCAGCCCTGCGGCCCACAACAATCGTGAGCGTCCCCAACAGGAAACGAAAAGGCTGTCGCTCTTCCACATTGCTGAAACCCGCCTCGCGCATAAACACCGGTATCAACCCGTCCAAATTATCAGCGGCGCGCTCCAACCGCCGCACGAGCGGAGCCATCAGCCGCGCAATAGCCGTATGCGGCGCGCCAATATCAACGATGGCAATTCTCCCGCCGGGGCGCAGCGCGCGGAACGCCTCGGCCAGCGCGCCCCGCTTGGCCTCAGTGTCGAGGTGATGAAAAACAAGGCTTGAGACGACACGATCAAACGATCCGTCTGGATAGGGCATGTGATCAGCGCTCGCGTGATCCAGTTGGGCGCTCAGGCCAGCTTTTGCCAGCTTGCCGCGCGCAATTGCGAGCATCTCCGGGTCGCCATCCAACCCCGTGACCGAGGCGTCTGAATGCGCCTTCATGATCAAGAGCATCAACGTGCCGGTTCCACATCCGATGTCAAGCACACTCTGGCTGTTCTCGATGCGCGCCTCGTGGATCAACTCACCCTTGATGGCCGCCTCCGGCACGAGCAGGCGCACCACCGGGTCGAACAGCGGCGTAAGCCAACTGAAACCCAGCCCAGGCACGTAATGTTGACCATTGGAAGCAGACTTGCCTGTCATATGATTATCCCTTAACACGCGGCAATCTCGTCACCACGCTGACCGAGCTTAAAGCCATCGCAAACGCGGCACTATCCGGTATTCTGGCTTAGGCTTTGCTTCGCGCTGGCGAAGGCCGCTTCTTCGAGTTCCACACGCTCTTGAATAACGCGCCTTAACCATTCGTCTAAACTGGTAGTGTGATGAACGCGGGCAAGAAACGATGCGCGCGCCGCAAGCTCGGCTGGAATCGACACAGAGGCAGGCGATTTCCGGGTTACTTTGACTGGCTTATCCCACGCAAGATCGTCGCCCGCCTGCGCCGTGACAAGCTTATCAATTTCTTGTTGTGAAATATTAATCTTATGCCTATCTTTTGCGCTCATATTGGCCACCCGGTAATGATCCGAACGATGTCTTCTGGCTTAAGCTGAAAGATGACCTTGAGATTCCGCCCGCCTAGTGTCGTTCCAATCAACTGATAGCGGTCACGAAAAGATTTGTTGCGGCGCGCTTCAAAGTCCGAGAAGAAGCGCTCAACCGCTTCTTCAAAACTGACATGATGGGCCGCTAACTCATCACGGTCAAAATCGTATTCAAAGTCAGTCGGTGTAAAGCCATGCCAATTTACCACGACCCGATTACACCCGAACCCGCCGCAGCCGTAGCGAGTTGGTGACCACGCTGACCGAGCTAAAGGCCATCGCGAAAGCGGCCAGCATCGGGCTGAGTTGGCGGAAGATGTCCGGCGCCCAGTCGAACGGGTACAACACGCCCGCCGCCACCGGGATCAGGATGGCGTTGTAGCCAAACGCCCAGAACAGGTTTTGCTTGATCGTCGTGATCGTGGCTCGTGACAGATGCAACGCTTGCGGCACGGAGCGCAAATCGCCGCGCATCAGTGTCACGTCGGCAGCTTCCATCGCCACGTCCGTGCCCGTGCCAATCGCGATGCCCACATCGGCCTGAGCCAGCGCGGGCGCGTCGTTGATGCCATCGCCGACCATGCCCACTTTGAAACCCTCATCTTGTAGCTTCTTGACGTAAGCCGCTTTGTCGCCGGGCAGGACTTCGGCGAACACAATGTCCACGCCGGCTTCCTTCGCTATCGCGTTGGCGGTGGCCTGATTGTCGCCCGTGATCATCGCCACACGCAGCCCCAATTTCTTCATAGCTGCGATGGCTTCGCGGCTGCCTTCTTTGATGGTGTCGGCGACGGCAATCACGCCCGCCGCTTCGCCATCGACCGCCAGCCACATCGCGGTTTTGGCTTCGCCTTGCAAGCGCGTCGCTTCGACTTCAAAGCCATTGAGCGCGATCTTCTCGGCTTCCATCAGTTTGAGGTTGCCAACCAGCACTTTGCGCCCATCGATGGTCGCCTGAACGCCCATGCCGGTGACGCTCTGGAAATCGTGCGGTTCTCCCAGTGTCATCGCCTGCGCGGCTTTGACGATGGCCTGACCCAGCGGATGCTCCGAACCGCGCTCGGCGGAGGCTGCCAGCCGCAGGGCTTCATCACGGTTGAAATGCCCGTTGACCGCCACATCGGTCACGGTGGGCTCGCCGCGCGTGATCGTCCCGGTCTTGTCCAGCACGATAGCCGTTAGCTTGTGCGCCTGCTCTAATGCCGTGCTGGACTTGAACAGGATGCCCTTCTCAGCGCCCTTCCCCGTCCCGACCATCACCGCCGTCGGCGTGGCGAGGCCCATCGCGCACGGGCAGGCGATGACCAGCACGGCCACCAGCCGGATCATCGCGCCCACAAACCCAGCTTCGGGCGCGGCCAGCATCCAGATCGCGAAGGTGGCAATCGCTATCACAATCACTGCCGGGACGAAAGCGCCTGCCACTTGATCGGCGATTTTCTGGATCGGGGCTTTGCTGCCCTGCGCCTGCTCGACCAGCTTGATGATCTGGGCCAGCGCGGTCTGCCGCCCGACGGCGGTCGCCTCGATTTTGAGCAAGCCCTGCTTGTTGATGGTCGCCCCGATGACTTTGCTGCCGGGGGTTTTGTCGACGGGCAGGCTCTCGCCGGTGATCATGCTCTCGTCCACCGCGCTGGCGCCTTCCAGCGTCAGGCCATCCACCGGGATTTTCTCGCCGGGGCGCACCAGAACGACATCGCCGACTTCGACCTGATCAATCGGCAGGTCGATTTCCTGCCCATCCCGGACGACGCGGGCGGTCTTGGCCCGCAAGCCCATCAGCTTCTTGATAGCCTCCGAGGTCTGGCCTTTGGCCCGCGCTTCGAGCAGCTTGCCCAGCACAATCAGGGTGATGATCACGGCGGCGGTTTCAAAGTAAACATGATGTGGAGCCGCGCCGGATGCCATTGCCTCTTCGTTGGCTGAGACAAAGAAACCACTGATCGTCACATAGATCGAGTAGAAGTAGGCGACGCTCGAACCCAGCGCCACCAGCACGTCCATATTGGCCGAGCCATTGCGGAGCGCCTTGTAGCCGCCGACATAGTATTGCCAGCCCACGTAAAACTGGACGGGGGTGGCGATAGCCCACATCAACGCATTGACCCACGGCTGCATCGCCCATGCGCCCAGCAAATTGAAGTCGCGCAGCATCGACAGCAAGAACAGCGGCAGGCTGAAGATCACGCCGACGATCAACAAGCGCTGCTGGCGGTTGACTTCGGCGACACGGGCGGCGCGCTCGGCGTCTTCCATGTCTTCTGCTTCCGCCGCCTCGACCACGCCATAGCCAATCAATTCGATCTGCTTGACCACATCACGGCGGGCAATCTGGCCGGGGACGACCGTCACCAGCGCCTTTTCAGTCGCCAGATTCACGTTGGCGTCAATGACCCCGCCCAGCTTCTTTAGGCCCTTTTCGATGGTCGTGACGCAGTTGGCGCAGGTCATGCCAGTGATCGCCAGTTCCAGCGTTGTAGTCGGGACATCATAGCCGACCAGCTTGACGCGCTCGATCAGGTCGACTTCTTTGAGTTTGGCGTTGTCGTAAGTGATAATCGCCTTTTCGGTGGCGAGGTTGACGGCAGCGAAAGTCACGCCGTCGAGCTTTTTCAGCCCTTTTTCAATCGTCGCCACGCAGTTGGCGCAGGTCATGCCTACAATCGGGAGTGTCGCTTGCTTGTCTGTCATGCTAATTCCTCTGCTGTTAAATGGGCGGCTCGTATCGCGCCCTTAGTCACCATCTGAACGGCTTGTTCCAAACTGTCCGCGCGCCGCGTTCCGGGAGCCAGCGCCGTGAAGACAGTGATAAGAAAGTTGAACAGATCGGTCTGGGTCACATTGCTTGCCACTAAAGCCACGTCCCGATACCGTCGCAGCAGCGGCTTTTCGGCGTCGCGGAATGCGGGGAGGTTCATATCTGCCGCAAGGCGGCTGCAACTCATATCAAAGACAATCGGGCAAAACGCTCGCCCTGCCCCGACAATTTGATCCATTGCCATGCTCAAGCTGTTGAGCATGCCCTGAAATCGTTTCTGATCCAGCGCTCCAAAGGTGGAAACGACGACAACATCCGGCGCGCGGCTGGTGTCAATAGTGAAGCCATGTCCCTCGTTGGTCTGCTGCTTGATTGGCGGCGCTGCGTTCATGATGGCATTCCTCGCTAACCGTTCCCTGTTATCAGGACGGGCAATGGCGCCCGTATCTTACCCCTCCCCCCTGGGGGGGGTAAGCGTTAATTATAGAAGGATCGGCAGATTGTGTCAAGATGATCACTTGAATTCGTCGCCGGGACGCAAAATCCACGCGCTGGGATGCTGCGAGAACCCCACGCGCGGGTAATAGGCGGCAGCGGCGGGGGCGGCCAGCAAGATCAAATTGCACTTTGGCCCCAACTGCTGGCAGGTGACGCGCATCAGTTCCCGCCCGATGCCGCGCTGCTGATAGGCGACATCGACAGCGAGATCGGACAGATAACAGCAGTAGGTGAAATCGGTGACGGAACGCGCCACCCCGATCCGTTGGTCGCCATCCATCGCTACGATAGTGAGGTTGGCGTTAGCGACCATGCCCGCGACCACTTCCGGGTCATCAACCGGGCGGCGTTCGGCGAGGGTGGAGGCGCGCAGGATGGCGACAAATTGATCGGCGGTGAGGGGCGGGTTGATTTCGTAACGGATCATGCGATGAACCTGAAGTGATTGCCTATTCGCGTGGCCCGATCAGGGGGCGCATCCAATTCTCAAACGTATTAGTGGCAGCGTCGAGGCTAGTTGTGCGTGACGCAACCGCTTCAAGCTGTTGGCTGAGAGTGATTGGCTCTCCCAGATAGGCGAGACCATTTAGCCGCAGGAAAGTGTTACATACGGCGAACGCGGCGCGTTTGTTGCCGTCCAGAAATGCTTGGGCCTGTGAAATTCCGATTGCTAATAAGACGGCTTGGCGGATTACGTCAGCATTTTCATAATGAGCCGCCATCACTGGACGCATCAAAGCTGATTCTAATAATCCTTCATCACGTAGCGGCGTCGGCAACGACCCCGTGCGCTCCATCACCTGGATATGAATTCCTATGACATCGGTGACAGTGAGGTAAACAACTTCTGACATCAGCTATTGTCAGCGATCTTTGAGATAGCGGAGACCTGCTTCACCATGTTGCCATGTCTCCTCAAACGCTTTCCGCAATTCCTCAGACATAACGGGCCTCACCTCGACAGGCTGGATGCTCACGGCAACCATTTGCCCAACCTCCAGCTTCTGGCGCTCGATTTCTTCTCTGGGGATAGTCACAACAAAACTATTTCCTACGCGGCGAAGTTTTTGGACAACCATTAGGTATTCCTTCCACATATCGTATGCGTTAGATATACAGAGTATATATCGAAGGCGTTA